>Ga0163144_10023363_pt1 | contig 12202 bp, 11 predicted proteins | sample OliLak19BULKMAT1_FD_123175 | JGI IMG/M metagenome (GOLD analysis project Ga0163144, IMG submission 123175) | Freshwater microbial mat bacterial communities from Lake Vanda, McMurdo Dry Valleys, Antarctica - Oligotrophic Lake LV.19.BULKMAT1 | ecosystem: Environmental > Aquatic > Freshwater >...
AAACTATTGACAAAACCCCTTTATTAAATCTATCTGGTTCCGAACAATTATTTGGGAGAGCGCAACTCATGCTAACCGCAAAAGACATCCATCCAATCGTAAAAAAACAAACTGGCAAAAGAATAATCGAAACCAAGCAACCTGCGGCTACAGGCAAACAGCCCGATTTCTTGATATTCTCCTGATCTTTAGGATTTGTATTCATTTGCAAATAAATTATGTTCTTTGGGAATTGGCTTCTACCTGGAAAAAATTATCACAGATTTAGATTGTTTGAAGTTGATTTAAATTTTTAAAACAGATCAAATCTAAGCATCAGTTACTATGTTGGAATCCTAAAAATATGAGAATAAAACTTAACTAAAGCGTGAAAATCCTAGCGATCGCTAATGGTAAAGGTGGCGTAGGCAAAACTACTACATCTGTCAATCTTGCTGCCATCTTGGCGCAGTCCCAACGTGTACTTTTAGTGGATGCCGATCCCCAAGCCTCGTCTTCTTGGTGGTCTTCACGCAATCCCAAGGGCATGGGCTTTGATTTGGTGCAAGAAACTGAACCGCACCTTCTAGAAAAACTGCCACAGATTGACCATTACGACCTAATATTGGTAGATACACCACCTGCACTGCACTCAGAAGTGTTGCAAACTGTGATTCGGGTAGCGGATTATATTTTGCTGCCCACCCCACCCGCCCCAATGGATTTGACCGCCCTGATCGAAACCGTGAAAACTGTAGTTGCGCCCCTGAGTTTACCCCATCGGGTATTGCTTACCAGGGTTGATCCTCGTAGTATCAATGAGGCGCTAGAAGCCCAAAATACGCTGATGGATGTGGGAATTCCTGCCTATCATGCTTTTATTCGGGCATACAAAGCACATGAGCGAGCGGCTTTAGATGGTTTGGCAATCAATCAATGGCGCGGCAAAAATGCTAGGGAAGCGGAAGCAGACTATCGGCGGGTGGTAGATGAACTAGAACGCGATTGGAGCAAAATATGACTACTCGAAAACGTTTGACTGATATGGTGCGCGAAGAAGTACAAAAGTCTGCTGGAGCCGAAGTTTTGACGATTGATCTTGCCGAGACTACCGAGATTAAGCTTGAGACAAAAGATGAAGTTGGTAAAAAACAAGCTGAACTTGGCGAACTTATTCCTTCCCCCAAAAATAATCAAGAATTTGAACCTCAAGAAAATATGACTGGCGACCAAAAACAAGAAATTGCAACTCTCAATCACCAATTAGCCCAAGCAGAAGCCAAGATTACCAGCTTGACTACCGAGCTAAATCAAACTCAATCCTATTTAGCCCAAGCTAGCCAAGTCAAAACCGATTTAGATGCAGCCACAGCCGAAAACCTAGTACTCAAAGCGGAAATTGTGGAACTTCAGGAACAAAATTCGCAACTAGCCAAAACCCAAACTAAAGCTCCCCTAGCCAGAGCCGATCAAGAAAAGCTGCGGATTAGTCAACTTCTGCATCGCCCGATTGGTTCCAACGCAGAGCAAAATCGCATTAATAATCAAAATATTGGCTGGTTTGACTAATGCCTTGGGGATGGTTGGCAGCAATTTTTCTGCTCTGTAGTTTGCAGGGTTGGCTGCTAGGAATCTCTTCAATCTCAATGTTTCTGGTATTTAGTTTATTGATCGGGCTAATTTCACAAGCGATCGCTAACACTCCAAATTCTGCTAATAGTTTCACCGACTTTACCTACTTTCGAGACTTTCCTGTGGCAGCCACCAATGGAATTAAGACTCTATCTATTCTCTGGGCGGGTTTAGTCGGTTGGAATTGGGCTGAGGTAACGATTAATCTTTGGTATCGAGCGATAAATTGGCAAGTGGCGATCGCGGTGGGAAATGTATCTATTCTGGCAACCGCGATCGCTTGGCTTTGGGCAACGGTGGCAGCCGTCCTAGGCAAAAAGATTATAGGCACTAATCCTGCTAGCTTTTGGATTTTAAGCGGCACTTCTTGGCTCGGCATTCTCTTTGGTAAGTTAATTAGTTTATTGTTTTAAATGTAAATAGATGACTTAACGAATCAATTTCTAAGAATGGCATTTATTAACATGGCTAAGCATGTTGAGCGATCGCTAGTAAATCTTTAATTTGCTTAGTTATGGATCTACCGCAAGATTGACGAATCGTCCTGAAACTCGCTGCTGATTTTGGATATAGTAAGCATTATTAGGTTCCGCCCCACGATTGAGATCTTCACGATCAAGGGTAGTTGAACGCATTGACTTAAGTTCTAGATCAAGTTCTTCAACCAGAATTCGGATAAAGACGCTAAACATTTCACTGGCAAATTCATGGCTTTCTAACGGCATAGTAATTTCCAGAGTTCCGCAATCACAGGTAAGTTTTGCCGATCGCGTTTGAGGTAAGACATTGAGAATCTGTTGGTAGGCTTCCCAAGTCAGCCCATATAGGGTTACCCGCTTTTCGGGCAGCAAATCTGCCTTTACTTTTAGAATGCTCACCATAGTTTGAATGCCTAAGTTTGAATGCCGAATCCTGTGAATTAGTCATTCTTAACCCTTCAATTAGCTCAAAGTAGTTCTAGCGCGGACTAACTGTATTTAGCGATCGCTGTAAAGCTGCCTGAGCGCGATTGAATCCAATAATTGCCGTTGAGCGATTCACCTCCGCCTGAGTCAAGTCTTCTTCTGCTCTAATCACTTCAAGCTGAGTTCCCACACCCGCAGTTAGACGCAATCTCGCCAAACGTAGAGCCTCTGCTGCACTTTCTACTGCTCTAGCGGAAGTCGTGATTTGGTCACGGGTAGAGTCTAAGGTAAAGTATGCCGATTCCACTTCTAAGCGAATCTGTGTAGCACCTTGATCAAAGCGACTTTCCGCCAAATCCCGATCAGACTCAAACTGTCTCACTCGCGCATTTGCCACACCACCATCAAATAGTCGCCAAGAAACCCTAGCTCCCAAGGTATAGCCAAAGGAAAGCCCACCCACATTACTAAAATTATCTCGCAGATCGGCGCTGGCGGTTAGAGCAACTTGAGGTCCCAAACGCGCAATTTCGGCTTTAGCTTGGTTGAGTGATGCACTGGCAGTCAGTTTTTGAATATCTAATTCTGAGCGATTACGCAAAGCTTGGAGAATCGTTTCTTCCAGGCTTAACTTCCAGTCTGGCGCAGGTTCAATTCGATCCCCAGCAGATAGGTTAAGGTTAGGCGGAAACTGTAGTTGCTGAGCTAAAGTGCGACGGCGCACCTGTTGATTATTTTGAGCGGTGAGCAACTGCTGCTGGGCATTACTTAGCTGTACCTCTGACTGTAATACATCAAACCTTGTGCCAACGCCTGCCCGTTCTAGGGATTGAGTATCTCTCAAGCTAAGGCGACGAGCATTAACCGAGGCTGACCTAATTCTGACGGTTTCATCAGTATCTTGAAGATCGATATAGGCATTGGTGATATCCAAAAAGGTAGCCTGTCGAATACGGGTGAGATCGGCTTCGGTTGCGCGCAAACGCTCTTCGGCGGCTTTTATTTGGGCTTCAATCAAGCCAGAAGTAAAGACATTATAAGAAAGCTGAACTGTGCCAGAGAGCGGTTGAGTAATAGTGGAGTTGTCGCTACCAAATAAGGGCGATCGCTGAATATTGGCTTGTCGAGCATCCGCAGAGTCACTAAAAGTATAACTACCTTGCACATCTACGTTTGGGTTACGGGCTGCCGCCGCTTCATCTACTACTGCCCTTGCTCTTTGCACCGCGATCGCTGCTTGTTTGATCGTTTGGCTATTAGTCTCGGCAATTTGTAAAGCTTCTCTCAAGCTGATTGGTTGAGTCCGTTCAATTTTGATTTGACTGGGTGTAGTCGGAATAGTAAGCGCGGGAGTTTGCTTGATGCCTGTATCAAAAACTGAGGAATTAGAGGCAGAAGTGCGCTTGGGCGAAGAAATACCTGGAGCGCCTGGAGGGATTGGGGTGTCTGAGGTTTTAGTTAGATTGGGTGCTGTACTAGGAACTACGCTAGGGACAGGATTGGGGATTGTACCAACAGGTTCGGCTACTGGTTTATTAGAATCTGGGGTCGAGACGGGAAAAGAGGTTTCTACTTTAGGAGTCTCTATTGGTCGCTCTGGAGTCTTCTCTTGGCTCTTTTCGATAATATTTTCTGGAGCTTTAGCCGCATCGGGCTTGGGAGCATCAGGGGCTTGAGCTTGGACTAATCTTACAGGTGCAGCTTTTATAGCTGGGGCAATACTCTTAGTTGCAGTCGGCTTTGTTTGCTCTGAAACCGCAATTGTCGGCGTTAATTGGGCTGGAATTGCTTGAGCGATCGGGGCTGGAGGAAACTTTGGCAAAAAATTAGCTGATTGAATTTCTTTGATTTCTGGATTAAAAATCGTAGTAGCTTGCTTTGCTGAGGGAGGAATAGTCAATGACTTGGCTGGGTTGATGCTTTGCTCTACTAAATCTGGCGGAGGTGTAGGTTGAGATCCTACCTGTGCCCAAACCAACGAAGCCTCATCATTACTAGCGTAACCAGCAAAATTGAGTGAAATCAAGCCGAAAACTGCTAGATGAACAGGTTTAATCCTTTGACAAAATTCATTCATACTTTAAAACGTCGCTCCTTGCCACCACAAATTGCCTGATTAAACGTCTAAATTCAGTTAAAAACCGATCAGACTGCCCTATCTTAAGCTTAACGGAGCCAAATACAAAAATCTTATGCTGATCATCCAAGTTTTTTTCTGATACTTGCAGCAGATTTTGCCTGAAACTGCCTGAAACTTAATTAATTTAATCAGCTAAATCATAGATGGAATTTGAGCATTAACCTCCTACCAATGGGTGATTAGAAGTTTATAAGTAGCTGAAACTAAGTAAAGTTAAAACTTCAACCGCAAAAATGCTTTAAAATCGACTGCGGGGCTACGCCCTACGACCCTAATCCTTCCTAGCTTAACTTACACTTTTCTGCTTAAACTTAGGCGTAATCGGTAAGAAGCCCAGAGCTACAAGAACTCACCCAAACGCAGTAAAATGGCTGGATACGTCTTAAGTCTTCAAATCCATGAGTCAACTGCAACAAGAACTAGCTGAAGAAGTTGCTCGCCGCCGCACCTTTGCTATCATCTCTCACCCCGACGCGGGTAAAACTACCCTGACCGAAAAGCTGCTGTTATATGGGGGGGCAATTCACCTTGCAGGTTCGGTTAAAGCTCGTGCCGCCCAACGTCGTGCTACTTCAGATTGGATGGAACTCGAACAGCAACGGGGAATCTCGATCACTTCCACTGTGTTGCAATTTAACTATCACGACTGCACCTTAAATTTGCTAGATACGCCTGGGCACAAAGATTTTAGTGAAGATACCTATCGCACCCTTGCTGCCGCTGATAATGCGGTGATGTTAGTTGATGCCGCTAAGGGCTTAGAGACTCAGACTCGCAAACTATTTGAAGTTTGTCGCTTAAGAGAATTGCCAATTTTTACGTTTGTCAACAAGCTGGATCTACCTACTCGTGAACCTTTGGAGCTTTTAGATGAAATTGAGAAAGAGTTGGGAATCGTGCCCTATGTGATGAATTATCCAATTGGTACAGGCATGAGATTTAAGGGAGTATTTGATCGAATCAGTCGTAAGGTACATTTATTCCAACGTAATGCCCACGGGAGTAAAGAAGCTACGGTAAAAATCATGTCTTTAGATGATCCGAGCCTGCCTGAGTTAGTCAGCGAAGATATTCTTCAACCTTTTTTGGAAGAATTGGAAATGGTAGAAGCGGCAGGAAGTGAATGGGATGAGAAAGCCTTTATGAATGGCAAAATGACTCCGATCTTTTTCGGTAGTGCGATGACCAATTTTGGCGTAGAGCTTTTCCTCAAATCATTTTTAGCTCATGGATCAACTCCAGAGAGCCATCAGAGTAGTTCGGGCGAGATTGCCCCAACTGATGAGGACTTCTCTGCCTTTGTATTCAAGTTGCAAGCGAATATGGATCCAAAACACCGCGATCGCATTGCCTTTGTGCGAGTCTGCTCGGGCAAATTTGAGAAAGATATGACCGTAACTCATACCCGCAGTGGTAAACAAATCCGACTTTCCTATGCCCAGAAACTATTTGGGCAAGATCGGGAAGCGCTAGAAGTTGCCTATGCTGGTGATGTAATCGGCTTGAATAATCCTGGCGCTTTTGCGATTGGTGATACGATTTATGCTGGTAAAAAGCTGCAATATGCGGGCATTCCTACTTTTTCACCAGAACTTTTTGCTTATCTGCGATCGCCTGAACCGTCAAAATTTAAGCAATTTCGTAAAGGAATTACCGAACTAAGAGAAGAAGGCGCAATTCAAATTATGTACTCGGTAGATGAAGCAAAGCGCGATCCGATTCTTGGTGCAGTGGGTCAGTTGCAGTTTGAAGTGGTGCAGTATCGTCTGCAAAGCGAGTATGGCGTAGAGACCATACTAGAACCATTACCCTATTCAGTCGCACGCTGGGTTGAGAATGGTTGGGAAGCTCTAGAGGAAGCAGGAAGGCTATTTAATACCTTTGTGGCAAAGGATAATCTTGATCAACCTGTTTTATTATTTAAGAATATTTGGAACTTAAGCCAAGTTGAAAGCGATTGTCCCAAACTAAAGCTGAGTAATACTGCACCTTTAACTTTAGCTGGATCTTTCTCTGGCAAGGCTTCTAGCTAGTTTCAAATTCACTTTAAGCGGCAAGAAGAGGTAAGATTGAGAAGTATAGGTAAAAAGCTAAAATTATTTCTGCAAGCTAGAAAGAAAAATAGTGGAGTCGTGCTCCTAACCTTAAGTATCTCCCTACTTTCTGGGAGTTGTGGAAATCTATTACCCAATACTAGGGTTAGTAATCGTAATCTTGTAGGTAGAATTAGCCTTGGCACTACTGCTACCATTCGCACCCTCGATCCTGCAGATAATACTTCTTTTTTTGCCAGTAATATTCTCTATAACACCACAGAACGGCTCTATACCTATGCGACTGGTACTACCAAATTAATTCCTCAGCTTGCCAGTGGAATGCCGAAGATTAGTAAAGATGGCTTAACTTATCGAATTCCCATTCGTAAGGGCGTGAAATTTCATGATCGCACCGACTTTAATGCGAGTGCAATGGAGTTTTCGCTTAATCGATTTATGCAGTCTGGAGGAGCACCTGCTTATATTCTCAAGGATGCGATCGCTCAAATTTGGGTAGGTTCACCAACTGAGTTAGTAATTAAACTTAAAAAGCCTCTACAACTATTTCCCAAGCTCTTGGCATATACAGGTGCAGCTGCAATCTCTCCCACCGTTTACAAACCGCGATCGCCTCAAGAGCCTAAGTTTTTCCCCGACAAAATCGTGGGAACTGGTGCTTACCAAATGGTGCAGTACGAAGAAGGGAAGACTATGCGACTTGATCCTTTTCCTGATTATTGGGATAAGAAGCCGCGTAATCAAGGTATAGACATTCAATTTTTCTCTTCTTCTGCCAATCTACTAAATGCGTTCAAGACTGGTAATGTAGATGTTGCCTTCCAAACTCTCAGCCCAAATCAAATTCGCAATCTCGTCCAAAATAGTAGTGCTAATGGCTGGAAAGTTATTTCTGGTAAGAGTTCTACTATTCTCTATATGGCTCTAAATTTGCGCCAACCACCCTTGAACAATGTACTTGTGCGGCAAGCGATCGCCGCGGCAATTGATCGACCCCTCCTACAAAAACGCGTATTCCAAAACCAAAGATTGCCACTTTATAGCCTGATCCCCACCACTTTCTCTGCCTATCAACCTCTATTTCAAACCAATTATGGTGACGGCAATGGCAAACTTGCGCAGAAATTACTCACCCAGGCAGGGTTCAGTGAATCTAAGCCAGCTAAAATCACAATTTGGTATAATCCCAACTATGCTGGAAATGGCGATTTAGTGGTGAGTACGCTCAAGGCTTCCCTAGAGAAAACCGCAGGTAAGGCCTTACAAGTGGAAATAGAGAAGGTAAACCAAACTACAGCTAATTCCTTTATTGATCGCGGTGTCTATCCTGCCTTTCTGTTTGACTGGGTACCTGATATTTTTGATCCCGATAATTTTCTTGATCCCTTTCTTAGTTGTACTAAAACCGATGCTTTAGGCTGTATTCAAGGTAGTTCCCACTTTCAAGGCTCCTTCTATAATAATGAGCAAGTTAATCAATTGATTTCCCAAGCGCGACAAGAAAAGAATCCAGCAAAACGCGATCGCCTATTCAAACAAATTCAAAAAATAGTCGCTAGAGATGTTCCTTTTATTCCATTGTGGCAAAATCAAGAGTATGTGTTCACGCGATCGCCGATCACAGGTGCCAAAATTGAACCTACCCAACAGCTAGACTATAGTTATTTGTCTAAGTCCTAAACTTTAATTCAAGCTAAATTTTTTTAGAAAAGCCACAGAAAAACTAAGATTAGAACTGAGATATAAACTATGGGTTGGACATTTTTAATTATTGCAGGAATTTTAGAAATTGGATTCGGAATTACATGGGGGCTGCGCTCCTAACCCCACTCTGCTTTCAGATGGGCAATTATTGGCTTGAAACTAATATCTGAGTAATAGCGCATACGCATGGCGTTTCATAGGAGCGATCAAAAATTAAAATAACTTCCTAGGTTGCCAGCGTGCCCACCAGTTTTTTAAGCGATCGCGCCAATTCGGTTTGACTAATTCCCCTTGAGGTTTCCATTTTGCCAAGAGATAATGTCCTAGGGGAGTAAGCCGAAAACTATCAGTAATTCCTTGCCCATCAACTTCTCGCCGAAGAATGCCCACTTGAATCAACCAGAGTAACTGATTCTCTACTGAGATAAATGAGATTAAATTTGGATCTTGCTTAAGATATCTTTGAGTTTCTAAAACCGTCCTCAGCCCAATTCCCCTTTCCGCCATATCCTGAAATAATTCTAACCGAAATGGAGCGCAAAGCATTGCCAACTCAGCCCGATTGACTGCTATTTGCGGCTGGTCAGGAAAATTTAGCACAGTCATAGATAGAGCGGCGCGGGTAAAATAAAATTAATTAAGGCAAGATCAAAAAACAATTAAAAATTATGCCTGACTGGGCTTTTTCAAATATTAAGTAATATATACTATTTAATGATATTTGAAGTGAGGAGAGACAAGATGCAGCAGACAGGGAAGCCCCTGACTGTACCACTAAACTTAATGGGAGCACCTACAGCCTGGAACCCTACTTTGGTTCTACTGCTTGGATCGATTGTCCTAGTAACGTGTTCGACTGTTGGTTATTGGGTATGGCATTGGCATGATTGGATTGTATTCACTGCCAATTTTATTTGCCTCTACGTTTTAGGTACCACTATTCATGATGCCTCTCATGGGGTAGCTCACCGCGATCGCCTGATTAATGCGGCGATCGGTCATGTTTCAGCGCTAATGCAGGGCTTTGTTTATCCTGTATTTACGCGGGTGCACATGCAACACCACGCCAATGTAAATGATCCAGAGAACGATCCCGATCATTTTGTTTCTACTGGTGGGCCACTTTGGTTAATTGCGGTCAGATTCTTTTATCACGAAATCTTTTTCTTCCAACGCCGCCTCTGGCGAAATCATGAACTTTGGGAATGGACAATCAGTCGAGCGCTTTTGATTGCCTTGCTGACTGCTGGCTATTTTTATGGATTTTTGGGCTATTTACTCAATTTTTGGTTTGTGCCTTCGGCAATTATGGGTTTCGCTTTGGGTTTATTTTTTGACTACTTGCCCCATCGACCATTCAAAGAGCGATCGCGTTGGAAAAATGCCAGAGTTTATCCTGGATGGCTACTAAATATTTTATTACTTGGGCAAAACTACCATTTAATTCATCACCTTTGGCCCTCTATCCCTTGGTATAACTACCAGCCCGCCTACTGGCAGATGAAGCATTTGCTGGACCAAAACGAGTCGCCTCAAAGTGTGGGCATAACCAATAGCCTTCAAGACTTTGGCAGCTTTATTTACGATATTTTTCTTGGCATTCGTTTCCATGGGCATAGCGATCGTCATTCGGAGCCAGAAAATCCAGAAAAGTAAATAAAATAGTTCATAATAAACCCCCTAGTTCAAGACTCAAGTTTTAACCTAAGTTAAGAACAGGGGGGGCAGTTTTTAGAAATTAATTCTTACTCCTTTCCGATCATTAAAATAGACTTTGGTGAAATGGGGTTAAGGGGTGAAACCCCCTAGCGTAGCCCCCACACACCCAACATATCTTAATCTTGACTGGGAAGGGAGTAGTAAAAATTAGAAAAGTACTTAGATATCAAAGTAATTAGATATCTAAGTAATTAGACATCAAAATACCTAAATATCAAAGATAGTTTTGCCAGTAAACTTCACGCTGATGGGGTTAGGATTGTCACCAATTTTGCGATTAACGGTAGAAACTGCCACGCGACCTTTATTTACCTTCTCAGGGAATACTCCATCCGCAGGGTGCAAATACACCTGATCGCCATTGGGGAACTCGCGCCAAACCTTATAGTTATTAATTTTGAAGCCGCGCAATTGACGACCAAGGCATAGAGCTTGCTCTTTTTTAGCAAAATAAAGCATATTGTCACCAGAGTGCATAGTAGCTGCTCCACCTGTAGGCATTTCAAATACTTGCTCCTTTGGGCTGTTCCAAGTGATCAAATACTTCTCTTCACGATAGGCGGCTGATAGGAGTCCACCAGTGCTACCTAACCATAAAGGGGTCTTGCCTGTAGGCTTGGGCGGTTGGAAAGGACCTTCTAGTCCCGACGCAGACAACGGTTGGTTTTCTGGCTGGTTTTCTGGTTGCTTTTCTGCCAAGTTCAAAGGCTCGTTATTTTCTTCTGACATAGAGATTGATCTCCAAATAGGTTATGAATAAATAGAAAAATGCCATTTCTTATCTATCTGATACGATACCCTAGCCTATGTCTCCAATCCAAGAGAGCTTAACTTTCCTTCATTAAAATTTATCTTTTAAGTCTGCCTCTCTCAAGTTTTTAATCGCTAAGTTTTTGATCGCTAAGTTCTTAATTGCTATCGGTCTTAGGGCGCGGCCTAAAATGATTTGTTATTGCTCGGTAAGATAGTCAACAAACCTCGAAAAAGCTTGATATGCGCTTAAAAACTCAAAAATCTACTCCAAATATCGATTGGGAACAGTGGCTAATTTTTTTAGGCTTGAGCTTAGGCGCAATACTGGTAATGTTCCCCTTAATTTTTGTGGTGATTACTTCATTTGCACCTGGAGATTTTCGCCCTACGGCTGGGCTAATTCCTAAAACTTGGACAGGCGAAAACTATCGCCGAGCCTGGGAGCAGGGAAATTTTTTATTAGCATTTGCCAACTCTACTTTGGTGGCGATCGCGGTCACTGCATTACAAACTTTTACTTCGGCTTTGGCGGGGTATAGTCTAGCAAGATTTAAGTTTTGGGGCAGAGATGGAATTTTATTACTGGTGATCGCCACCTTGATTATCCCCTTTCAATTGCTAGTAATTCCGATTTTCTGGGTACTGAAATGGGGGAATTTAATCAATACCTATTGGGCAATGATTCTGCCTACGGCTGCGAATGGATTCGGTATCTTTCTATTGCGGCAATATATTCAAACCATTCCGATTCAGTTAGAAGAAGCGGCGATTTTGGATGGAGCGAATCGGCTGCAGGTACTTTGGCATGTAGTGTTGCCATTATCTCGTCCTGCTTTAGTGACTCTATTCCTATTTACTTTCATTGGTGAATGGAATGACTTATTTAAGCCTCTGATTTTTACTACTCGGCCTGAATTGCAAACGGTACAAATTATTCTCTCGGGTTTTCAAGAATTATATACCGCAGATTGGTCACTATTGATGGCGGCAGTAACGATCGCGACTTTACCGATTTTGATTTTATTTGCGATCGCTCAAAAACAACTGCTAAGGGGTGTTGCTGCTACGGGCATGAAAAGCTAGGTTTAGGAACTATTCAGACAAATAAACAAATAACTACATGGACTGCGGTAAGCGTGAGTAAGTCCTAATTAAATAAAGATCATCGGTTGATCTTGGAAGTGGGCAAACTTTTCCGCATCAAAGCGATAGAGACTGGCAGGACGACCAGCACCCCTAGTAACCTTAATAAGTAGTTAGACAAAATTAATTACATAGTTTTGCCCAAATTCTTTGAGCATTTTTTCGACAAAATC
>Ga0163144_10023367_pt1 | contig 12200 bp, 10 predicted proteins | sample OliLak19BULKMAT1_FD_123175 | JGI IMG/M metagenome (GOLD analysis project Ga0163144, IMG submission 123175) | Freshwater microbial mat bacterial communities from Lake Vanda, McMurdo Dry Valleys, Antarctica - Oligotrophic Lake LV.19.BULKMAT1 | ecosystem: Environmental > Aquatic > Freshwater >...
CCCGTTGGTGTTGTTGAACGTCGCCAGCGTGGTGGGCGTGCCGCCGGTGACCGGGACGGAGAAGACCGTGCCGCGGTTGTTTGCCCCGCCTCCTGTAGTCGTCCCGTACAGGGTGTTGCCCGAGAGGGTCAGCCCGTTGGGGGATCTTCCGTTGGTGCCGTTGAACGTCGCCAGGGTGGTGGGCGTGCCGCCCGTGACCGGGACGGAGAAGACCGTGCCGCGGTTGCTGGCCCCGCCTCGATCGGTCGTCCCGTACAGGGTGTTGCCCGAGAGCGTCAGCCCGGTTTGGGGGCGTTCCCCGTTGGTGTTGTTGAACGTCACCAGCGTGGTAAGCGTCGCCATCAAACGTCGATCTTCCAGCGATTCGACGAGTGAGAAACCGCGACGGATCGACACGTGACGACGACGGGCGTTTTGCATTTTCATCCGAATCTCCTATTGTTCCCCCGCCAAGACATCGGGCGACGGCGTTGTATTGGTCGATGGGGGCGGACGGAATTCAAGATTTCGCGCGAAGAACCACAAGATTAGAGTGATTGCGCAAGAACAGGTCAAGCAAAATCGTCGACCGGATTCGAGCCAGTTTGAAACATGGGGGTACTTCGGGTCGTCGGACGCGAGTGACGTGAAAGTCAGCGTCCCGTAGGTGGAGGGCGCGTTCGCGCAGTCTCCGAAGCGGGCCGAACGGTCGAGCACTTTTTCTTGTTCAAAAATTTTGAACATCTCGCGCCGGCGTATTGAATGCGCCCGCGCAGATGTTTAGCATCCGTTCGGGGTGAGGCAAAGGAGTGCCGGATGCCCGGAGAGACGGATTTGCATAAGACGTTGAAGAAGGAAGGGTGTCGCTGGTTGTACCGGCAGGGGTACCGTTGCATCGCCGCCGAGGTGCGGCTTCCGCCGCTCGGGATTATTGATTCGGTGGGGACGGGGATTTTTCGGCCGTACCACAACTATTTGTTCACCCCGCGCGACCTGCCGCAGGTTTGTTTCATCGAGTGCAAGGCGTCGCGCGCGGACTTTTTGCGGGATTTGTCGGAAGACGGGCAGATGATGCTCTGCATGATGGAGCGCGCGGGGAACACGAAGCGGTACAAGAAGCGACGTCCCGGCGCGCGTCCGCGCCGGCCGCTGAGCCAGCGCGTCGGGCTGGGGAAATTCGACGCGTGTCTGATGCAACCGATGGCGAACCTGCACTACGTCCTCGCGCCGGCGGGGATGCTTCAGAAGAAAGAGCTCCCGCCGAGGTGGGGTTTGCTGAGTTACGGGGAAGCCGGCGTGAACGTGGTGGTGCGGAGCGACTGGCAGGAGTGCGCCAACACCGCGTACGTCGACTGCGCGATCGCGCGGACGCTCACGGGCGACATTTACCGCGCCGACGACCGCGCGATGAGCAGCGTGAACCGGGAAATCTTCGCGCAACAGACGGCCTTGGCCGAGCGCATCAGAAGCGTCAGGCCGCGCGCGATCTTCGCCGCCGAAGCGGTGAAGCAGCAGCTCGCGGGGTAGGGGAGGAGTTGCCAGTTGTCAGTGAGGAGTTGCCAGTAGTGAGTTGCCAGTTGCAAGAAGCCGTCTACTTCTTCGCTTGGCAACTGGTCACTGGCAACTGGCAACTATTAACTGGCAACTAGTCCGCGCCGGCTCTGCCGCCGCGTTACGCCGCGGCGGAGTCACCGTAGTACCGGCGGATGGCGCGGTGGATTTGTTCACGGTCGGCGCGGACCAATTTCAGACGGCGCGTTCCGTCACCGACCAGCGCCACCGGGTACGGCGCTTCCAGCATCGTCGCGACGGCGACGATCAGTTCGTTTTCGTTCAGACGGATCGGGATCGCTTCGAGGCGCAGCGCCTCTTCACGCGACAGAAACGCGGTCGCCTGCGTGTCGATGCCGAGTTGGTCGAGGTCGACTTTTCCGTCGGCGCGTTCGAGTTGCCTGCCCCATGCTTCCCAGACGTGGCGCGGCTCGCAAAGGCCCCACGACAGCGCAATCTCGCCGAAGCGACGGCGCGTGCCTTTTTGCTCCTGCAAGATTTCCTCCACGTCGTGCCCGCTAAGCGTGGCGACCTGACGCAGCAAATCACCGAACAATGGACGCGACTCATTCGAAACGTGCATGGCTCACATCTTCCTTCCAATTCCCGAACCAGGCAGCGTCCGACGGCCCGAACCCACGTGCGGGCCGTCGTGACACTACCAACACTGAAAGCTACGATTTGATGGCCCGCGTGTGCAAATGAAATCTGAACAAGGATTCTGTGTCGCGCGGGTCGAGGCACGGTCAACACAACGCCTGTAGCGATTGTGCGGGCGGCGCGGATTGATGTGGCGTTTTCAGAGCCGCCAAGACACCAAGAGCGAGAAGTAAACGCCAAGGAGAGAAGAGAAATACGGGTTGGAACCGCAGATTTCGCAGAGGACGCAGATTTAAAAACCTGGTCCTCAAGGCGTTTTCTATTTTGAGTTGAATCTGCGCGATCTGCGAAATCTTCGGTTCCCTTCTCTCCCCCTTGGCGTTTGCTTGGCGCTCATGGCTTCTTGGCGGCTCACCGGTTCTTTCCCATGCGAATCATCAGTTACAACATTCTTGACGGCGGAGAGGGTCGTGCCGACCCATTGGCGGAGGTCATTTTGGCGCAACGCGCGGACGTGGTCGCGCTGGTCGAGGCCGACGACCCCGCCGTCGTCGACCGGATCGCGCGGCGGGCTGACATGGACGTCGTCCGCGCCACCGGTCGGCGGCACGGCGCGGCGCTGCTCAGCCGTTGGCCCATCATGCAGTCGGTCGATCACACACGGCTCCGTGCCGGCGCGACGCTGACCAACGTCCTGCTCGAAGCGGTCGTCCAAGACCCCGCCGGGCGTGAGTGGCCGATCTTTGTGACGCACCTGCACGCCCGCGCGACCGAAGCCGACGAAGACGCACGGCTGCGCGAAGTGGAAGCGATTCTGCACATCACCGAAGCGTACCGCACGCGGCGTCGCGCGCATTGGCTGGTGGGGGATTTGAATTCGACTTCGGCGCACCAATTGATCGACGCCGAGTCGCTCAAGCCGTCGACGCGAACAGAGTACGCGGAAAACGGCTCGCGTCTTCCAGTGCGCGTGATGCAAAGTCTTTTCGACGCCGGCTACGTCGACACGCTGCACGCACACCGCCCCGACTACGCGCGGTCGGCGGGTACGTTCAGCACGCAATTCCCCGGCCAGCGCGTCGACTACGTGCTAGCCTGGGGCGTGCCGGTCGGACAGATTCGCGACGCCTGGATCGAACACGACCGCCTCGCGAAGTACGCCAGTGATCATTTCCCCGTCGGTGCGGAAATCGGGAGCGCCACGTAGCTCGGGCGCCCCGCCCGTTCCCTTCTTCGGTTCATTCTGCTTTCTAAAAATCGTATGTCAGGAATTCACCACCGGGCCAGACGCCCGAGCTACGATGGGCCGCCGGAAGCAATGAAAATCGACTGGAGAAAAATCACCGACGTCGCGAAGCGCAACCCCTGGCCGCTCTATGCCGCGGCGCGGCTCGGGCGCGGGCGCGGCCGGTTGCGCGTGCTGGACCGGTTCAATGCTCCACCCGCGCCGCGCCTCAAGCCGGACGTGTCGCAATGGGAACGGCACCCCCTCGCGGCAGCATGGATCGGCCACGCGACGATCCTTTTGCGCGTCGGCGGACTGACGATCCTGACGGACCCGGTTTTTTCAAATCGAATCGGTATCGGACTGGGCCTGATGACCGGCGGGCCGCGCCGGTTCGTCGCGCCGGCGCTGTCGATCCGCGAACTTCCCAAGCTCGACGTGCTGATCCTCAGCCACGCCCACTTCGACCACCTCGACCGACCGACGTTGTCGCGCCTGCCTAAAGACGTTCACGTCGTCGCGTCACACGGCCTGCGCGACCTGGTCGACGACCTCGGCTTCCGCGAAGTCTCCGAACTCCGCTGGGGCGAGTCGGCGCGGGTCAAAGGCGTCACGTTCACGGCCCAGCCGGTCGACCACTGGGGCGCCAGAACCTTTTACGACACGCACCGCGGGTACGGGGCATTTTTGATCGAGACGGATCGATACCGTGTGCTCTACGGGGCCGACAGCGCGTATCAGGAATTGTGGAAGCCGATCGGCGAAGTCGACCTCGCGATCGTCGGTATCGGCGCGTACGACCCGTACATTCAGGCCCACGCGAACCCGGAGCAGGCGCTGGAGATGGCGAATCATGTTCGCGCGAAACACGTCCTACCGATGCACCACTCGACGTTCCGCCTGAGCCACGAGCCGATGGGCCAGCCGATCGAGCGGTTCATGTCCGCGGTAGGGACGGACGTCCGGCGCGTCGTCGCGACGGAAGTCGGGGGCTGGTGGAACGCGTGATACGAATTGGGATTGATTCACGCGCGATTTTTTTTCGTATCACGGGCGCCTCACCGGTGTCTTTTTTCGGTCAAAACGACAAGACACGGGCGAGGCGCCCGTGATACAACAGAACGCATGAAGTAAGCCTGATTCCTAAGAGATCAGACGTGCCTCACCCTCGCATCATGATCGAAAGCAACCAGAACACTGCAATGAACATGAGGAGGATGGGCAGGCCGAGGACGACGAAGATCGTCAGGCCCGCCGAAGGGGGCTTTTTTCCGGGCGGATGGGATTGTGGGTCGTTCATCTTGCTCAAGGCGAGCATAACGTCGGCAGTCAATCCAGCCAATCCTTCTTCTTCAAACGTTCCGGCACGTACTCTTCGGTCACGTAGCTGATCGACTTATTGATCAACGATTCGACTTCCATCTTGAAGTCATTGTCGAGCATTTTTTCAATTTCCTTTTGCCACGCCCGATTGTCCTTGAACCAGGGGTAGGCTGCGATTTGTTTAGCGCGATCGCGGTCGTTGTCATTCATTCCGATCTGCACGTCGTCCGTCAGGCCGCAGCGTTCGTAATCGATGGAGCGGATGCCGAGGAATCTGGCTTCTGGGATCGCGAGGCGTTCGGACTCGAAGGCGAGGCTGATCGAGCCTTGTTTGATGACGCTGTAGATGTAATGCCCCCAGGGGTCGCAGTCGAGGAGGCAGTAGATCGGGAGGCCGAGTTCTTCATTCAAGCGACGAAGCAAACGTCGCACGCCGCGCGTCGGTTGGCCGGAGCCTTCGGTGAGGATGCAGTTGTGTTTTTCCCAGAACCGGTCCTCGTTGAACCTGCCCCAGACCGTGTCTTTTTCGACATGCAGGACGAATTTCGCCTCGCACTTCTTGAACTGAATGACGTCCGGCTCGGTGATGCTCGGAACCGAATACCCGCCGCTACCCATGCGACGGCAATCGATTTCGTCACCACTGTCGACGATGGTGATGTTACCGACCATCGTCCCGCGCTTTTTCGCGTAAACGTGCAGCTCTTCTCTCAGCGCGCCGAGCGAGACTTCAAGGTCTTCCAGAATGGCGTCGGATTCGTCCTGATTCGCAAAGGTCTTCTCATTGACTTTCTTGCCCTCGCCGTCGCGGATGTCGTGGAGGGCTTTGTAGAACATGCCGCGGAGGCTGAGCGTTTTCTCGGCGTCGACCAATTGTTTGATCGTATCGCCGTGTAAAACGGTTTGCATGAACTGCTTGGCTTGGTTCAAGTTGAACAGCTCGCGAGACGCTTTGGCGTCGCCCATTTGCAGGATGCCCTTTTTCTTGTTCCACAGTGTGTTCGAACGCGTCCGCTGCGGAATGGGAAGGGCGATGTCCCCGCCTTTGAACGCCGCGGACGCGACGTTGTCGGCGAGGTCCACGACCTTGGCGAGCGTGATCTTGTCGCGCGCCTGAACGCGCTTGTTAATCTTGTCCGCCTGGGCGGCGGTCTGGTTGTCGGTTTTGCGTTGTTTGGCCATGGTTCAAATCCTGTTTCGAGTCGCTCAATTCAGTCGAGAAACTTCATACGCGTACGCACGAGTAGCTCGTCAACCTCGTCTCTGCATGAGACGTCGTCCGGCAGTGACGAACGGTCGCGAGCGTCGTCGAGCTGCGCGACGAGGCGGTTGAATTCTTTTTCATGCCAGCCGAGGTCGGCATTCTCAAAGAGGTCATACTCCTTGCCTGCGACCTTCTGCGCGATCAGGTCGTCGATGTGTGACAGTTTGAACGTCTCGTTCAACTTGCGCAGGTTTGATTCGATCTGGTGCGTCTGCATCAGGTGGATGCCCGCCAGCAACACGCGGTACGTGTAAAGCAGGCCTTTGACGGTCGGTTTGCCGTTCTTTAGGACGGCGGCCCACTGGTTTTGTCCGAAACCCATGAAGTGGTGCCGGAGGTGCCTGGTGACCGTGCGCGGGGCGAGGGCGCGAAGCTCGTCGAATTCCGGCGTCGAGCAAACGACCAGCGGCGAACAGACCTGCTCGAGAACGTATCCGTTATTTTTTAGAAGCAACGTAAAGAACTTCTTTACGTCATGCGTGACGACGTCCATCTCGACGCGGGCGTTCTTGTCCATCACTTCGTACGTTTCCGACGGCGGTGAAAGGCGGACGACCTCACGCACCGGCATGACGTGTGCACCGCGCAGGTCAATGTCACTGTCGGCCGACTCGAAGCCGTAGAGGTGCGCGCCGCTAACCGTCACGAAGAGCAACGGCCAAGGGTGGGCGTCGAGGAAGGTGTCGATGAGGGGCTGGTCGAGCATCGTTCGGGTTTCGTAACACGGGCATCCTCCCCGTGATTTCCTTAGTTCAATATCGGCGGCCACGGGGAGGATGCCCGTACGACGAGATAGGCTTAAAATAGCCCCGTTTCTTCGACGGAGGTTTTCTTCGACGGTTTTTTCTTGCTCGTCAATTTCACGATATCGCCGTCCGAATCCTCTAAAATCGCTGGCGCGGATATATCACTTTCAGTGGCCGGTTGTTCGACCAGATGCGCTGCCCGGCTTTCGACCATGACCACGCCGTCGTCGTTTTTCAGGTCGTCATTTTCTTCCTTTTTGACGACCTTACCGTCTTCGTCGAGCTGCGCGTCCGCGATGGCGGTGCGTTTGCGGGCTTCGGTCAGGAGGGCGTCGTAAAGCTTTTTCGGGTCCGTGCCGTTGATGGCATGGATGGCTTTGCTGATTTCACCGATGTAGCGCTCGAAGACGTCGCGCCGGGCGCTTTCCTTGAGCATCTTTTGACGCTTGCGCAGGTACGTCCCGAGCTTTCGGCCACACTCCATCAGCGCGAGCTTCATCTCTTTGCGAATCTCGTCGTAGTCGGCAATGGCTTCCTTGGATTCGCTGGTGAAGGGGACCCAGACGCTGGCCATGTGGATCATGATGACGAGCGGGCCGTTCGGGAGGCTGCCGCGCGGTTGGGACAGGTTGTAGTTGCGCCAACCGGTCTCGGCGACGGCTTTGAAACTGCTGCACGCGCTCTGTTGAAACAGAAGCGGCACGCGATTGGCGAAGCGGATCACCCGCGCGGTTTCTTCGGTGGGGAGTTCACCCCCGAACGCGATCGCGGCTTCGATTTGGAAAGGCCGCCCTCGGTACACGTCCGGCTCACGCGAACTAGCGGCGTAAAACTCGGCCTTCACGCCCTTTAACATGCCGGCCAAAAGCTGTCGCACGCCGATGGGTGCAAGGCAGTCGGTCGGTGGCGCGGGGAGCTTGGCTTCCTGCATTTCGTGGAACAGTTTCTCCGTCTGCTGGTGCGTCACGTCACCGGCCAACGTGCGACTGTGCGCGCCGATCGCTTTACAAAATTCGCCCGCCTTCTGCGGGTTCACGCGACTGAATTTTTCCTGAAGGAAGTTAATGAGCGTCCCGCCTCCCTTGTTGGTGGCTTCATAGTCTTTAATCATCTGGAGCAAAATGCCCAGCTCCAGGCCCTTGGGGTGAGGCTGAATTTCCTTGGTCTCCGGGGGAAGGATATCCGTCCCGCGCGGGTAGAAAATCACGCCGTCTTTTTCGGTCGTTGCGAGGGTCGGGTCGACGCCCCGGGGCGCGAGGACTTCGGGAACCAGTGACTCGGTGGGTGAACCGACCAGTCCGCTATTCGGGTCGTCGGGTTGTGCACTTTCGGGCGTCGGGAGCCGGAGCGTGTCGTCTCGGTCTTCGGCGCTGACGCGCGTGGGGGGGACGAACGTGATGCGCGCGTGGGGGTTTGCGATGGCAGTGAGTTCCAGAAACTCGTCGACGCTCCCTCGCCCTTTTTGGTATTTGCCCTCGAGGTCGATGCTGACGCTGGTTCCAGTGACGTAGTTTTCGGGGTTGAGAAAGTCGGGGCTGCGCGTCCCGGCGCTGAGGGTTTTGAGACGCAGGGGCGGGTATTCGTCGGTCTCGTTGTCGACGGTCACCTCGGCCCGGTTGGTCTTGGTGTTCATCGCCAGTTCGATGTGATGCGCGGGCTTTTTCGCGCCGGGGCGCGTGTGGATGACCATCGGCTTGCCGGTGGTGATCAGACCGTACATGCCTGCGGCGCTGATACCGATGCCCTGTTGGCCACGCGACATTTTCAGACGGTGAAATTTGGAGCCGAAGAGAAGTCTACCGAAGACGTTTTCGACCTGTTTTCGGACGATGCCGGGGCCGTTATCAACGACGGTGACCCGGTAGCGCGAGGCCTTGGCGTTGGCAGGGCGGGACGGTTCGAGGTCTTCGATGACGACGGTGACGTCGGGCAGAATGCCCGCTTCTTCACAGGCATCCAGGCTGTTGTCGACCGCTTCCTTGACGGCCGTCAGCAGAGCTTTGCGCGGGTTGTCGAAACCCAGCAAGTGCCGGTTTTTGGCGAAAAATTCCGAGACGGAAATTTCCTTCTGGCGCGTCGCCATCGTCTCGGCGGTCTCGCGCGTCCGGGCCGGTATGGGGGAGATCGACGCGGGTTTGAGCGCGGGTGAGTTGGGGGTGGTCATGAACAGTTCACCTTCTTCGCCGGGGGGCGATTGACGCGGGGGTCGGGGGGATTTGCTCATTTTCGTCCGATCCATCAAAGCCCGATAACATCCGTCCGCTTTAGCCTATCGGTCAACCGGGCCTTATTTCTATAAAACTTATGTTAGGTATCTGTAAGTATTCGTCAACGTCGCGGATCGTACAGGGGGATATTTTTCGATCAAGCTCCTGATTTCTGACGGACGCGGAGGTTGCCCACAGATCTCACAGATTGATCCGGATTTGGAACCAAGGCAAGCCGTCGCAAAAAATCTTTGTCATACGGATCAGGCTCGCTCCACGCGCTCGGACGTATCACGGGCGCCTCGCCCGTGGCTTGTCTTTTTGAACAAAAAAAGAAACGGGGGAGGCGCCCGTGCCACGAAGAATGCCGCGCGTGAATCAATCCAAATTGGTGTCAATCCGTTAAATCCGTGGGCAATCTGCTTCGTTCGGAATCGTTGCTGATTTGTGGTCCGAAGGTGAACCGGCTAGACTCCGTCAAGCCTTCAACCGGGCGGGACAATTCTCCCATGCTTGCGAAAGTTCAATCATTCATCTTGATGGGCATCGACGCGATGCAGTGCGAGGTGGAGGTGGACGTCGCGTCGGGCGGGATGGAGAAAACGACGATCGTCGGCCTGGCGCAGACGGCAGTCAAAGAGTCGATCGAACGCGTCCGACGCGCGATCATCAATACCGGTTACGCTTTTCCGGGGACGAGCCTTTTGATCAACCTCGCGCCCGCGGACGTGAAAAAAGAGGGGCCGAGTCTGGACTTGCCCATTGCGATCGGTCTGATGCGCGCGACGAAGTTTGTCAGTACGGACCGGCACAAAAACTTCCTCATCGCGGGAGAACTGGCGCTGGACGGGCGCGTGCGAAAGATCAAGGGGACGCTGTCCCTGGCGATGCTGGCCAAAGTTCGGGGGTTTGAGGGCGTGATCGTCCCGCAGGAGAACGCGAGGGAGGCCGCGGTCGTCGAGGGGATCGACGTGTACCCGGTCACAGATTTGGCGCAGGCGGTCGCGTTTTTGAATGAGAAATTGCCGCTCGAACCGTACGAACTGGACGGCGAGCCGTACGCGGCGTCACAGGTGTCGACGGCGTTGGACTTCGCGGACGTGCGCGGGCAGGAATCGGTCAAACGCGCGATCACGATCGCGTGCGCGGGCTCGCACAACGTGCTGATGATCGGCCCGCCCGGCACGGGCAAGTCGATGCTCGCGGGGCGCATTCCGGGAATCCTACCCCCGCTGAGTCGGTCGGAATCGCTTGAAACCACACGGATTTACAGCGCAATGGGACTATTGCCCGAAGGCGTCTCGCTGTTGGACGCCCGGCCCGTGCGCACGCCCCACCACAGCGCGACCGCGCAAGCCCTCATCGGTGGGGGCACCATCCCGCGCCCCGGTGAAGTGTCGATGGCGCACCACGGGATTCTGTTCCTCGACGAACTCCCCGAGTTCAGCAGGCATGTGCTGGAAACCCTACGACAACCGCTCGAAGCTGGGGAAGTGACGGTCGCCCGTGTGCACGGGAGCGTGAAGTTCCCCGCGCGGTTCATGCTGGTCGCTGCCATGAACCCGACGGCGAGCGGCTACGCGTCCACCGACCCGCGCGCGAAGGACAAATACCTTGCCAAACTCAGCGGGCCACTGCTGGACCGGATCGATATTCACGTCGAAGTGCCCAACGTGCCGTATCGGGAACTGACCAGCAAAGTGCAGGGCACGAGCAGCGAAAAAATGCGCTCCGCCGTCACGCGCGCCCGCGCGATCCAACACGAGCGTTTCGGCAACGACAAAACCACCAACGCCGGTATGGATTCGCGCCTGTTGAAACAGCATTGTGAACTCTCCGAAACGTGCCTGCTGCTGATGAAGCAGGCGATGGACGAACTAGGGTTAAGTGCCCGCGCTTACGATAAAGTTCGGCGCGTCGGGCGCACGATAGCCGACTTGGAGGGCGCGGAGCAGATCAACGAATCACACGTCGCCGAGGCGGTGCAGTATCGGTTGCTGGATCGGAAGTTTTAGGCGGTAATTGCCGCAAAATCTGGTATGCTTCGGCCCATGTCGCGAGCCGCACTCAGTTCGAAATTAAGGTCGTACACGATCGCCGAGTACCTCGACCTTGAAACCGAGGCCGACGAAAAGCACGAATACATTGACGGGCGGATCGTGGCGATGTCGGGGGGGAGCCTTCGTGCGTCTCTGATCGCGTCGAATCTGACGGCCACACTGCACCGGGCACTGCGTGGGAAACCATGCCGTGTCTACACGAGCGATGCGCGGGTTCGGGTCGCAGGTACGCCTTTCGTGACATACTCGGATTTGTCGGTCATTTGTGACCCGATTACGTTTGATCCCGAAGATCGCAATAAGACGACCGCGAACAACCCCAAGGCCTTGTTTGAGATATTGTCCCCTTCGACTGAAAAGTACGATCGCGGAGAAAAGTTCAGCCGCTATCGATTGATCCAGTCGCTGCAGGAATACGTTCTGATTGCGCAGGATAAGCCACGCGTCGAAGCATATTTTCGTAAGCCCGATGGGCTGTGGAGCTTTGATTTTATCGAAGGGATAAAGAGCACGATCTTGCTCCAAAGCCTGAATCTCAAGTTAAGATTGTCTCAAGCGTACGCTTCGGTTCCGTTCGATTGAACCGTTTAAAGTCGTCTGCTGAAAACAATATGGCGGTCGTGGAACCGAACTCATTTGCACTGTAAATGCCCGTCTGAAGTGAACGTATCCGTCCGACGACCGCTCGATCACCTTGGCAGGCGTCCGGGGAATTAAATATTCGGACTATTGTGTCCGATTGAATTCTCGTCCCCTTTTCCGTACATTGCCTACCCAGTGAAACTACAAGTTTAACCACCGCAATACGCTCGAAAGGACCACACTATGCCGCTCATGACCACCAAGCCGATGTTCGACCTCGCCTACGAAGGCGGGTTTGCCGTCGGGGCGTTCAACGTCAACAACATGGAACTCGCCCAGGCGATCATCGACGCCTGTGTGAAGGAAAGCTCGCCTTGTATTCTTCAGATCAGCAAGGGCGCGCGCAAGTACGCGAACATCCGTTATCTCAAGGCCATCATCGACGCCGGTGTGGCCGAAAATCCGACGATCCCCATCGCGGTTCACTGTGACCACGGTGATACGCTGGACCTGATCCAATCGTGCATCAACGACGGTTACACGTCGGTGATGATCGACGGCAGTCACCACGACTTCGACGCCAACGTGAAGATCACCGCCGACGCGGTAAAAATGGCGCACGCGGCGGGCGTGACCGTCGAAGCCGAACTCGGGATGCTCGGC
>Ga0163144_10023368_pt1 | contig 12200 bp, 10 predicted proteins | sample OliLak19BULKMAT1_FD_123175 | JGI IMG/M metagenome (GOLD analysis project Ga0163144, IMG submission 123175) | Freshwater microbial mat bacterial communities from Lake Vanda, McMurdo Dry Valleys, Antarctica - Oligotrophic Lake LV.19.BULKMAT1 | ecosystem: Environmental > Aquatic > Freshwater >...
CGATAGGAGGGGTGGCACGCGCGAAGCGCGTGACGGGGAGGTTCCTTGAATTCGAAGGGGTCTGTGCCTGTGGAGTTCCCGCGAAACCTCCCCGTCAGCGCGCTCGCGCGCGCTGCCACCCCTCCTAATCGCGTGCCGCGACCAGGAGGGGATGCGCAAGTTTCCAGGATACGCCCCGGCTGGTTCCGAGTTGAGCGCGTTGGTGATCGGATCGGGCGCCGGCTCGATTGGCTGGATGCTTGCCGCCGGATCCGCGCTAGGCTGAAGGTGGAAGCAACCAGGGAGACCGGACATGGACGGCACGCCATCGACCGATACCATTTTCTGGCAGCGTGCGCGCCGGCACATGCTGCGCTTCGGGGGCGAATTCGTGCCTTTCGTCGCGGCGCGCGCGCAGGGCAGCTTCGTTTGGGATGCTGCGGGCAGGCGGGTGCTCGACTTCACGTCGGGTCAGATGAGCGCGATCCTTGGTCATTCGCATCCGGAAATCGTCGCGGTGGTGCGCGAGCAGATCGCGACGCTCGATCATCTCTTCTCTTCGATGCTCTCCGCGCCGGTCGTCGATCTCGCGGAGCACCTCGCACGGCTCGTCCCGTCGTTACCCAAGACGATGCTGCTCTCGACCGGGGGCGAGGCGAACGAGGCGGCGATCAAGATCGCCAAGCTCGTCACCGGTGGCTGGGAAGTCGTCAGCTTCGCCCAATCCTGGCATGGCATGACCGGCGGCGCTGCTGCTGCAACATTCAAGGCCGGACGCCGCGGCTACGGCCCGCAGGCCGCCGGGTCCTTCGCGATCCCGGCGCCGCATTCCTATCGTCCGCGTTTTGGCGGGATCGACTGGAAGGTCGAGCTCGACGATGCGTTCGAACTCGTCGATCGTCAGAGCACCGGCAATCTGGCCGCGTTCATCGCCGAGCCGGTGCTCAGCTCGGGCGGCATTCTCGAACTTCCCAAGGGCTATCTCGCGGCGCTCAAGACGAAATGCCAGGAGCGCGGCATGTTGCTGATCCTCGATGAAGCTCAGACCGGGCTTGGTCGGACCGGCACGATGTTCGCCTTCGAGCATGATGGCGTGACGCCGGACCTGCTCGTGTTGTCGAAGACGCTCGGCGCGGGGCTGCCGCTCGCCGCCGTCATGACCAGCGTAGCGATCGAGCAGAAGGCCTATGAGCGCGGGTTCCTGTTCTACACGACGCATGTCAACGATCCGCTGCCGGCCGCGGTCGGCGTCAAGGTGATCGAGATCGTCGAGCGTGACCATCTCGCCGCGCGCGCGACGAGTTTGGGCAAGCATCTTCGCGCCGGGCTCGAGGGGCTGATGGCGAAGCACGAATGCGTGGGCGACATCCGCGGCCGCGGGTTGCTGCTCGGCATGGAGTTCGTCGCCGATCGCAAGACGAAGCAGCCGGACAGCCAGATCTCCGATCGCGTCACCGATCGCGCGCTCGAACTCGGGCTCAGCGCCAACATCGTGCGCGCCGGCTCGTCGGGCGGCGTGATGCGCATCGCGCCGGCGCTGACCGCCACCGAGGCGGAGATCGATCTCGGCCTGGAGATCCTGGATCGCGCGATCGGCGACCAGCGCTGAGTTCAGCGCCGCGCGGCGAAGCGCCGCTCGAGATGGGTGAAGACCGACGACATGGCGAAGCAGACGAGGAAGTAGACCAGCGCGACCGTAAGCCAGATCTCGTAGATCCGACGTGTGGAAACGCCGATATCGGTCGCCATGAAGGTCAGCTCCTGGATCGAGATCAGCGAGACGATCGAGGAATCCTTCACCAGCGATACGGATTGGTTGCACAGCGGCGGAATGGTTCGCGCCAGCGCCTGCGGCAGGATGATCTTGGTCAGCGTCCGGATACGGCCGAGGCCGAGCGACGCCGACGCTTCCCATTGTCCCTTGCCGATGGATTCGATTCCGGCGCGGATGATCTCGGCCACATAGGCCGCTTCGAACAAGGCGAGGCAGAGCAGGCCGGAAACGAAATTCTCCACCAGCCGCGGATCGCCGAACAGGAAGCTCAGGACCGCGACGCTCTGCGGTGAAAGCGCGGCGATGCGCTGCTCCAGCCCGAATTGCGGCACGATCTGGCTGGAGAGAAAAAAATACAGGACGAAGATGATGACCAGCGGCGGCGTATTGCGCATCAGCTCGACATAGCTGCGTGCGACGAGCTGCAGAAAACGGCCGCGCGACGTCCGCATCAAGCCGATCGCGAAGCCGATCAGCGTCGCCAGGATCATGCCGAACACGGTCAGCCGGATCGTGTTGAACAGGCCGTACAGAAGGATGTTCGGGACCCAATGCCCGGTGGTGCTGTCCCAGCGCAGGAAGTATTGCGGGACGGGCGCCCAGTTCCAGCGGTAATTCTCGAGATTGATCACGCGCCATGCGAACCATGCGGCGCCGGCGCTGACGCAGATCAGCAGGATCCAGTCGAGCCGCGACAGGTGTTTGCGGCGAGAAGGCGGCGCGGGCATCAGCGCGATCGGGTGCAGGAGGCGGCCGGATGCCGCCCCCTGCTGCTGCCGGTGGCCGCGTTCAGACCTTGTCCGCCCAGTCGCGCGTGTCGAACCAATACGCGCGCCGCGTCTTGAGGAAGCCGTCGGCATGCCGCGCGGCGACCCATTCATTGACGGCGGCCATCGTCTTCGGATCGTCCTTGCGCATGGCGATGCCTTCTTGTTGCGGTTCGAAGGTTTCCTTGACCGCGAGGTAGAGAACCGTCGGATTCTCGATGACTGCGAAAGCGGGGCGCGGCACCGAGGTGACATAGGCATGGGCGCGGCCGTTCAGAACTTCCTGCAGCGCCTGCGCGTCGTCGTCAAATTGCCGCACCGTCGCCTTCGGCGCGATGCGGGCAAGCGTGGCGGCGACCGTGGTGCCACGACGGCAGGTCAGCGTGTATTCCGCGCGATCGAAATCCGTCGGCTTGCTGTGGCCCGGCGCCATCTTGATGTTGGCGGCGATCATCAGGCCCGACGTCGAATAGGGCGCGCTGAAATCGACCTGCTGCTTGCGCGGCTCGGTGATCGACATGCCACCGATGATGAAATCGAAGCGGCCGGCGAGCAGGGCCGGAATGATGCCGTCCCAAGCGGTCGGCATCGGCTCATACTTGACGCCGAGATCCTGCGCCAGGCGATTGCCGACATCGAGTTCGAAGCCGATCAGATTGCCCTGCTTGTCGCGCATCGCCCAGGGCACGAAGGTCGCCAGACCGGCGCGCAGCACGCCACGCTGCTTGATCTGATCGATCGTCGGTCCGCTGCCGGCCTGGGCATGGGCGAAGAAGGGGGCCGTCGTGGTCGCGGCCGCGGTGGCGATGAAACTACGTCTCTTCATGGCAGTCCTCCTGGTGGTCGTTGCGAAGTGTTGTCTGAAAAGATGCAATTGCCGAGCCGTTCAGCTCGCGCGGGCGAAGCGCCGCTCGAGGCGCGAGGCCAGCAACGACAGAACGATGGTCACCGCCAGATAGAGCGCGGCGGTCGTCAGCCAGATCTCGAACGTCAGGAACGTATCGGAGATCACGATCCGCGCCTCGTTCGCCAGATCGAAGACGGCGATCACGCTGACGATCGCCGAATGCTTGACCAGCGACACGGCGAGGCTCGTCAGCGGTGGCAGCATCATGCGCAGGGCCTGCGGCAGCACGACGAAGCGGTAGGTCTGCGTCCGGTTGAGCCCGAGGCTGGCGGCGGCTTCGGGCTGCCCTTTGGGGACGGCGAGGATGCCGGCGCGGAAGATCTCGGCCGCGAAGGCGCCTTCGAACAAGGCGAGGCTGAGCACCGCCGCGGCGAAACGGTCGAGCTGCAGGATCGGCGCGAACACGAAATAGAAGAGATAGAGCTGCACGAGCAGCGGCGTGTTGCGGATCGCCTCGAGATAGACACGCGACAATCCGCGGGCGACGATGCTGTCCGACAGCCGTGCCAGCGCGGTGAACAGGCCGATTACGAGCGCGCAGACGAAGCTCCAGAGCGAGATCTCGAGCGTGACGGCGAGGCCCTTGAGCAGCGGGCCGGGGATCCATTGTCCGTCGACGATTCGCAGCACGTAGCGTGGCACTTCGCCCCAGCGCCAATTGTAGTTCATCCGCGTGGCGCTGTAGATCACGCCGCCCGCCACAAGGGCGGAGAACAGGGCAAATTGCAGCCAGCCAACGAGTTCGCGGCGTGTCGAGCGGGTGAGCGTCACGGTGGCGAATGCTCGGTGAAGCGGGACCGTTTCGTCAACATCCGCGGGCAGCCGGACCCACGGAATCGTCAGCCCGCGAGCTGACGGTATTTGAACGCCTTGTCGAAACGTCCGACGATGTACTCACCGCAGGTTGTCGCCGGATACTTCGCGTGCGCCGGGTCGTCGAGCAGGTCGCGGGGATCGATCGTCGTGTCGAAGGATGGGTCGAAGAACACCGCCACCGAGCGCCGTTCGCGTCCCGAGGAATTGATCACGCGATGCGCGTTGGAGCTGAACCGGTTGTTGGTCCAGCGCGCCATCAGATCGCCGACATTGATGACGAGGGTCCCGGGAATCGGATGTGCGGTGACCCAATCGCCGGCCTTCGAGAGCACCTGCAATCCGCCGGTATCGTCCTGGGCCAGGAGCGTCAGGCCACCGTAGTCGGTGTGGGGTGCCACACCGAACTGCGTATCACCGAGATCCGGCGACTGCGGCGGGTAATACACCAGTGATCCGCGCGCCAGCGGCTTGGCGAAATGCGGCGCGAAGAAATCGGCGGGCCGATCGAGGCTCAGCGCGAAGCCACGCAGCAATCGGTTGCCGCATCCGAGGATCTCGTCGTAGTAGCGCGACAGGACCCCGTGCATCTCCGGCATGAAGCTCGGCCAGTGATTCGGGCCCATCAGCTTCTTGCCGGCCTTGACGTCGGGATCGTCGGGGCCGAGTTCGAGCCCCCAGAGGAAGCTCTCCTTGAGGTCGATCTTGGCGCCCGCATACATCTTGGCCTGGCCAACCGCGAGCCAACCGCGATGGATCGCGTTGATCGTCACGCCCGCCTTGGTCTCCGGCGGCAGGGCGAAGAACGCCGCGCTGGTCGCGAACACCTGATCGATCAACGCCTGCGCCACACCATGGTTGCGCACGTAGAAAAAGCCGATCCGCTGCGCGGCCTCGCGCATCTCTGTGGCGACCCGGCGCTGGGCTTGGACATCGCCACTCGCGAGTGCCCCCACATCGATGACCGGAATCTCCTCGACCGCGATCGTCTTCGCATTGGCGTAGTTCATCTTCGCATTCCCTCTGGCCACGGCCGTGCGCGCACAGATCGGCGCGACCGGATCGCGGGGCAGCCTAGCTCCGGCGCCCGGGCGCCGTCTGCTGGGAAATCGGGACGACGGGCTAGCGTGGACCCGGCGCGCTTTCGGGGCGTGTCCCGTCATACTTGTTTGCCAGATTGTCAGCGCGGTGCAATGCGGCCGCGAATGCCAACGGATTGATGGGTTTGGCCAGCGAATCGACGATGTCCAGCCCATAGGCCTCACCGAGGCGCCGGGCCGCCGGCAGATAGCTATGTGAGTAGGCGCTGATCAGGATGATCGGCATCCGACGGCGCTGCGAGGCAAGATGTCGCAGCAACATGATGCAATCCTCGTCCGGGATCAGAATGTCGATTACCACTGTGGTGGGCAAGAAGGAATCCAGCATGCGCCTGAAGCTCGCGCCGTCGAGGACGGCCATCGTCGAGGCCTTTGCCACGTCGCCGCAACGAGTCAGGAATTCAGCCGTGATGGGATCGTCATCGACGACCAGCACGCGCTGGTTCATTGGGATTCCCTCCGCGTTCAGCCGGGCCCGCATGCGTCGACGGCGATGGCCGGCTCAAATGTGACGATCATGCGGCTGGCGACAATTCGGAACTGGTGTAGCGGGCGTGCAGCGCGCGCACGGTGGCCTGCAGCTCGTGCAGTCCTTTTTCCAGCAGATCTTCGAGCATGGTCTCCTGTGCGAGTGTGCGATCGAGAAAAGACGTGGCCGAGGCGCCCAGCGATTCCACTTCGACCCGCCGAAACAGCATACTGAGGGAGTGGGCGCCGATATTGCCGGCCATCGATACGATCGCATGGGCTTCGCGGGCCAGGATGCGCCAATCCCGTGCCGCGACCAGCGCGATCAATCGCGGCTCCATCTCTTCGATCCGCCGGATTGCCATGCCGGCCATGCCGGCGATGGAGGCTCGCCCGAGATAGCGCTCGAGATCGTCGAGCTGCGCGTCGTCCAGAATATGAAAAACGGTATTGTCTGGGATCTCGCGCTCGAAATGCAGGTCGGTTGGACTCAACCAGCGCTTCGGCGCGTCGATCGCCTCGAGCAGCAAGTGGCGATCGATCGGCTTCGCGACATGGCCATCCATACCAACCTGACGGCACCGCATGATGTCGCCGGCGGTCGCACTCGCCGTGAGGGCGACGATGCGGATTTTGGCCTGGTTGCTGGCCAGGCTGCGAATGCGCGCCGTCGCCTCGAATCCGTCCATGCCCGGCATGTTCACGTCCATCAGTACGGCTTCGAAAGCGCCTTTGTTCACTTTTTCCACCGCCTCGCGTCCGTCGGCTGCCAGCTCGACTTCGTGTCCGGCCTTTTCCAGTATCGCCTTGGCCAAGTTGCGATTGACCTCCAGGTCGTCGACCACGAGGACGCGGCGCGCTGCCTGACTTCGATCCGGGCCCATCACGCGTGGGGTGACCTCTTGTAGCGTATCGTGCGGTGCGAGCCGCAGATCGAGCTTGAACCAGAATGTGCTGCCTTCGCCGACTGTGGAGACGACACCGATCGTGCCGCCCATCAACTCGACGAGCGACTTGGTGATCGCGAGCCCGAGGCCCGCGCCTCCGAAGCGGTGGCCGATGGTGGAATCGGCTTGGGAATATCGCTCGAACAGCCGTGACTGCGCCTCGGCAGTGATGCCTGGGCCGGTATCGGATATCGCGACATGAATGGCCAAACGGTCGGGTGGGCTATCGAGCTTGTGAGCCGCAAGCCGAACTTCACCCTGGATTGTGAACTTGACCGCATTGCCGAGCAGATTGAGGAGGATCTGGCGCACACGCCCCGCATCGCCGATCACCATCGGCATATCGGGCGGCGCACGGACATCCATCGTCAAGCTTTTGCGCGTCGCGATGCCGCGCACGGCAGCGACGGCGCCGTCGATCGTTTGCATGATGTCGAAATCGCTCTCCACGAAAGCGAGCCGACCGGCCTCGATCCGCGAGAAGTCGAGCAAGTCGTTGAGCAGGTGGTGCAGTGCGCGCGCGGATGTGTCGATGATTTCGAGGTCATGGCGCTGCGCCGCATCGAGCGGGGTTTCCGCCAGGAGTTCGGCATAGCCGATGATGCCGTTCAGCGGCGTACGCAGCTCGTGGCTGACGGTGGCGAGAAACTCCGATTTTGCGCGATTCGCGATCTCGGCGTTGTTTTGCGCGGCGCACTCGCGTTCGCGGACCGCCAGCAACCTGCCGAACGCGAACCCGCCACTGGACGCGATGCCCGCGAGCAACAGCGTCAGCACACCGGTGATGGCCAGATCATGTCGCCAGGCCGAAAGCAGGCTGTCCACGGAAAAGCCGACGGCGGCGACGAGCGGAAAGTCACCGACTGCGCGGTAGCTCATGATGCGGTCCTTGCCGTCCAGCGCCGTCGAGCGCTTGGCGATTGTGGAGGCCCCGTGCCGCGTTGAATCCCTGAACGTCGCAATGTCCGCGACAGATGTTCCGAGATGCGCGCGCGACTCCGCGCCGAACAGAATAAGGCTGCCTGTCGCGCGCGTGAACAGCGACACGACGCCGTCGTCGGTGAACTGCAGATCACGGTAGGTCTGTGCGAGATAGTCGATGTTCAGCGATGCCTGAACCGTTCCCAAGAAGGCGCCGTTCGCGTCGCGAATGCCGCGTGAGATCAACATGATCCACTGACCGTCGATGAGCGAACGAACAGGCTCGCCGACATAGAGCCCGATTTGCTCGTCACGATGCGCCGCGAAGGCGGGGAGGGGAGGGCTGTTCACCGCCTGGCGCGCCGGAGTGGTCGAACGGGCGATCTCACCTCCTGCCGCATCGATCCATGCGATGCTGATGAGCGCAGGTGTGTCACCGTGAATGCCACGCAGCACTTCGTGAGCACGCAAGCGCGCCGCATCGCCGGCCCCCAACTCGCCGGCGCGGTAGACATGAGATGCGTCGACTGCGGCGATCACCGCGCGATCGATCCCCTCGAATGTCCGGGCGAAGTACTCGGCCGACACGTTGGTGAGGGCGATGCTCAATCGATTCGCTTGCGCGAGCGTGGCGCGATGTTTTCGCGCCACGTCGATGCCTTCGAAGCAAACGATACCGATTGCGAGAATTGCGCCAACGATCGGAACGAGGCGGCTGGCTGGAAGAATGGCGAGTCCCAGCGGCATGGTGCGGTCCCCAGAGGAGTGGCGCGAGTGGTGCCTGCACCGGTGGATGGTTCACGTTCCCGGACGCACGAAACCCCAGCGGAGAATATGCGCGACCGAGGAATCTAAAGTAAGGGTTGAATCGTGGTTTGCCCTGGGGCGCGGTGCTCTACCCTAGTTTGGCAGTGGATATTGACGAGTGGCCATGGGCCCGGTCGGGTCAGTTCAGCGCGTCGCCGCCCGCAGGATGTCGCGCAGTTCCGTGAGCACGGCGTCCGTCTCAGCCGGCAGCCCGATCGTGATGCGCAGCTGAGTGGTGTGTTCGGGGTCGCGCCAGTCGCGCACGTGGATGCCGCGCGTGGCCAATTCCTGCATCACCGGCATCGACGGGATGCCGAGATCGGCGGAAACGAAATTCGCAGCGGAAGGATAGACCCGCAGCTGCAGCGCCCGCAGCCCGGCGCTGAGTCGTTCGCGCTCTTGCGCCACAGCGGCCAGCGTCGCCTCGAGATGGGGTTGATCCTCGATTGCGGCGAAGGCAGCCGCTTGCGCGGGGACGGTGACGTTGAATTGCAGCTTGGCGCGGCGCAGCGCCTCGGCCTCGACTTCGGAACCGCATAGCGCGTAGCCGACGCGCAAGCCCGCCAGCGCATAGGCCTTGGAGAAAGTGCGCAGCGCGATCCACGGCCCCTTGCGCCGGGCCAACCCGGCAAGCATGTCCGGGCCGCCGGCGTGGCGCCCGAACTCGTGATAGGCCTCGTCGACGACGAGCAGCGTCGTCGCTGGGACGTCTGTCGCCAGGGTCGCGAGCGCGGCGGCGTCCATCATCCCGCCGGACGGCGGGTTGGGCGTGCAGGAAAAGACCAGCGGGGTGCGCGCGTCGATCGCGGCGACCAGCCCGGCCGCGTCATTGGCGCCCTGGGCATCCAGCGCGACGCGATGGGGTGTGGCGCCCTGCAATCGCGCCGAGACGGCGTAGCGCGGGAAGCTGGGCGCCGGCACGACGCAGCGATCGCCAGGCTTCAGGCTGATCTCGCAGATCAGTTGGATGAGTTCATCGCTACCGACGCCGAAGACGATGCGCGATGCCGGCACGCCCGTGCGCGCCGCGATGGCGCCGGCGAGCGCATGGGCGTGGATGTCGGGGTAGCGATTGAGATCGTCGAGCGAAGCGCGTGCGGCCGCGATCGCGCGCGGCGAGGGCGGATAGGGCGATTCATTGAGATGCAACGGCAGTTGCCGGCCGGGCATTTTGCGCAGATCGGCGATCGTCTGCGGGCCGCGATACGGGGGCAGGGCGCGCACGGCGGGAGTGAGCCAGCTGGCGGCGTTGACGGCTGATGCGAGGTCGGACATGTCCCGTTCGTAGGCCGGAGTGACGATGCGCCGAGATAGCACTTCCGAGCGGATCTCCCTAAGGTCTCGCTCATCATGACGATCGTCATCAGACCAGGAAGCCTCACCCTCGCGGCACTGCGCATTGCACGCGCATCGACCGACCGGTTCGTGCTCGACGACGCGGCGGATGCGGCCATCGCGCGGTCCGCGGCCGCGGTCCAGCAGATCCTCGCCAGGGGCAATGCCGTGTACGGCGTGAATACCGGCTTCGGCAAGCTCGCTACGACGCGAATCGCGCCGGACAAGCTGCGGGAGTTGCAGACCTCGCTGGTGCTGTCACACAGCGTTGGCGTCGGTCCGGCGTTGACGCCGGAAACGGTGCGGCTGATCGTGCTGCTGAAGGCGGCGAGCCTCGGCCTCGGCTACTCGGGCGTGCGGCCGGAGGTGATTCGGGCGCTGCTGGACATGATCAATCGCGGTGTCGTGCCGGTGATCCCGGCCAAGGGGTCGGTCGGCGCATCGGGCGATCTCGCGCCGCTCGCGCATCTCGCAGCTTGCCTGATCGGCCATGGCGAGGCGTTCTTTGGCGGCGCGCGCATCCCGGCTGCGGATGCGCTGCGGCGCGCCGGCCTGGTGCCCGTGCATCTCGAGGCCAAGGAAGGCCTCGCGCTGCTCAACGGCACGCAGGTGTCGACCGCGCTCGCACTCGAGGGACTGTTTGCGGCAGAGAGCGCCTATGCGGGGGCGGTCGTGTCGGGCGCACTCAGCGTCGACGCGGCCAAGGGCAGCGACACGCCGTTCGACGATCGCGTCCACGCGGTGCGCGGCCAGCGCGGTCAACGCGAAGTCGCGGCGGTCTATCGCGTGCTCGTCGCCGGCTCGGCGATCCGCGTCTCGCATCTCGATTGTGGCCGCGTGCAGGATCCGTATTGCTTGCGCTGCATGCCGCAGGTGATGGGCGCGTGCCTGGATGTCATGCGCTATGCCGCCGATGTGTTCGAACGCGAGTCCAACGGCGTCTCCGACAATCCGCTGGTCTTCGCCGAGCAGGGTGAGATTCTTTCCGGCGGAAATTTCCACGCCGAGCCGATCGCCATCGCCGCCGATGCCCTGGCGCTGGCGATCGCCGAGATCGGCGCGCTGTCGGAACGCCGCGTGGCGATGCTGGTGGATCCCGCGACCAATGGCGGCCTGCCGGCCTTCCTGGTGCGCGAGCCGGGGCTCAATTCCGGCTTCATGATCGCGCATGTCACGGCGGCGGCCTTGGCGAGCGAGAACAAGTCGCTTGCGCATCCCGCGAGCGTCGACTCGCTGCCGACCTCGGCGAACCAGGAAGATCACGTCAGCATGGCGACTTTCGCCGCGCGGCGGTTGGGCGAGATGGCGCGCAACACGGCGACGATCATCGGCATCGAGTTGATGGCGGCCGCCGATGGCATCGGGTTCCACGCCCCGCTCACGACGAGTGCACCCCTGGCGAAGGCGATCGCGGCCTTGCGCGTGCGCGTCGCGCCGGTCGAGCGCGATCGCTTCCTCGCGCCCGATCTCGAGGCTGCGCGCGAATTGGTCGAGGCCGGCACATTCCGCGGCGACATGACCGAGGGGCTCCTGCCCAGCGGTCGCAACTGACCAGAGGACAGACGATGACGAGCTGGATACGCATGCTGCAATACGAAGAATCGACCGGCGGCCTGCGCCAGCTCTATGACCGCGTGAAAGGGCCAGGCGGCGCGATCGACAATGTGATGAAGATCCATTCGCTGCGTCCGCACACGATGGAAGGCCACTCCGCCCTTTACAAGAGCGTGCTGCATCACACCGGCAATTCGACTCCGGTATGGTTCCTCGAATGTCTCGGCATCTACACCAGCCTCGCGAACAAATGCGACTACTCGGCCGCGCATCATTTCGCCGGGCTCACGCGGCTGCTGAAGGACGAGGTCAAGGCCAAGTCGATCTACGAAGCGCTCGCCGCCGGCGCGCCGGAGCGCGTCTTCGCGGGCAAGGAGCTCGGCCTCCTGCGCTATGTTCGCAAGCTCACGCTCGCGCCGCAGAAGATGGAAGAAGCCGACGTCAAGGTGGCGCGTGAGGCTGGCGCCTCGGACGAGGAGATCTTCGAGGCGAACCAGGTCTGCGCGTATTTCAATTACTCGAACCGCCTGCTGAACGGTCTCGGCGTGACGACCAAGGGCGACCTGCTCGGCTACTCGCCGCCGAACACAAACAAGCTCGACGATTGGGAACACCAGTGAACGTGAGCCCGGCATCGGCGCGGGTCACCACCCTGGCCGCGCTGCGCGCGGCTTGTCCCTCCTCATTCGAGCTTGGCGATTCACACATCGTCGAGACGATGTCTCGGCGTCTGCAATCGATCGCAGAATGTGCACATCCCCTCCTGGCGCGTAGCGCTAGGAGGGGTGGCAGCGTGCGTCAGCGCGCTGACGGGGAGGTCTCGCGGGA
>Ga0163144_10023369_pt1 | contig 12199 bp, 14 predicted proteins | sample OliLak19BULKMAT1_FD_123175 | JGI IMG/M metagenome (GOLD analysis project Ga0163144, IMG submission 123175) | Freshwater microbial mat bacterial communities from Lake Vanda, McMurdo Dry Valleys, Antarctica - Oligotrophic Lake LV.19.BULKMAT1 | ecosystem: Environmental > Aquatic > Freshwater >...
CCATTAAAATCGCTGCAAATGGCGCAGTTCGTTTTTGGACCGCTGTGAGTGCTGCTGCGCCGCTATCCACGCTCGTTACCGTATAGCCAAAGTCCTCTAACATCATGGTGGCCACCATGATGTTAGGCGCATAATCATCGACCAGAAGAATCTCGTGATGTTCGGTCGAGCTGGTCGTAATAGATTTTGTAACCGTGCTTTTCTCTGCCGCTTTATCACATTCCGTGCAATGTTCGAGGCATAGAATTGCGGTGAAAACCGAGCCCTTGTCCGGTGCGCTTTCAATGCGAATGTCGCCATCCATTAACTGAGCAAGTGAATAGGTAATGGATAGGCCAAGGCCTGAGCCCCCATAGCGGCGTGTAATGGTTTCATCCGCTTGTGTGAACTTATTAAATATGGTTGGTAAATGCGCGGGCGCAATCCCTATGCCGGTGTCGCGCACCTTTAGTTCAATGCAATGTTTTCCATCCTCGCGCGTGAGGGTGGTTGCCACAATCTCTACTTCTCCAACTTCCGTAAACTTGATGGCGTTACTGACCAAATTCATGATAATTTGTTGCACCCGGGTACGATCGCCACGGAATGAATGGCCGCATGTTTCATCACGAATAATAAAGGCCACATTTTTCTGAATCGCCTGCTGTTCAAACATCAATCGAATATCATCGAGCACGGCTGAAAATTGAAAGCGAGTCGCCTCCAGCGTCACATGGCCACCCTCGATACGGCTGATATCAAGTAAATCGTTGATCAACTTAAGCAGCAATGCCGCATTGGAGCTTAATGTATCAACAATTTTGGTTTGTTTTTCATCGAGGTTTGTTTTTGCAAGTACGGTGGTTAGCCCCGTCACCACATTCAGTGGAGTACGGATTTCATGGCTCATGGTCGCCAGAAAGTTACTTTTTGCTTCGTTTGCCGCTTCGGCTTTTTCCTTAGCTTCTTTTAGTTCATGTTGCTGGCGTATATTTTCACGTTGCAATGCTTGGCGCATGTATGCGGCCTGCATAATTGCTGGCAGTAAATCAAAATAGCTTTGCCCTGTATCCTTCACTGCGTAATCCGCAGCGCCTTTCTCAAGGGCTGCAACCGCCACGCGTTCATCCCCACTTGCGGTGAGAATAATGATGGGAGGAATATTATAACGCTGCGCGAGTTGATCTAACAACTCCAACCCACTCATGCCTGGCAGATGATAATCGAGCAAAATTAAATCGTAGGGCTGCTGCTCGAGCATGCGAAGACCTTCCTCTGCACTGCTAGCTAGCTGTACATCAAACTTTTGGGCTACTAAGTGCCGCTGCAACAAGCGCGCAAGTCCTTCGTCGTCCTCGATGTACAATAGGCGCTGGAGGATATTGGTTGGCATATAAACCTACGTGGTGGTGTGTGGAACTTTTACAACGGCAAGCATGAGGCCAAGCTTTTGAATGGCATCCGTGAAGTTGTCATATTCCACGGGTTTGGTGAGGTAAACATTGCAGCCCAACGCATAACAGCGATCAATCTCGCGGGGGTTGTCGGTGGTCGTTAGCACGATTACGGGAATCATCCGCGTGCGTGCTTCACTCTTTAGTCGACTCAGTAACTCGTAGCCATCTACTTCTGGTAAATTGAGATCGAGCAGTACCAAGGTTTTCTCATGATTAAGATGCACGTTACTTTTACCAAAGAAATGATTCAATGCGGATGCACCATCTCTAAAATGTACGATATTGTTACCGATACCTGAGCGTTTTAGATTCTTCATAATCAATTTAGCATGGCCATCATCATCTTCGATCATGACGAGTGTGAAGGGTTCGAGAAATGAACTAAGCATGAGTACTGCCTTTCTTTGTGGGGTTGTTTGGTATGCTAAAATAGAATGTCGTGCCTAAATCTTGTTCGGACGTGAACCATATGGCCCCACCGAGGCGGCGCACCGTTGCTTGTACAAAAGCCATGCCAAGGCCAGATCCGCGCACGTCTGAACTATTGCGGGCACGTCGGAAGATATGAAATACCTTGTCGTAGTCAGCTTTTGCGATGCCACGGCCGTTATCGGCAATCGAAAAAACATATCCGTTACCAAGCGATTGCGTCTTGATGGTAATTTCGCCGGCACGAGTGCTATCGAGATACTTTACGGCGTTGTCGAGGATGTTGCTAAACACTTGCTCGATTGCCAGTGCATCACTGGTGATGAGAGGCAAATTCGCGAAGGTAACCGTAATATTCTTTTGTGTTATCTCGTATGCCAAGCTATCAAGGCAACGCTTAATAATAATGGCAACATCGACTGGTTCATAGCGATATTCACGTTTGCCGATACGCGACAAATCAAGCAAAGCTGTCGTCAATGCGTCCATCTTCTCGACCGATTGTGCAATGAAGCCTAAGGATTCTGGAATGTCATGCTCCAATGTTTCCGCTAATGTTGCGTACTCGCTTTCCAAAAATGTTTGTTTTTTATCCGCAATAATTGGCTGAATTTTTTTGATTGCACGGTTAAGCTCACCTGAAAATCCTTTAAGATTAACTAGGGGTGCTCTAAGATCGTGCGAGGTGATGTAAGTAAAGGTTTCCATTTCCTTATTAAGTGTTGCGAGCTCTTCCTCGCGTTGTTTATGTTCGCTGATATCCGTGTGCGTACCAATCAGCCTAGTCATGGTGCCGGATGCATTGAACAAACCTATGCCGCGTGAGAGAATCCAAATCCACTCACCGTTTTTTTTGCGCAAGCGAAACACGTTGCGGTATATCGGCAATAGTTTTTTGCTGTAATCGTCATATGTTTTCCATATGGCTCCTTCATCATCAGGGTGCATAGCACTTTTTATCCACTCAAGCGTGCTCGGAACCTCGTTTTCTTCGTAGCCAAGCATTAACTTATATTGTGGTGAAAAATATATGCTTTGATGTTCCACATCAAAATCAAACAAACCATCATTGACAGCGTTCATTACCATTTGAAAACGACTCTCGACTTCTAATGAATCTGCTTCTGCTTTCTCACTGCGGCGAATGAGCGAGAGAATGACGAGGGTGGCAATAAGCATGGTGGCAATCGCAAGTGCTGTTCCAATACCCAGTATATATTTAAAATTATTTTCGGCTAACTTAGCTTGTTCCAGACGCACATTAAGATCATCAAGGCGAACCTGAATAAAGCCCTCCAACATCACGCGTATTCTATCCATTTGCTGCTTTTGCTTATCCATCTCAGCAAGGGGCGTTTTATCGAACAGGCTATTATTGTAGCGGTCAATTTGGGAATCGAGCGTTATGGAAAACTGCTCAATTTGTTTCAACCATGTATCAATTTTTTTCTTTGTGGTTGGATCATATTTTACATAATTCGTTAAAGCGCTAATTTGAGCATTTAGCGTTTGTTTTGATTTATTGTAAGGCTTCAGGAATTTCTTTTGACCCGTGATGAGGTAGCCACGCACACTGGTTTCCATATCTATCAAATCAATCAAAATTTTGCGGGTGTGGCGAATAACCTCGTAATTATGGAACGTCCACTGATTTAGGCGCTGCGCCACTTCGTAATTACGGTAAATAACCAGACTAAAGGTAAGAAATAACAACGACACGACCACAAACATGGTGATGAAATAAGAACGTGTCGGGGTGCGGGTGATAAACTGCATGATAACTCTCAAAGTTACGCCAGCTGTAATTTAACTTTTACAGCTGGCGCGACTAAGTATCGAATATTATTATTTATTTGCGTCAGCGGCGTCCTCAATCGCGTTGCCACCTCGTTGGACATCCTGCCCCAGCCCTTCCATCGTGTTGCAAGCGGTGAGTATAGCTAGTAGCGACATCGCTACGAGAATGCGTGTGGACTTCATAAAATTCTCCGTTAATTGGTGTGTGAGGTGGTTTAAGTGCCGAAATAACTACTAATATTTGCAGTATAATAAAACGATGGGCGATACATTATGGCGTTATAAAGAAACCATAAGTGCTATTGATAAACAGCCGCTTACCTGATTCTATGTGTTATGCATGCGGGTATACGAAAACGTATGTAGGGAATGCTGTAAGCGTCCTTGTGCGCGCATTCTTCATCCAACGGATTACATGATTACTTAACGTTGAAGCCGTTCATAAAGGCATCGGAAATCATTGAGAAACGCCCGGAAATGGGGGCCTGCAAATACATAATGCGCTTGGCTATGGCATTCGCTTTGCGCAAATAATGCTGTAAAAATAGGCCGATGGTGAGCAGCAGAGAAAACATGATTAGGCCAATGATTGAAAATGCTGCAACCTCAGTTACGCCATTATCAACCATTTGGCTATAGCCAAACCAAGCGCCGCCCGCGACCAGCATAGCTAATATAACCGCACAAAATACCGCCAGTAGAGTAATCACCGCCATGCCAAGTATAAGGCGAATGAATAAGGGTGTCGTTGATGAAACCGTTTTACCGACAATCCAAATTCCAAGAAGCCTGTTTAACAATGCCATGGCGATGATACTCCTACTGTTTAGTGTGTAAAATTAGCGACGAAGCAGCGCGCCGATAAGAACACCTACGCCAAGTGCAATTGCGCTCGAGCGAATTGGGTTGCTGCGGATCTCGCTGGTTACGCGATCACTTGCGTTTGTGAACTGATCGCTTGTGCTATCGATAAAGTGGCGCACTTCACGGCCTGCTTTTTCTGCATATTGCGCCAAGTCATTGCCGGTTTCCTTAGCGGTATCGCGCAGGTCACGCTTAGCGCTATTGGCGGTTGCTTTAGCATCCGAAAAGGTATCGTTGGCAGCTTCTTTGGTTGTAGACGATAACATGGAACTCTCCTTGGTTATAGATGAACGTATAAAAAATGACTTCCAATCAAGTGCAGCCCATAATTGTGCATGAGCGCTGATTGGGGTGGTAGATACTTAGCCATCATGTCCATAAGTTTACGATGCTCAGGGCGTCAGAGGTTATAAGAAATGAGCAATCGCGAAGATTTATGGATTCTTTATGCCCAAGCCTTTGAAGTGGGCAGAATTTTTATATGCGTTGAAGCAAGGTGGCGGTCTTTATTTCACACATCCACGGAGAATCACATGTCTAGCCAGTCTGTTATCAAAGCGTTAAATACAGTGCTCGCCGATACCTATTCACTGACGGTCAAAACCCATAACTATCATTGGAATGTAGAAGGGGCTTCATTCCCTACGCTCCATTCGCTGTTTGAATCGCACTATAATGAGTTGTTTAAAGCTACCGATGTTATTGCAGAACGCATCCGTGCACTTGGGAGCAAAGTAAATGGCACCTTGAATGCCTTTGCAAAACTCAGCTCGATTAAAGAAGCTGATTACGAGCTTAGCGCTGAGCAAATGCTCTCGGATTTATGTGCAAGCCATCAAGCTGCATTGGCGACTATCGATAAAGCTATTGAAACCTGCGATAAAGCGAAGGACGCAGCGTCCGCAGATCTTTTAACGCAGCGCCAGGCAGCGCACGAAAAAATTGTTTGGATGCTTAAGGCTTGCATGCCTCAGCCCGCACGTATGAAAAAAGCAGCTTAACATTAATTTTTAAAATACTTGGGGAGAACTACTATGAAATCCGTTCCATCATTGCGTTATTTACTGCTGGCAGCAAGCACGATTGCTATGCTTAGTGGTGCGGCAAATGCGGCTTCTTATAACTTCGATACACCAACCCTCTATGAACAGACGGATGGCTCCATTACGTATGTTACCGGTGGTATTGGGGAAAACGAAACTGCTGAACTTGAAAATGCAAAGCCTTATTACAATGTTCATATTACTAACGCTCAAAAAAATGGCGCCTTTGTAAGCGATACATCCGTTGTCATTCAAGATCGTAAAGGCAATGATTTGATCGCTACAAAAACGGGCCCGCTTTTATACGTTAACCTACCCGCAGGGCGTTACACATTGTTCGCTGAGAATTCCGGTATTGTGCAGGAGAAAAAGTTTACTGTCTCGGCCAAAAAACCATCGGATTTTAGTTTGATGTGGAATCTTCCTGAATAGCATCGCTTTTTAATATACCACTGCTTTCCAGCATTTGCTAGGCATCTCAGTTTGCGTATTTATATAAATTTTATTTTTTAAATTGCTGACCGCTTCGATATTTTATTTCGTCGTTGTTAGGAAGAACCCCATCACGCAGCAATGGGTGCTGTGACGATTACAAACCATTACCATTAAGGGTATAATCATGAAAAATACACTCTCGATTCTTCTGTCAACCGCAGCTATTGCTTTTGCTTCATCGGCGTATGCAGCTGATGCAGAAGTTAAATCAAAAGTTGAGTACAAGAAAAATGGCGGCTACGAAGTGACGCGTGACGTTGATAGCACCAACGCTAACGGCACCAAAGTAACTTCGAACGCCGATGTTGATGTGAGCGTCGACTCTAAGGGTTTGATTGAAAGAACCGATAAATCTGAGAGCAAATCGGATGCTAAAGGGCTCATGAATGCTAAAAAAACCAAATCTAAAACGCATTATGAGGAAAAAGCTGACGGTGGGTATGAAGCAGATAGCAAAACTACTTCGACTAATGCTGCAGGTACGAATGTAACCTCCAAAACTACCAAAGATGTTGACGTTGACGCTAGAGGCAATGTTAGCGCTACCGATACGGTAAAGAAAACTGTTGATCCTAAAGGTTTATTGAACAGCAAAACAACGTCCGAAAAAGTTAAAACGGTAAACGGTACGGTTGTCGATCAGAAGAAAAAAATCGACTAGTCATCCTTCAATGGTTGATTAATTGGCAGAACACACCGGCAGCAATGCCGGTGTGTTTTTTTATATGTTATTGATATTTGAAAGCACTGTTGCCCATCGTTATTTTTTTTATTAGGTAGATACTATTTTATGGTTCGTAACGTTTTCTGATCATTAAGTATGGAGTGTAGTTATGAGTAAGGTTCCCGCCCAGGCGAAAGAAGCGTTGGGTTATATTAAAGAAGAAATTGGTGAGGTTGTTGGGAGTGATGACTTAGCCAAAGGTGGGCGTTGCTTGCGTAATACAGCGCGCATTGAGCAGGGAAAAACGCCTAAGCTTACTAAGCCTGGCAGTAAAAAACCAAACGCAGTTAAAAGGAGATAACAATGCACAATACAGCATTACATCTATTTCCACCTCACGATGGAAACGATGAGCAGCCTATGCGTTGTAGCCCAAACGTGCTAGTGGCCCTTCTGGTGACGCAGTGGAAGAAGCTGACACGACAAGAGATTGAGGCTACCTATTATCGCAAACGCAGCATTGCTAAGCTGATTGAGAAAAAAACGGCATTAATAGGTTGTTGGCCGAAAATTACCTGACCAATATTGAGCGCACATTGCCAATGGCAATGTAACGTTCGTTGTAATCTTTTACACCAATGCACCCGACATGTTCGGGTGCATTTTTTTATGATAAAAAAAATCGCCCATCACGCATAGGTGATGGGCGACCAAGTCACAGGGAGTGGCTAGAATTATGCTGCTTACTTAGGATCGCGATAGCCGGATGTTTTTTCAAATTCTTTCATGCGCTTCTCTGCTTCTTCCTTAGCAATGCCATGTTTTTCCTGAATTTTTCCGTAGAACTCTTGTGTTTTGCCTTTATAGAGTTCAACATCATCATCGGTCAATTTACCCCAAGTTTGACGTACATTGCCTTTCAACTGTTCCCAGTTGCCTTCAATTTGATCCTTGTTCATGGAACTCTCCTTAAATGATTAACTGCACTCACGTGAATGCGTATACCTATATGCCTGCGCCACCATCAAATATCAGTTTGACGGTTGTGACCTCAGATTAATATTCGATAAAAATGATGCAAATGTTGGCATTATAGCTGTTTACGCCATGCGGGTGCTCTGCTAATTAAAACAATGCCTGCAATAGGCGATTATATTCGATATGCGGAAAGCCATGATAAAGAGCGAATTAGAGTTCGAGCAACTCGCTAACCATATTCCTCAGTTAGCGTGGATGGCTGACCGTGAGGGTCGGCTTTATTGGTATAATAATCGATGGTTTGATTACACGGGAACTGCCTTAGAAAACATGCAAGGCTGGGGATGGAAAGCCGTTCACCACCCGGACCATGTGGAACGTGTGGTTGAGCGGTTTCAGAGTTGCCTAAGCTCGGGCGAGGATTGGGAAGATACCTTTCCGTTAAAAGGTGTTGATGGTACATACCGCTGGTTTTTTTCACGTGCATTTTGTATCCGCGATAATCAGGGGGCGATTATCCGTTGGTTTGGCACCAATACCGACATTACCGAACGGTTGGAAATGGAAGCGAATTTGCGTGCAAGCGAGGAGTTCACGCGTAGCATTCTGGAAAGTAGCCCCGATTGCATTAAGGTGCTTGATATTGATGGGCGTTGGCTCAGTATCAATGATAACGGAAAACAGGTTATGGAGATTGATGATTTCTCCTTGTGCCTCAATCAGCCTTGGGATGGGTTTTGGCCCGATAACGGACGAGAATTAACAGCGCAGGCGCTTCGCGATGTTAGAGCGAAAGGCAGCGCGCAATTCGAGGGGTTTTGCCCCACTGCCAAGGGCACACCTAAATGGTGGGAAGTTGGGCTTACGCGTATAACCAACACGCATCATGAGGTGACCGACAGAATACTTTGTGTTTCACGCGATATTACTGAACGAAAAACGATTGAGCTGCAGCTTCAAACGGCGCTGAGTGAAGCAAAAGCCGCGCATGATAAAGCGCTCAGCGCTAGTCGCCGGAAAGATGAATTTTTGGCCAATATGAGCCACGAATTACGCACCCCGCTCAACGCAATTGTGGGGATTGGCCATATACTCGCTAAAACATCGCCCTTAAGCCCCAAGCAATCCACGTGTATCGATACATTGCAAAGCAGTTCTGCATCGCTGTTGGCACTCATCAATGATTTGCTCGATTTAGCAAAAATCGAAAGCGAGAATATTGACCTTGAAAATATTCCCTTTGATCTAAGTTCCCTGCTCGAAGAAGTTGTCTCTATGTCGCGCGTGGTTGCGGCACAAAAGAAAATATCACTTTTACTCGAGTGGGCGCCTGAAGTGCATCGAAAATATGTTGGGGACCCCCATCGGCTGCGCCAGATTCTCTCTAATCTGTGTAGCAATGCCATTAAATTTACCGAGCGAGGTGGGGTTAAAATCACCGCAACTGCAACCTTAAAGAGTGATAAATTATCCCAGATTACCCTCCAATTAGCGGATACGGGTATTGGCATTGCCGAAGAAAAAATTGCCACCATTTTTGAAAAATTCTCGCAGGCTGATAGCACCATTACCCGTCGGTATGGTGGTACGGGGCTTGGCCTTGCCATCAGCAAGCGTTTGGCCGAGTTAATGGGCGGCGATATTCGCGTCACCAGTTGTGAAGGCGTTGGCAGTGAATTTACACTCAGTATTCCGCTGGCATTACACCAAGGCAGTGTTTCAGGCTCCCTGAAACAGACATTCCGCTCACTCGCATTTGGCGCCACACCACCTGTAGATAAGCCAGCTCTGCGCATTCTGGTCGTCGAGGACTATGAGCCCAACGTGCTTGTTGTCACCTCCTATCTCGATATTATGGGCTATCACTACGATGTCGCCTCCAATGGGGAGGTCGCTGTACAAAAAGTACAGATGCAGCGCTACCATGCGATTCTTATGGATATCCAAATGCCGGGCATGGATGGTATTGAAGCGACCAAGCAAATCCGCGCGTGGGAGGCAAGTATATCACGCAGTGCCACGCCCATAATTGGACTCACGGCTCATGCCTTCAACGAAGACCGAGAGCGTTGCCTTAATGCCGGGATGAACGACTATATCGCAAAACCATTCACGCCCGAATTACTTCAGCTAAAAATTGAGACACCATCGGCTTTTTCAATGCACTCACAATCGGAACAACAGATGCGTGTTATCTAGGTTAAGGCTCTTGATCATTAATACGCCATGAAGATGCATAGTTTTATAGAAGCTGTTCTCAAAAATCGAAACAATATGGTTCCCAATCAATGTAGAAAAAACGGTGTAATCTGCTGATTTTTATTTTGTAATTAAAACATATCGTTTCTTTATTTCCATTGAATGATGGTTAGCTCCTTAAAACACATAAGGAGTTTATATGAATCAGATTATCTATCTCGTTGGTTTGGTTGTAATCGTAATGGCGATTTTGTCATTCATTGGCCTTCGCTAGGAAAGAGGAATTTATGACAATATCAGCACAAAATACGCCACCTTCTATTAACTATAGCGGTGTTTCGTATGTGGAGTGGGGGGCGGTGATTGCCGGCACCGTGATTGCACTTACGGTATCATTGGTTTTGGTGCAATTTAGCCAAGTGGTAGGGTTAACATTTGAGGATCAGTACCAACAGGATTATACCTCCCAAAAAATTCTTGTGATCGGTATCTGGTTGCTTTGGGTGCAGCTTATGGCCTCCATGGCGGGCGGGTATTTGGCAGGGCGCATGCGTGCGCCATGGGCTAATACGTCAGCTTCGGAAAGTGAAATCCGCGATGGTATTCATGGATTGCTGGTCTGGGCGAGCAGCACCGTAATTGCTGTTTTGGCTGCTTCCGTTGCAGCTATTGTGGGTGCGATTGCCCTTCATCACGGGGTGGATGCTGCACAAAATATGTCTGCAAAGGCCGATGCCATTCCAGATGCATTGGCACATAAATACGGCATCATTGTAGGTTTTAGTGCTCTTGCATCGTCGCTTGTTTCTGCCGTGGCTGCTTATTGGATGGGCACCGTGGGTGGAGATCATCGCGATGGTGAATTTGATATCAGCCGATTTTCCTTCCGCAAGTCTATAAAAAACTCGCGTTAATTATTTTCCCGTATTCCTGAGCGTTATTCGTGAAATACCACGATATCAGGAATACGGGTAAACGCGATTTTTTCCGTCAGAACTGTGCCTTTGCGCAGGTAGTATTTAGTTGGAGTATCTTCAAAAGAACGGTAGAGTATTTTGCTGCGTTGTTTAAAAAAATAACTCCAATGAGGCACGCACGTTTATCCTAAGATTGACACCTTGGGAATGCGTAAAGTTACTTCAGCGATTGGTCAGTTTTGACTCCTATTAGTACAGAAGTGCTCCACCAGCACCCCATGAAGTAAAAAATGGCCTCCTTTTTGAGGAAGCCATTTTAGTAAATTTATCGTTATATTTCAAACTGGTGGAGGGGGAAGGATTTGAACCTTCGTACGCTTACGCGGGCGGATTTACAGTCCGCTGCCATTGACCACTCGACCACCCCTCCACGTTGCGTAAAAGCTTTGGGCTTTTCGCTGGGTTGTTGCGACACGCGGGTTGACTGCGTGCTGCTTGACCGCGACGGCGTTATGCCGCGAAAATAGGAGGGTGTAAACCTTTTTTTGGTGTGGTAACGTGCGTGCAGAGATTAAAGGGGCGCAGGGTGTGGATGCGCGCCATTTTGTGATGTTCGCCGGTACGTCAAGCTGGCCATCCGCATAAACAGTGGTACTGGAAATTGTGGGGAATAATAGGCAAGCGCGCGGAGGGCTTAATGCTCGCGCACCGAGCTGGTGACGACGCCCCAGATGGTGACGCCCGTTTCGGGGTTGACGGGGATGGGCGAATATTCCGGGTTGGCGGGCATGAGGTAGGTGCGGCCTTGCTTGATGATGAGGAATTTGACCGTAAGCCCCCCATCCACCGCCGCGATGACGATTTTGCCGTGCTTGGGTGAGGCGGCGCGATCGACCACCAGCAGGTCGCCATCACGGATATTCGCGTCGATCATGGAATCACCGGCGGCGCGCACGAGGAAGGTTTCCTCCGGCCGGCGGACGAGGTGGGCGTTGAGGTCCATCCGGCTTTCCACATGGTCATCCGCAAAGGCCGGGGAGCCCGCTTGCACGGTGGCGCTGTAGAGCGGGATTTTGAAGGCTTTAGATTCCACGAATCGAATCACATCCCCCACCAAACTGGCGGGCACGCGAACGCGCTCGGTAATTTCGCCAAAGCGACCGCTGCCTTTGGGGCGCCCCGCACCGCTGCGTTTGCCGCCATGGATGGGGGTGACGTTGCTGGTGGATGACGCTATTTTTTTGTTGGCTTGTTTCATACTGCCTCCATTTTTGTCCCGAAAATCAAGATGCATAAAACCAGCGCCAACGTCAAGCGGCGATTATGCCACAGCGGGCTGCAATCCGTTAACCTACGAAAATACTGGCAATATCATAC
>Ga0163144_10023370_pt1 | contig 12199 bp, 11 predicted proteins | sample OliLak19BULKMAT1_FD_123175 | JGI IMG/M metagenome (GOLD analysis project Ga0163144, IMG submission 123175) | Freshwater microbial mat bacterial communities from Lake Vanda, McMurdo Dry Valleys, Antarctica - Oligotrophic Lake LV.19.BULKMAT1 | ecosystem: Environmental > Aquatic > Freshwater >...
GGCCATTTGACGAGAACACGAAGGGAATGCGGTATTCGCTTTTCACGCCCCAGTTCCGGTCGTGCATCTCGGTTTCTTCCGAAGCCTTGAATCCCCGACTATAGCGCTTCGCCTGAACCAGGGACGACGAGACGTTGACATTTTTCCGCTTTGCTTCGGTAACCGCCATGGGGACGAGTCCGACGAAAAATGCATAGTCGGCGGGGCCGGATTCGGTCGGCCATTCGGCGATGGCCATGTTTTTGCCCTTTTCCGGGCGCGTTCCCTTGGCGTAGCGAAGGCTCTGGGAATCAACCAGCCAGCCAGCCAGACGGAGCTGGTCGTCGATCAATAGTCGTGTTTCGGCTTCGTCAAGGTGAATGCGGGATGCCGCATGGGTGGATGCCTTAACGATGGACGCGACCGCTTTCGGCGGCTGGGTGGCGGCGACGACTTGTTTTGCGACGAGACGGGCTTGGAGCGCCAGTTTCTCTGTCTCGACTTCGGCGGCCATGGATTCCCAGAAGGATTGTTCATCCCTAGCGGCCTTGAGTTGCTCTTCCAAGGCGACGAGCTGTTGGGCCTTCTCATGATGCGCCGTCTGGTATTCGGATAATTCTTTGGAGAGCGCTCCAAGCTCCGTCCGGAGTTCATCCGTTTCGTTTTCCGGAGGCTGCGGCGGAACGAAGGGGCCGGACTTGAAATGCGGATCCACAAACGTGCGGTGGAACCAAATGCCAATCTGCCAGGTGATCTTGAGAACTGCCAACGCGGTGCGGTGATCGCCAGTGAGTGAGTGGTTGGCAGCATTGCCCGTTCGGCGGACTTCACCGAAGAGCTGATAAATTTCAGGAGGAAGGACGCCGTGATCCCGCAAGCGGCTGAGAAGCTCATACTGTCCTTCATCCGGTCGGTCAAAAATTCCGACCCCGGATGCCACGAGCTGGGCGAGAAGTTCGGACAACTGCCGTAGTTTCAGGAGGCAGGTATTTGGATCTTCCGCGAAATACTTCTCCGCCAGCATTCCGAGGCGAAGCAACTGCTCATCGTGCGATTGCAAATGGGTGAAGTTGCTGATGAGGCTCCTGCGGGACTTCATAGTTCACAGCCACCCTAACGAGCTGATCCGAAAGGGGAAGGACTAACCGCATCTACATGCATCATGGATTGCGCCGGATTTTTCAGAAAAGCCGGGGCTTGCTAAAGTGAAGGAATTTGGAATAGTTTCGCGGCCTTGCATCTAGCTCGCGCCCTTTGTGCGCTGGTTGAGCTGTGGTTTTCTGGCCGCCTCCTTTTTAACTGAAGCTCGCAACAGCGACAGCGCTGAAAGTGGGCTGGCTTCCTACTGCGATCTTTGCAACCGTTCGGTCATCTGGTAAAGAAAGCCATGACAACGGAAGCAAGGTGGACGTGGACGCCTCCCACTCGGGTGAAATCCACATCGTCATTGGAGGGGATGCATTGTGAGCGAGAGTCCTCACCTCCGGCCATAAGTGAAGCGAGGGCTCCCACCGTTGCCTCTGCCAGTTGGCGGCCGCATTCCTCGAAATGGATGACGAAGCCAAATTCGGTAAGTCCGCTCGTCTTTTCCCGTCGCCAGCGCCACAGCAACGGATTTCGAGAACTCCGGTGAGTCCCATCGCCAGCGCAAGAGGGTTTGCCGATGCACACCCACCAATTCCATGCAACAGTCCGTGCAATAGAACGCGTTAAAACCCGCATTTCCGTGCATTTTAAAGGTATTTCACCCTCTCGGAAAATGGCCACAAAAAACCCTGTAACCTTTTGAGTTACAGGGCTTTGAGAGTGGTTGCGGGAGTAGGATTTGAACCTACGACCTTCAGGTTATGAGCCTGACGAGCTACCTGGCTGCTCCATCCCGCGATTTTAACCATGCGCCTTTCGGCGCGGGGCGGAATAATTAGGGTCGAGGGTTTGGAATCGCAAGGGAAATTTTGCCTTTGGTTGAAGTTTGTGGTTTTTTCGCGGCGCGATGATTTCAAAGCTCCCGATGACCACCCTAGCCGCCGCCGAATGGCGTGAGCGGGTGGCCGTGCATCGCACGAGGGCGGAGCGGTACACGTTGCCAGCGAGGAAACGGCGGGACTCGGGGGTGCCGCATCCGGTGGAGGATTTTTTGTTCCAGTATTATCCGTATCCGTTTGCGCTGCTGGAGAAATGGCGTCCGGGCATCGGGGTGGCTTTGGAGTTTGAACCGATTTCCCCTGCCCTGCCCAAGCCGTTTTCCGAGCGGGATTATTCGGTGACGGACGGCGCGCTTTTCGCAGACCCGGAGCTGCTGCCAGAAAAAGAGCGCGAGCGGTTGCAGTGGATTCACAGCCTGTTGGTGGCGACGCGGGATCGTGCGCCGGGTTTCGCCTGCCATGGCTTGCACGAATGGGCGATGGTCTATCGGGGCAAGGAGGTGCGGCATGAGAACACGACCCCGCTGCGATTGCCGCAGGCGGAGATCGACGCGCTGGTGGAATCCCGGGCGATCTGTTGTTCGCATCACGACGCGTTCCGGTTCTTTGCGGCGGAAGCCCGGCCGATGAACCGCCTGCAGCCGGATCTGGACAGCCGGATCCTGCTGGAGCAGCCGGGCTGCGTGCATGCGAACATGGACCTCTACAAATGGGCGGCGAAGTCGATGCCGTGGATCGGCTCGGAACTGTTGTTGGATTGCTTCGAACTGGCGATCGAGCTGCGGGATCTCGACATGCGGGCAAGCCCATACGATCTAACCGGGTGGGGTTGCGAGCCGGTGCGGATCGAGACGGAGGAAGGGCGCAGGATTTATGAAATGGAGCAACGGCGGCTGGCGATGGCGGCGGTGCCGCTGAGGGTGAGGTTGATCGCCACGTTGAGGGAAATTGAAGAGGTTCGCGGCGACCGGTGATCGCCGCTACACTCCTTGCCAGTGGAGTTTCTGGCGCAAGGCATCGTAGAATGACCGGCCTTCCAGGCGAAGAAGGTGGAAGGATCTCGCGGATTTCCGCACTTCGATGCGAGCGCCTGATTCAATGTGGATCGAGTCGCGGCCATCGACGGTGAAAATCATCGGGCCGCTGTCCTGGTCCTCGGAGGAAAGCTCCACCATGGAGTCATCCGAAAGGACCAGCGAGCGTTGGCTGAGACTGTGTGGGCAAATCGGGGTGATCACAAAGACCGCCGCGGCGGGCGCGATGAGCGGCCCGCCGGCGGAGAGCGAATAGGCGGTGGAACCGGTGGGTGTGGCGACTATCAGACCATCGGCCCGGTAGTTGTTGAGGAGTTCCCCGTTGACCTGTGCCCGCAACGAGACGAGACGGCCGGTATCGCCGCGGGCGAGCGTGACTTCGTTGAGGGCGATGAAGGATTCGGGCGCTTTTCCCTGACGGTGGACCGTCGCTTGCAACAGGGTGCGGACGCTGGTGGTGAAGCGGTCCTCAGCCACGGCCGCGGCGAAGATGTCGAGTTCATCATCCGTGCAGCTCGTTAGAAACCCGAGGGTTCCGATGTTGATTCCGGCGACGGGTTTCTCAAACTTTCCGAGTTTTGAAAGGGCGTGGAGCATGGTTCCATCGCCACCGAGCACGGCGGCGATCTCGACATGGTCGGAAAACCGCGATGCCGGGATGCCACCGCTCTCGCCGGCGAGTTTCGCGGTATCCTCATCCATGACGACATTGCAACCGCAGGACTCCAAGGCAGTCCGAAGCGCATGAAGGGTGGGCAGCGAGCCGTTCTTGTGAGGATTTACGAGGATTCCGACATTCACAATTCAGAGCCTAACGACGGAATGCCGGTGGTGCAAGCCGCGTGAAGGAAGGTATCACACTGCGGCGGCTTTAGGAGTGATGAGGCGTTTGACCGTGGGAATCAATTCGCTGAGTTCATCCACCACGACGAACTCGCCATCGTAGCACCAGGTTTCTAGCAACTCGATGAGCGGCGTCCAGAAGGGTTGTCCATTGGCATCCTTGCGGTTGAAGATGATGACGGGCTTGCCTGTCATCGACCGGTGTCCCTGGTGTTTGAAAATCATCAGCGCGATCATTTCCTGGACGGTTCCGGAACCGCCGGGAAAAATGACGAAGGCGTCCGAGTGATCGATCATGATTTCCATCCGGGTGTAGATGTCCGGCTTGAGCCAGAAGCTGGAAAGTCCGGTGGGAAGCCCTTCGAGTTCGATGATGTGGGGCACGTTAGATCCACCGGTCCAGCCGCCGGCATCCACGGATCCGCGGACCACCTCGCCCATGATGCCGGAACTTCCGGCCCCGGAAACGCAGCCCAATTTGTTCTCCGCTAGCAGTTTCCCGAACTCGTAACCATCGCTCAAATAGGCAGGATCCTCGATGGAGGCGGAACAAAAGACACAGACGCTGCCTTCGTGGTCTTCCGGCAGCGGCGTGTCGAACGAACCCACCGTGCTGGTGCCGATCTTCTCGCGCCCCACGCTGGGAATCCCCTCGCGACGGGCCTTGTCCAAGTGTTCGAACACCGCCTCGGGCGAGTCGGCGAGAAGGAGGTATTCCTCGTGGTTCTGCTTGACGGTCCCGAGCCCGTTCAGGTGCTTGAGCAGGGCAAACAAGCGGTCCCACGAACCATCGGAATTGAGCAGGATGGTTGCCTTGCCGGCGAGGTTCACATCGAGCGTTTGATAGCCGACAAAGATCGATACCGCCTTGAACATGTCCTCAAGGGTCGCGCCCGGGGTGAAGACAAACGCATCCGACTCGATAATCTTCCGCTCGATGTTGGAAAGGGATATCCGCTGGTCGCCATTGGAGTTATAAATGTCCCAGCCTTTGCTGAACAGGCTGTAAAGGAGACGGGCACGGACTTCGCGATTGGGATCTTTTTCCCCGCGGACGGTTCCAGCGAGACGGACTTTGGGCATATTTGTAGTGGGTGAAATGAACAACAGGCAATTTCCGTGCCGATCCTTGGAATTTATCGACGATGCGGCGTGCCAACTGCATATTCAACCCCCATGGACCCATTCATGCAAGCGGCAGTTGACGAAGCACGACAAGGACTGGCCGAAGGGGGCATCCCCATTGGCAGCGTGATCGTGCACCATGGAAAAATCATCGGGCGCGGGCACAACCGCCGCGTCCAGCGAGGCAGCACCACCCTGCACGGGGAAATGGATGCGTTGGAAAATGCCGGACGCCAGACCGCGGCGGTCTATCGGGAGTGCGTCATTTACACCACGCTCTCCCCTTGCCCGATGTGCAGCGGGGCGATCCTGTTATACGGCATCCCCAAGGTGGTCATCGGTGAAAACAGAACGTTCATGGGAGACGAGGAGCATCTGAAATCCTGCGGTGTGGAACTCGACATCCGCGACGATTCGCAATGTTTCGAGCTGATGACGGATTTCATCGCGAAGCGGCCGGAACTTTGGAATGAGGACATTGGCGAACCTTGACGATTCGCTGGACTTGCGATTTCATGCCCCCCGGCACCATGAAATCCCTCAAGGTCATCTCAATCGCACTGATCGCCTCGGCACTGACTGCCGCGGCGGCCCCGCGGTTTGCCTTGGTGCGAGTGAAGGACATCTATTCGTCGCTCCAATCGACAACCGCTCTTCAGGAGCGGATCAAGAAGGACCGCGATCAAATCATGCGGGACCAGCGCGCGGACAAGCTGCGCGACATCATTTCAGAACTTCAGACACTTCAGGCCCAGCTATCGGACAAGGACAAGCCACTTGACGAGATGACCCGCAAAACATTGGCGCGGACTTACGAACTCAAACGCCAGGAGGCGCTCACACTCCAGCAGGACTTCGAAGGCTTCCAGTCGGAGCAGGAAAAACGGATCAACCACCGGATGGTCGCCAGCATGCGCGAATCACTCAGGCGGATCGTGGATGTCTCGACAAAAGTCGCGAAGGAACGCGGCTATGATTCCGTTTTCGACAGTTCGGGAAACACCAACACCGGAGTTCCATTTGTCCTGTTTAGCAAGGATGCGCCGGACATCACCGGGGACATCCAGGCCGCGATGAAGGATGGCGAGACCGCGATGGCATCTGACAAGAATGAGAGCAGCGGCGCCAAATGAGAATTAAATCGCTGGATTCCGAGCCAAAGCCATTCATTTTATCGCCATGGATTTACTGACTGAAATTCTTCAGAACCACTTCACTTGGGGCCTCTTGCTGGGACTCCTCGTCGCCGCCTTCATCTGGAAATCCGGATTCAGCGCGCGCCGGAATGTCTCCCGCGAACTCAAGCGCGCGGAAGACGAGCTGAAGAACCTTCAAGGCCACCTGAACACGCAACTCAAGATCAGCGCCAGCGGCAACGAGTCGCTTCAAACCGAACTCGAAACCTTGCGCCGCCAGAATGAGACGCTGCGGGTCAACAACGCCGCGCTCCAACAGAAACCCGGACGGGCGGAGCAAAGGCAACTGCACATCCAGGAAATCGCCATTCGCTCCATGCGCGAGCAAGCACCCGGGTTCGCCTCCGCATGGGAAAAAGCCTTGCGCCAGGGTGAGACCGAAGTCGATGCGGCGGAATCAGGACTCGTCAAGCTCGTCCGCCGGGTGATTCCGGGGCTCGCAAATTCGTCTTCGGGACAAGCTGCTCTAACCGTGACGGAAGAACCCGCGGATCGTCCGTGAGCCGAATGTGTTCCGGCTGTCCCAGCCGGATCTGCCTGGGTTAGGCGCGAACCGCCCCGGCTGAGAAAGCCGGGACACATTTCCGCGCGAGGGTGTCACTCCAGATAGGGATTGTTCCTCGCCTCTTCACCGACCGTTGTTGCCGGGCCGTGTCCGGAAAGGACTTTCGTTTCCGGCGGCAGAGTCATCAGGTGTTTGGCAATGCCTTGCAACAATTGCCCGGTGCTTCCCCCCGGCAAATCCGTCCGACCGATGGAGCCGGAAAACAGCGTGTCGCCCGAGAAGACCACTCCGTGGTCCGCCAGATACAAGGTCACGCTGTCGAGCGAATGGCCCGGCACATGAGCGAGCGCAAATTCCAATCCCGCGATCTTCAACGGACCGGTCATCACGAAACGCCGGTCAATCTGATAGGGCGTCACGGAAATCGGCAGGCCCCAGTCGCGGGCGGCGGATTCAAGCGTCAGCTCCTTCGAGTAATCCTCCAGCGCGTGAAGCCGCGAACCGGACTCCTTCAACTTCGCGGCATCCGTGACATGATCGTAATGCTGGTGCGTTAGAAGCACGTCATCCACCCGGACGCCGCGCGCGGCAGCCCAATCCGCGACTCCTTCCGGAGCATCGATCAGGAGATTGCCATCCGGCGTTTCTATCAGGTAGCTGTTGGTTTGGACGAAACCGCCGGTGTATGGGGTGATTTTCATGTGGGATGGGACGGGCGCGCACCGTGAGTGACACCAGCGGAATTGGCAAAACAAAAGCGCCCCGACCGTGGGCGGTCGGGGCGCTTGAAATCAGCCGGAATGGCCGGACGCGATCACCAGAAGATCACATACAAGACCAAGGTGCAGGCCACGACCACATAGCCCCAGAACTTCGCGCTCTTGGAGGATTCCAGAGAAATCAGATCGGTCGTCGGCATGACCACGGGGACCTTCAGCGGCTTGACAAGAGTGACGATGCCCAGCGTCACCACGATGACGCCGAAGCAGATCGCCATGCGGTTGAGGAATGCCATGTCAGGAACGATGTACCACTTGAGTGCGCCGTAAAGCACCACGTTGATCATGATACCCACCCAGCCCATGTAGCGGGGGGTCCGCGGCACGAGGAATCCGAACAGATAGACGGCTAGGATACCCGCGCTGATGAAGCCCTGGAACTCCTGAATGAAGGTGAAGATTCCGCCGAATTTCGGATCACCGAGCCCCGGAGCGATGAGACAGGCGATGAGCACGAAGAGCACCACGAACGAGCGACCGCTGAAGATCAACTGGCTCTGGGTGAGATCCTTCTTCCTGAACTTGTGGACCAGCTTCGCGGTGATGTCCATGGTGGCGATGGTCGATGCCGAGTTGAGCATGGAAGCCAGCGAGGAAACCACCGCCCCGAAGATGGCGGCAAGCACGAACCAGGTGATGCCGGGCTTGAGCAAGTTGCGCAACAGGGTCGGAAATGCGGCATCATAGTCGTAACCGATCAGCTTGGTGCCTGCGGCAATGCGCTCGCCCGCCGGAAGTGTCAGGTTCGCTTTGGTCACGGCATTGAGAATGGCGGTGTTGGCGACCAGCATCTCGAGAGGAGTGGCGTCCGGCCCGGCGGTGACTTCCAGTTTGGCCACACCCGCGTTGTGAGCGAGAACCTCCTGCGCCTTGGCAGCATCGGTGAGGGCGAAGTTTTCAGTGAACGGATAGACCGTTGAAGCCCCCTTGCCCGATGCCATTTCCTCGTGGGTGATCTGATTCTTGTTCACCGCCTCCGCACGCAGATCCTTGCTGTAGAGATTGAAGCAAAGGATACCCGGAATCACCACGATGAATGGAATGATCAGTTTGAGTGCTGCCGCGAAGACGATGCCCTTCTGCCCCTCCGCCAGTGATTTCGAACCGAGCGTCCGCTGGACGATGTATTGATTCAGCCCCCAATAGAAGAAGTTGGGAATCCACAGGCCGATGATGAGAGCGGTCCACGGAATGCTAGGGTCGTCCTTCGGGCGGACCATGTGGAGTTTACCACCGACAAGGTTCTCGCCAGTAACGGCCTCGGCCTCACCGTTGCGGCCATCGTTGAGAAGCATGAAACGCTCCCACGCGGAGGCATCCTTGAGGTTTTCCACAGTCGCTTCCGAATTCGCCACCTTCGTTAGAATCAGTTCATTCGGATCGGCGGTGCGAAGCACACTGAACGCAAGCCACATCACGACGGCACCTCCGACGATGAGCGATGCGCCCCAGATGAGGTCCGTCCAGGCACATGCCTTGAGACCTCCTATGAACACGTAGATGGCGGCTGATAGACCGATGATCCAGCAGCCGGTGGTGAGATCACCCAGATCCATGCCGAGCACCGAGTGCCCGGCAAAGAACACCGCCACCACCTTGGCACCGGAGTAGATCACCGAAGCGGTGGGGACCCCCACCAGAATGACGAGCGTGGCAACGGCCATGACCGAGCGGGAAAACACACCGTAGCGGTATTCAAGGAATTCCGGGATGGTGTAAATGCCGCAACGCAGGAGCTTCGGCAGGAACACGAATGCCACCACCACCAGGGTGATGGCCGCCATCCATTCATAGGAGGCGATGGCCATGCCCAGCCAATCGGCGGCCTGGCCCGACATTCCCACAAACTGTTCGGTGGAGATGTTCGCGGCAATCAGCGAGAAGCCGACCAGCCACCAGGTCAGGCCGCGGCCTGCCAGGAAGTAGTTGGCGGCACCGCCGTGGTCCGCACCTGCGGTTTCCTTGTTTCCCTGCCAGATCCCGAACGCGATGACACCGATGACGGCGACAAAGAACAGGACCATGTCAAGCGTTCCCATCGCAGTGGATGCGGCGGCGGTCTGTGCTAGAAACGGATTAGGTAATATCATGTTTTGTGGGGTTTGTTAGTCGGGAAAGTCAAAGAGCCCTCTCGATCCCATGCGAGGGCAGATATGGGTTTTTCGGTATCCGCCGCAGAGTTAGCCAGCGGAAAACTTATAGACAATCACATGCTCGTAAGTCTCGCCGGGGCGAAGGACTGCGGATGGGAATTGGGGTTTGTTGGGAGCATCCGGAAAGCCCTCGGTTTCGAGGGCAAGTGCCGTGCGCCGGGCATATTTCACGCCGCCTTTGCCGACATCCGAGCCATCAAGGAAATTTCCGCAATAGAACTGGATGGCAGGCTGGTTGGTGGAAATGATCATTTCGCGACCGGACTTCGGATCCTTGACGGTGGCGGCGAGGCGCATGCCTTCACCCTTGTTGAGAACCCAGGCATGGTCGTATCCGCCACCCAGCTTGAGGGCCTCGAAATCGTCATTCACCCGGTCGCCGATGGCGGTCGGCTTGGTGAAATCCATCGGCGTTCCGGCCACCGGTGCAATCTCACCCGTGGGGATCAGCCCCTTGTCGGTGGGTAGATAGTTGCCGGCATTCAAGGTCAGAACATGGTCGAGAATCGTCGTGGCAGGGTCACCGGAAAGATTCCAGTAGGTGTGCTGGACGATATTGAGAACCGTTGGCGCGTCGGTGGTGGCCTTGGCGACCCACTTGAGTTCGTTGTTGTCGTTGAGAGAGTAGGTGACGCTAACCGTGAGATTTCCTGGATACCCTTCCTCGCCGTCCTTGGAGAGATAAGTGAACTCGACGGCGTCGTCGCCGATGACCTTCCCTGTCCAAAGAACCTTGTCGAAGCCTTTCAAGCCGCCGTGGAGCGCACAGGGAATACCGCCCGGATCATTGTTGGTGGCGAGTGTATAGTCTTTCCCATCCAGGCTGAACTTGCCGTCCTTGATGCGGTTGCCGAAGCGACCGACGGTGGCTCCGAAGTAGGATTTGTTGGTGAGCCAACCGGCCAGAGTGTCGTAACCGTGGGTGATGTCGCTCAATTTCCCATTCTTGTCAGGGGTCTCCATCAAGACGAGGATGGCCCCGTATTCGGTGACTTTGGCGATCAGCCCGTCCTTGTTTGCAAGGGTGAAAATCCTCACTTCCTTGCCGTCCGGCATCTTGCCATAGACTTCTTGTGTCACGTTGGTTTCCTTGGCCATGGCGGGGTTTTTCTGGCAGGCAAGCAGGCTGATGGCCAGCGCCGAAATCAACAAGCGGGTTTGGGTCATGCGCACATGGTTTGGCGGATATTCCGAGGGATGCCAAGCGCGAATTTCCAACTCAAATGGGGGGTGACTCCCCCCTCCACCCGTGCTAGGAACTCCCTTGTGAATGATCAAGCTAACTGGGATATTCGACTTGGAAAGATCCTCAAGGACTTTGGTTGCCAGACCGGGACCATCCATCAGACGACGGGCGACGGGAAAACTCTCAAGCTGGTTTCCCAGATCGGGGTTCCTGTGAGTCTGTTGGAAAAAATTTCCCTGATCCCTTTTGGCAAAGGAATTGCAGGCGTCGCCGCGGAGCGCGGCGAACCGGTGGAGCTTTGCAATTTGCAGGAGGATTTGGAAGGCGTGGCCAAGGTGGACGCCCGCAAGACAGGGGTTTCGGGATCGCTCGCCGTGCCGATTTTTTCAGCCATCGGCCATCAGGTCATCGGGACATTGGGGATCGGCAAGTTCGCCCCGTACGAGTTCAGCGATGCGGAAAAGTCACGGCTGGAGTCGCTTGCGAACGATATCGCGGCGCATTTCGGCGACAAACCGGCCTGAGGTGATTGACCCGGCCGAGGATGTGATTAGACTGCGCCCATGACAACGGTGGAATCAGCAACCAAGGTTCTCGACACCATGCTCGGGCATCTCGGGTTCACGGCGACAATCGAACTTCAGGAAACCGATGATGGTCCCTGCCTCCAAATTCACTCAGGGGAAAGCGATGCGCTCATCGGCAAGGACGGCGACCGACTCGATGACCTGCAATATCTGGTCAACCGGATCGTCCGCCGGCACTACCCGAAGGCCGAGCGCATTAAGGTGGATTGCGAACATTTCCGCTCGATCCAGGAGGACCAGTTGAACGAGGAGGTGAAAGCGGTCGCAGAGCGGGTCAAAACCTCGGGCAAGTCCTTTCAGATGCGTCCACTCAACGCCTATTACCGGCGATTGGTTCACAATATTCTCGTCGATGATCCGCTGATCTCGTCCCATTCGCCGCAGGGTGACGACCGTCTCAAGCGGATCACGATTTCCTCCAAACAAGCACCCGGCTCGCCTTCATGAAAAAATTCTTCTTCGACTGCGGAACCCGCGACACAACGGCATCCGTCGGGATCCTCGCCTTGCGGGTCATGACGGGACTCATGATGCTCATCGGCCATGGCATCCCGAAAATCCAAAATTTCGACGCCATCCTGAAAAAGGGCTTCTATCAGCCGGACTTCTTTCCGCTCAACCTGCTTCCCGTGCAGGTGAACCTGGGCCTCACCATCAGTGCGGAGGCGGTGGCTTCCAGCCTGATCGTGCTCGGCCTGATGACTCGCCCGGCCGCGTTTATCCTGGGATTCGCGATGACCGTCGCCGCATTTGGCGCACTTGCCTCGGCCCCATGGTTCATGGTCGGGGCCGGTGCTGCCAGGGAACCCGCCCTGCTCTATCTGATACCGATGATCGCGATCATCCTGTCCGGTGCCGGCAGTTACTCCTTGGACGCCGTTCTTTAC
>Ga0163144_10023371_pt1 | contig 12199 bp, 15 predicted proteins | sample OliLak19BULKMAT1_FD_123175 | JGI IMG/M metagenome (GOLD analysis project Ga0163144, IMG submission 123175) | Freshwater microbial mat bacterial communities from Lake Vanda, McMurdo Dry Valleys, Antarctica - Oligotrophic Lake LV.19.BULKMAT1 | ecosystem: Environmental > Aquatic > Freshwater >...
ATAAAGCTGGAAAGCATCTGTATCATGATTCCAATAGATTTCTCCTTCTTTTATAATACCCTCATCAACCAAAGCCGGAATAATCGAACTTTTAATTGACCGAGGCCTTACCGCACACCAATGCTCATCCTTCGTAAGGATAGCTTTCACTCCATTGTACTCATAAGGAAAATTGGTAACTAATAAAAAATCATCTTTAGGCAAGCCCAACCTATGATGATTATCAATTTGAATTTTAATCAAAGTCCGATACTCATCGGTACTAAATTCTTTCTGAGGGCTTAAAAACACCAGTAGATTTTTCATTTATTTATTTCTTATTAAGAATGTGCTTTTCAGTAAGTATCTTTTCCCAATCCAATGCCCACGTGGGAATCGGAAAGAATTTATCAATCAACCATTTAAAAGAATGCTGCATATTTGGTTCTAAATCATTAATCCACCGATTTGTTCCCCAGATATTCCCATTAATCCATTCTAAATCCTTCTTGTGCCTTCTTGAAAAGAATCTATTTGAGTAATGGTGGCGGCGCTTAGACAAGTGGGCGTACCAAGTTTTTTTATTGACCTTAACCTCTCCGCCACTCAACCAGTACTTAAAACAGATCTCCTGTTGTTCCTGGATAAATGACCCATAACCATCAGGGCTATCATTTAAAAATCCTACATGCTCCATGAAATATTTCTTATTAGCCAGCCAACAGCTCCCTTGAATCACCAAGGTGTCATCTATCTCATATTCCTCTCTTCCCCTTCTCTCCCAAGAGATAACATGAAAAGTGATTCCCTGGGTTTCGCTATCCAGAGTCCCAGGGAAAGTTACCATGTGGTAGTCAACAGGAGGGCGGGTAATATTCCTCTCCCAATTCTGTTCATCTAAAACATAGAGCCTTGGTACCATCACCCAATTGTCTCTCATATTCTCCAACAAAATCTTATCAAAGCCCGGAGCAAATATACAATGCGCGTCACATTTCATTATGAACTCACCCTGAGCTTTAAGAATTCCAGCGTTAATACATCCGCGCATACCTACATGTTGCTCAAGGTAAATAGGTTGGACTCTTGGGTCTACCACCACTGGCTCATCTGGCATCCGCCCATCAAAGACTGGAATAATTTCAACTTCACCAACAGCATTATCCAGCAGTGAAGTTATCGTTTTATTCATGTAAGGTTCAACGTAAGCAGGTAAAATTATAGACAGAGTCATTTAAAGTGCTGAATTAATTTTGATGCCTCCCCCCAAACGGGAATAGAAAGTGCTTTTATCGGTCCCATTTTTTTGGTGTGCCTTCTAGCTGAATGGTCCAAACCAAAGTCATGGTCAATACAAATTACAGATGTTTCAGTAAAAAATTCCATTTTCTTATTAACAGTCACTCCTAATTTATTTTCCACATTTTCTCTACCCAATTCTCCAGAAACTGGAGTACCATTTGGATACTTAGAATATCTTTCTTCCAGGGCTTTAATCATCAATTCCCTAGGCGCAATTAACGTGGAATTCTTTACCCTGTTCTTCCAAAAGTAGGTAGGTTCGCCCCAAGTGAACAACCCTAAGCGGTTCATGTTATAAGCAAAAACATCTAAGGGAGGTCTGAACTCAAAATGTTCCTTTGGATATAGGGTGTCAGCCTCCACTATGACCACATATGGAGTGGTGGCAAGTTTAGCACCTCGTAACATCTGGTAATAAACATTGGAGGCACTTATTTCCCCTTCTTGAATTAAGTTGACACCTAAGTCTAAAGGTTTCCTGGAAATGGTAATAATCGGATAATCCATTATTACTTTTAACAACATTTCTTGGTGGAATTTTGTCCAATTTTCAGGAAGATTAGAAGCTGTTATAAAAAGGATTGTTAAATCAGACATACTTATATAATTCCTTTTCCCTTCCAAGCAGGTAAAAGCTCATTCTGGTAATATTGTTCCCAAACACTTAATGAATATGCCCAACCCTCCTCCCCCTTAGAAGGATTCTCTGGCGACCCATTATTGTGAGTACGTGGGAAATCGCGGTGCTTATGTGCGAAGAATGTGTTCTTATTCACAACCAACCTCCCCCCTGCTTTCCATGTCTTCATACAAAGCTCTACAGAATCATTGTAAGTCGGCCCGTAGCCTTCCGTTTGTAACTCATCTCCACATACTTCCTTAAACCATTTCCTAGGAACGATCCAAAAAGATCCCTGCAGGGCCGTCATTTCTGAGATCGTTACATCTTTTTGTTTCTCATCCCTCCCCTTATCAGGCTTACCCGCAAACTTTCTAACTCCCTCAGAGACATTTTGAATTACCAACTTCTCATGTTCCACATAACCCTTCTCTGGCATTATTGCCCATTTCACGGGATCAAGGTAAAAACGCCTTGGAGTCATTATCTCATTAGGTTTACAAGAATCAGTCAAAATTTTATCCATGCCAGGGCCTACGGCGCAATGTTCGTCCATACGCCCTATAAACTCACCCCTAGAGATAGCTATCCCTGCGTTTATAGCTCCTCTCATACCCCGATTTGCGCCTAAATGAATGTATCTGACACGTGGGTCATTTACAATCCAATCAACTGGCATCCAAAAGCCATCTTGTATAACAATAATTTCCAAGGAAGAGCCCAGCTCCGAATTTTTAAGTAAATCTTCAACAGTATTCTTATTATACTTATCGTGGTACGCAGGGATTATTACGGAAAGCTTAATGTTTGGCATAGTCGTTGCTCTTTTTAATTAAGGTCTTAGTTAATATTGGGTCAATCCCTACCGATTCAGCCCATGAGCACCATGCTGGAATGTCTTTCTTCAAACACTTTGAGTTATTGAATCCGCGCTTATCAGGGAAAACCCAACTCCACCACAGGCTCATACGCGGATCGTCATTATAAACCGCTTCCCTTATTGTGTAGTAATCCACTTTAGCGGCTTCACAGGCATCAAAGAGCTCCTGTATCTCCATCATTTTGAAGGCGATAGCTCGGTTTTCACTTAATTTGATAACCTCAGCTTCATAGTTTGTAACCTGTCGAATAGAGATATTGGCGTTATAAACGGTCTGAAAGAGTTCTATTACCTTCCGCCTATCCTCTGGAAGGCCTCCTATAATCAAAAATTGCCTCTTAGACTCGTCTAAAAGGGGATGGGCGATGCTTTCCCCAACATATTCCGGCATCATGCAGATATTCTTCCCTAACCCCAGATTTTTGAGTCTATCACAAGTCCCTGGGTTTAGGGTGGAACGAATAATGATTAAGGGACAATTACACTTTGACACCACATCCTCCACAATGGACATATCAAGAGTCTTATCAGGAAGAAGATTCGAAGGAACACAAATGAAACAAATATCACAAGCATTCACCTCATCCCAAGACCCTTTATTTACGTCAAAAAGGACGGCTTGAGGAAATAATTTCCCCATGGCCGTCCCTACAAATCCGTTAGAACCACAAATTGCAACTTTCATATAATATGTAATTTACTTTGTGAATTATTTATTTGGCAAATATGCAGCAATCTCAACCCCTTGCCTACCCGCTAGGTAGTTAGTCTTATTCTGATACATATTAACTCCAACTAATATTGCACCGCCAACAATGATGGCAATATCTGTTACTGCCTGAGGCAAATAACCGGTCAATCTTGGTAGAGTAGCTATCGCTACTGTAACAATAACCACGTAAAGATGGGGATCACTATACCATTTAGTATACATAAATTTTTTCGTTAAATATAAGTTCGGCTAAAGTAGACGATATCTCAATTAGAATACTCCGCCTACTTCCATAACCAGATATAAGTAACCATCTTCCAATAAAGTGCGGAGAAAGCTACAAATAAAAGGATATATAAAATTAAGTCAAAATGCTTCATACCAATTGTTTGTCAGGATTAAGCTTAGTCCAATCTAATTTACCCTCTGGTGTCAGAGGAACGACAATCCCCCTATTGCGCATTAGAGTGATTAGACCATCTTCTGAAGTTGCAGGGTCATAAATACCCCACTCCGTTCCATTTTTAACTACTAAACTATTTGTCATAGTTTCTCCTTCTCGTGGAATAAGTGTCCACGGATTAAAAGTATATCCTGTTTTGAAATAATTTTCTTTAATATGGTGGTCAATCTGACTCCAAGAGGAGCGGGCTATTATGCATTTCTGTCCATCATGTGAATGATAGCCAAAAACATAAAGAGCGTGTCCCCATAATTCAGGTCGGCTCCCTGCATCTATTGGCGGCGCTCCTGTTGGAGGTTTCGGGTTAGACTGGTCAGACCATCCTTCATTAGTCCCTACCACACCAAAGACACAGCCTTTATAGTCTCGGACCGATTTAGCACAATCGTCTATGGAATTCATTAAAGAGAAAGAGTCTAACTCACGGTCATCAAGAGCCAAGACATCATTAAGTCCAGTTCTGTCTCTCATGTTAACCATGCTAGGAAACTCAGGATCAGGAAGCTCTATTTCAGTCTGTTGTCCTATTTTAATTAAGGTAAGCCCGCCATCACGAATATATGCTCCGTATCTTTGGAATATCCGAGCGAAACAGTCCCTTTTAGAGAACACTTTATTTTTTAACTGCCAATGGTAATAACTCCAAGCCGCACTCACACACGCGTCAGAAGCATTTTGGTTCCAAAGAGGGGGTGTTGGCAGGATGGTTGGGCTATTCCAATCAATCGGAGGAGTAGAGGCCAAAATTGGCCCAGCTAAATAATCCCGACTGTCTGGGGTGTCTACCAAGGCACCCTTTCCCAAGAACTCCATTTGAGAATTAGTTGTATCCATGTTAATCCTTTCTTTAAACTACTTAAATTAAATTTGTTTTTTAGACAGTACTAGAAGGAGAAGGAGAAGCTGAAGGAGAGATAGAAACTGAAGGAGAAAGGCTCACGCTAGGACTGATAGACGGGGAATTCGAAGGAGAAAGGCTCACGCTAGGACTGATAGACGGGGAATTCGAAGGAGAAAGAGATACTGAAGGGCTCGTTGAGACTGAAGGAGAAATCGAAGGGCTGAGGCTTGGGGACTTTGAAGGAGAAATACTAGGAGACAGAGAGACAGAAGGAGAGACAGAAGGAGAAGCAGAGGGGCTAAGGCTTGGAGACTTAGAAGGACTCAAGCTAACACTTGGAGACAAAGAAGGGGATACACTCAGTTCTTTTGGAGTCAAAGCTGCAAGGTTAGAAGCAACTGAAGCTTCCCAGAAAGGGTGGAAGACCTTTTCCACATGCTTAGCAATTATATACACCACAGCGAGATCGCTCGCTCCTTCATTCAAAAGATAGAGAGACAATGGTAAATAACCAGGATTTATATTTCTATCTTGGAAACTGGCAACCCTTAAATCGTTGATGTAGAACTCTATAGTATTCTTGCCCCACAGGATTCTATACTCAACGTTCTGTCCATTCCAATTCGCGCTATCCCAAGTGATGGCGGATACGGTTTTTGTTCCAGAATCGCTTACTATTACCGCCTGGAAAGCGTTAGTATTGTCACTGTCTTGCTCAAAATAAACAGCATTTTTAGTCACTCCCAAAGCAGGAATCAGCAGTCCCCACTTCCTAGCTGTTGTTATAGGATCCCCAGGCACTTTTAATCCAAAGATGAAGTCTCCTTGGATATACTGTTGTTTGGAGGCAATCGTAACAGAACTTACGCTAATTGTGTTAGCTGCCGTGAAGGACGCTGTCCCGTTAAGTTCCCTCCAAAATGCGGTATTCAGGCCGTAGAGTTGGGGATCATAAACAAAATAATCATTTGTTATATCCATAAAATTAAATCATTAATTAGTTAACAGTACGGCATACCGCTTTTAAGAAACCAAAGGTTAGGATTCTTCATTTTTTACTTCCTGAAGTTTTTCCTTCGCAGGTCTTCCCATCTTCTTTACGGGGAGAACCCCTTCGACTTCCGCTGTAACCGTTTCCACTTCTTGCTTATTTTTAGAATCCTGGGCCATCTTAACTAGCATATCCTGGGCCATCTTCACCGCCATGCCCTGCAAAATCTTTTCTATTTCCGGAGTAATTTTAAGAGGAGGCCTTGGATTCAGGCTTTTACCAACATGCCCAAATTCAATATTGGTAATATCGTGTTCCGGCTCATTCATAACATTTAACTGAGCCCTATTAAATCTTTCAGAATCAGTGTCTTCAACGCAGACGAAGTCCACATTGTAAGCAGCGTGACCCATCATTCTCGCTATGACATCTTCATCCTTTGACTCAAATAATCCATCAAGGAATCTGGCATAGAGGCCGGGCCGTCCTAAAACTCCAGCGACTGGATTAGCAGAAACTCCATTACGTAGAGTTACGCCAAGATTCAAATTCTTAGATACAAATTTCATATAATTAGTTCATATTAATTAATAATCTTTTAGGGGACCGGGGAAACCCTGATCCCCTAAAACAACTTATTCTATTTCACCGAGCACTTCCACATAGTTGGAAGTAGCATCTGCCAAAGTAGTGGCATCTTTTACACGGATGAAAAGTTCTTCGTCACTCTGTCCATAGATTGCAAAATCACCGGCAGTGAAATCATAGACAGTCGTTTCTGTGGTGTCTATTGAGAGCAAGCCAGCTAATTTAATTTCAGATCCTCCGCCTTTGCGCTTGAAAATCTGAACGCTATCAACAGCGGCTGTGCCCATATTTACACCATATTTTAGGCGCTTAAGACCAACGCGACGACCACGAGGGCTGTCAAAGTCACGGAAAGGTGACAAACAAACCCCGATTTCAAGGGCAGTTGAAGTGTCTTGCTTAACATCATACACAGCAGTGCTGTTGCCATCTTGGCTAACAGTAATAGCTCCAGTCAGCAAAGTGCTAACAGAACCTTGGGTTGACAAAGCATCAAGCAGCTTGGCTTCCCATGAAGCGCTGGCATTAATGCGGTTTACAACTGCTGACAAGGTGGTATCAGTAGCAAAAGTGGAAGTGGTTGTCCCAGCAGAGTCAATTAAGACAATGTCAGTAGCAGTAGTAACAGTGACTGAAGTCACTGCGTTCCCCGCTTTATTGCGAATTCTAATCGCAACAGGACCATCAGTCCCTCTGTTCACTATCTGAGTGCGTTTTAACAGTTTTCGGATTGTTAATCCATCGAGAGATCCCATATGTTTATTATTTCTGCGAAGCAATTATCCGTGCTTGCATCGGAGTTGCAGACAAGGCCGCAACGAGGGCCCATTTTTATTCCCCGGGCCCCCGAAAAGGGAGTGATATCTGATGGTAGCCAGGCTACCATCAGGAAAACTTACTAAAAGGGATATTAGACTGTTACTCCCTTAAGTAAACTGCAACGCTGGGCTTGCATTCTCTGCAATCCAACTTCAGTGATGTATTGGTCAATCTCACCATCAACATCAGGAGCCTGCACATTGGTCATCAACTTTGTATCGCGATTGTTCATATGGACATACTTGAAGCAATCCATATCAAGCAAGAAGGCATAGCCTGCGTACTCTTGGGTAAACAACGGATTATAAACAACATTGATGGAACCAAACGGAGTGATCCATTCGTTGATCTTCATTCCATAAGCTGTGTCTCCAGTTTTGGTTTGAATACTACCTCTTGCGATCTCAGTGAGAGATTGCAAGACATTACCACCGGCAAATAACCACTTAGTGTCATTACCGTAGGTGAAACCTTCCCGAAGGAAAGAGTTAAAGTCACCGGCAGTTATCGGACCACCCTGATTCTGCACATAGGAATTATTGACATTCAAGAATTCCAAGATGCCTCCAGTGGAGCGCATAGGATGCCCATCGGGGCCTGTAGAGTACTTCTTCTCAGAGAACCAAAACGCACGCTCTATCATGTGTGTTAGCTGCATATCGCTATGCAGATCAGACTATATCATTACCTATCGAAAGGAACTTCCCTTTAACGCGTATTCGCGAATTGGCGAATGCTGACATTTTAAGTTTAGTTTCTTCAGTTTTAGGTATACCTCGTGTAGTCGTTGAACCTGGAAATAATAATTTGTAATTTTCAATCCTTTGTTGTTTGCGGAATATATTGAAGTATAAACCGTAATCTATAAAACTTTGCTTGTTAAAAATAAACTTGGCAAAGATTTTTCCGGATTTCAATAACTCTCTTGTTACTTGCCCAACCTTGATTCCTTGTTCCTGACAAAATCTATGAAGTTCATAGATCCACAGGTCACAAGCTCCAATCCCGATCTTCATATCAAAGACCGGTTGGCCGTGATAAGAATGGACTCGCGTCATGGAAACATAACCTTCACTGTCTAGCAATCCTGAAATCAATTCTTTCTGTAAATCAGGTTTCCAATCTTTAAAATCAATCGGAAGGTTTTGACGCTTATTGGTTTGTGTTAATAGTTCGGTTACTAACTTTATATCACTTAGATATATTCCATAAACCAAATTATTAGCCGTAGTCTTTCTGGGTATTTCTGTCATTTGGACAGAGTTCTCTGAAAGATTAGATAAGGATACTTTTACTTTTTCCACAAAATCTTTATCAATAGCCTGTAAAGTAAAGGTTCTCTTATCGCTCGCAATAGAACCGTCTCCCAAAAAACTTCCAATAATATAAGCAAGAGACTTATTCATTTGTATTATCTCCTTGGCTGCGGATTGACTGCACTGGTTTATTTTTACTCTTGGGTAAAACCAGATACTCAGTGTTTCCCGCAATTTAAAGGTATTTAATTATGCTATTTCTAGCATAATGGACAATAGTTTATCCAAAGCGTGTTGTGTGGCCATTTTAGCACGAAGGTAAGTAATATCTTTGCCACCATATAATTCAGCCTGATTTTCAGTTTCAGAAACTGCTATGGTAGTTTTGAAGATTTGTCAGATTTGTAGGGTTTTCCTACAATATTAGGAATTGACACGTAGTCAATTCTGTACTAAAATTCCATTAGTACGCTTACGGTCTCCCGTAAGATTAGACTTTATCATTCGCTGCCTGGTGTTGGCAGTAGAGCCAAGCGTAAAGTCGTTGAGGATTTTACTTATTCTTAATTTATATTTCATGGAAATTCCCAAAACTTGTATTTACTGCAATATACCTTATATTGCTGATAGAAATGTTTCTAGGTTCTGTTCCTTAAGTTGTAAAGGTTCTTACTTTAACGATTTAAAGAGGAAAGAGCCCAAAAAGGAAGTAAACTGTCTAATCTGTAATAAGTCTTTTATAACATGGAAGCAAGGGCATAAATTCTGCTCTCCTTCATGTGCTTATGAATCCCAGATGAGAAGTTGGAGAGCTCATCCCCGAAAAACAGAGAGAAGCGTTCTCCTTGCCCGTGAATCCCGTAAACAGCCACTATCATCTCTCCAAAAAGAAATTATTTATGGAGCGATCTTAGGAGATGGTTGCACAGAGAAACAGAGAAATGGTTTACATTCTTTAAGATTAGGACATTCAGAGAAACAACTACCTTATCTTCTATTTAAGGTTAATCTTTTAGGAATTCTTTTCCAAGCTAAACCCAGCAAATCAGAGAAAAGCGGATTTGGAATATCTCCTTATTATAGGATAAGCAGTATTTCTCATGGAGATATTACTTCCAATATAGGATTCTTTTATAGGAATGGCAAGCGTTTAATCACCCAACAGACTTTAGATATTCTAACTCCAACATCTCTTCTTATCTGGTATTTGGATGACGGAACTAATATAAAACGTTTTGGATCCTGTAGTATTGCTTCTAATCGCTATTCCCTTTCAGAAAACCGAATGGTTTCTAAATGGCTATGGCATAAATTTCGGATTGAAACTACTATCCAAGAAAGAAAGAAAATACTCTTGGATAATCCTGAACAATTTAAAATCTATTACTCCATTTATATAACCAAGGGCTCTACTGATAGGTTTTTCACTCTTTTAAAGCAAAGTCCTATTTTTGAAGCTGTCCCCGAATGTATGAAATATAAATTTTTAAAGAACAAATAATCTTTCCTGCGGATTGTCTCTATTCATAGAATTATTAGGGTTCGACAGTGGCTTTACGCCGCTGTTATCCTATCTATGACTTAACGAGAGATTCCCGCAAATGGCTTGGTTTATACTACACACAATTGAGTTTACTTAACTAACTCATAAGAACACGTTGTGTAGTTACTTAATTTCGAGCTTCTTGTTACGTTAACATTTCTTGCTCCGGCATTTTCTTCGTTCACGTTACCTACGATGAACAAAGAGTCACCATCAGCACCAGCTGCAGCTGCTGTCGTACCAAAGGCACGACCACCAGATGCTATCGTGAAGGTGTTAACACCAGCAATGGTAGCGACCACGAAGTTTTCACCAGTTCGCGCGTTGCGAACTACATCACCTACGGTGAAAATATAGGCAGAGCTGGTTCCAGCTCCTGTTACTGTTACTGTGACAGCACCAGTCGAATAGGTGCCGCTTACTCTGGCGTAACGTCCGCCATAATAGTCTTCCGGCTATAACATACTTTGACATTTCTATCAAGATTGGGCTCTATCATCACTTAACTCGGAATGAATCCGCTCAAGTGTCCAACGTAACTTATATTCCATTATTGGAGGAACATAAGGCAAAATCATTTGCACTAATTTTTTAGCTGAAGGATAAGAGAAATAGAGTTTGAAATAAATCTTTTCTTTCTGAATATTTACGTCCAAACCAAATTTTTTCTTAAACCATTTCACCAAAAATTGGTGTTCTATAAAAGTAAATGCATCTGTGTGTAAGTTTAAGGTGCCTGTCTTCGTACTAATACTCCCATCATCCATGAACCATAAGGCTAATCCAAAAGTATCTAAGTGCCTTAATAGGGCCGGATTGATATGGCGCCTTCCACCACCGTAATACTTTTGGTAAAACCATTCAAACTGAGGATCTGTAAAATCACGAATGTACCCTAAGTATTCTTTACCATTGCTTAATTTACTATGCATTTCTCTTATTCTATTACCTTTGAATCCTAAATATTCCAAAAGGGAACACTTAAAATCAAAATATTCTCTATAATCGGCTCCACAAGAAAGTACTAAGGTTTTTGGGTATTTCTTCACAATTGAAGCATCCCCCAACAACATCCCAATGATAATACTTAATTTTTGCCGCTTATAAGGAACTGGCAATGACTTTGCTAGTCTCTGAGGATTCTCCATATAAATAAGGAGTCTTTCCTGCTGATTGTCCAATCCCTTAACTTTTCAAGCCATTCAGCTCGCCGTTTCCAGCCACTGTTTAGGCATAAGGGCTCTAAGGAGTTTCCAGCATTTGGTTAGATTTTTTTAAGTTGGTTCGAAGATTGTAGTTAGATTAACTAAGCTAAAAACCAACTAAACTCCGGATTTCCTGTTGATCGTTTCAACATTCCAGAACCTTTCCAAGACTGTCCATCGTAAACTTTTCCCACTGAGGTTAAAAGTGTTACGAGAGGGTGTCTGGTAGGTTCCAGCAACATTATCTTATCTTGCGCGTCTATTTTCAGTCGCCCTTCAGCTCCGCTAACTGCGGTGTCTCTGGCGGCTGGACCTTTTGCACCTTGGTCGTGCGTAGGCTCTGTATAATACGGAAATTGTGGCATATCTGTATCTATTATTTAATTATTAAGATACAAGCCATCACAGTGTTTAAAGAATATTTGGATTGCCTTTCTTCGAAACTAACTTATCCCAGAGGTCTCCCCCTGTAGGTAATTTACCCGAAGTCGGAGTGCTTCCACCCCCAGCATTAACGGCAACTTCTTTAGCAGCTTCTCCCGCAGCTTTCTGACTACCTTTAGCCATCTCTTTTTCAAGTACGCGGCCTTTAACGGCTTCGTAAGCTACTTGGATATCATCCTGGTCAGGATGTTCATTCAACCAGATTACCACCTTATCAGCATATTGCTTAAAGTCGGGGGTGCTCTCTATGAATGAATTGATTCCGCTTTCGTAATCTTTCTGCTCTTCCAATTGTTGGAAGCGACGATCTATTGATTCCGTCAAAGTTGCAGATACTTTCTGCTCAATCTCTTCAGGGGTTGCGTCCTTATAGGCCTTCTTCCCCATTTCTTCTTTAACCTGCTGATGGGCTTGTGCTATCTGTTCAGCTTCCCCGACTTTGACTTTACCGTCAAGGAGAGCCTCAGCTAAGGTTATATCAATCTTTTTGTCTAAGATTGCTTGGACAAGCTTTGGGTTTGCGTCAAGTTCCGTCAAAAGCGGAGTTACCTGCTTCA
>Ga0163144_10023374_pt1 | contig 12198 bp, 10 predicted proteins | sample OliLak19BULKMAT1_FD_123175 | JGI IMG/M metagenome (GOLD analysis project Ga0163144, IMG submission 123175) | Freshwater microbial mat bacterial communities from Lake Vanda, McMurdo Dry Valleys, Antarctica - Oligotrophic Lake LV.19.BULKMAT1 | ecosystem: Environmental > Aquatic > Freshwater >...
CGATACTGGCATCACCTGCGGCAGCCGCTACTATCCCCGCGGGGTCACCGCCTTCCTCTGGCTGCGCGAATAATTTTCGCCGGTGCCTCCCACTCGGTTAGTTTGCCCGCCAGTTCCTTCCGCATCTCATGAGCGCCCCCCACGGGGGAAACTCTCTTTCATCGAAAAGGCGCCGAGCCGCGGTTCACCCGGAGGATTTACTCTTCCTTCGGACTCATCGGCTGGACCGTAACTCGATCCTTGCTGAGGCGATTGGGGATTGAGGTAGTAAAGATCGCTAGTCCGATCACGACCGCATCCGCAGTGCGCCGTAGCCTTGACGCTCGGGGCGGGTTAACAGCGCGTTGGCTTCCGGGTCGTTCTCGAAACGTTCGGCTTTCGCGTCCCAAGTGAGTGGTCGTCCGACCTTCATCGCAATCCAACTGAGGATGCACGCGGTATTCGTGTGATGCGCGATGGGCGCGGGCGAGAGCGGGCTTGCGCGGGTCTTCACGCACTCCAGCCAATTCTGATGATGCGACAGACTCACGGGAAATTTCACGGTGATGCCTTGGGGATCGAGCAGCTTGGGATCACTGGCATCAAGCCAATGCAACGCGCCACCGGAAGCCTTGGGATCACTCGCAGTCGCAGTGCCGTCGCGGCACACGAATATCCACCCGTCATCCCCGATAAACTTAATTCCGTTTTGCAGTTTGTCCGAGACCGTCATCCGCACCGCGCCGGGATACGTCAACTCAACGTGGTAAGCCCCGTGGACATTCCAAATTTTATTCGCGGGAAACTCGCCCGTCCCTTCGATCTTGAGCGGACCGGACAACTCCCTGTCCATGCCCCAATGGGCGACGTCGTAATGGTGGGCGCCCCAACCCGTGATCATACCGAGACAGCAGGATTCATGGCGCAACCAACCCGGGCGCGACGCGATATCGGTCTGCGAATGCACCCGCTGCTCGGTGTAATAAACATCAGGCGTCGACCCGAGCCACCGGTCGTAATTCAAATTCGCCGGGACTGGCATCGCCGCATCGTCGGGTTTGGTCGGATCGGTCGGTAAACCGATCTCAACCTGCTTGATCCGTCCCACGCGACCGCTGCGGACAAATTCGCAGGCCTTGCGGAATTGTTCGTTTGGTCCCCACGAACGCTGCTGGCTGCCCACCTGCAAGACGCAAGCGCTCTTCGCGACTTCGTCGCGGAGCAAAACGCTTTCGGCATGGGTCAGCGTGAAAGGTTTTTGCAGGTAAACATCCTTGCCGGCCCGCACGGCCGCGATCGCCGCCTCCGCGTGCCAGTGGTCAGGCAAACTGATCACGACCGCGTCGATATCTTTTCGCGCGAGCATCTCGCGAAAATTTTCATACGTGGCGATGGCGGGAACAACCTGCCCTGCGTCGCGATAAAATCGCTCGATCAATTCCTTGCCCGCCCCGAGCCGTTTCGCATCCACATCGCACACCGCCACCACCTCGGCGAGGCCCGATTTGAATACACCGGGCATGTCGTGCGACCGGGCGATACGTCCGCAGCCAATGTGGCCCACGCGAATACGGTTACTCGGCGCGTCAGCTCCGAACAAGCGCGCAGGCAGAATCTGCGGCACGGAAAACACGGCCGAAGCCGCAGCCATTCTCCGGCAAAATTCTCGGCGCGTAAGGGATGAGGAAGCGTACGGGGACTTTTTCATGGGGGATGGGGTTGAGGAACATTTCCCGAATGAGACGATTTATCGGAAATTACTTTTTGTCGAACCAGCTTGATTGTCTGAGGCAGGGCGAGGCGTCCCTGCCGGGCCGAGAGATGAACGGCTCACCCGGAAGGTTCGCCCTACCATGCAATTCTTCATTTCTTATTTGTCTCAATCAAAGTTAAAAAACCAGTGGGAATTTTGACTGGGGAATACACGATTAAACGAACACCCCTCAGGCAATCACTAATCGGCGAAAAGCGTCGGATTGGAAACCGATGCCCACCCTGAAACCAATCTCCTCCGACGCAGGGTCTGTGTCTTGCTCAGGCCGGTCCCATTTTCAATCCGCTCGTAACTCGCCACTGACATCAGGCCGGCTTGCAGAAAGCCCAGGGTGCCGCCATGCCTTCGTGCCATGGCGCGGCGCAACTCACCTGATCAGCTTTTGATAATGACGCGACCAATTCAGTCCTCCCTGACAGCAAAGTGCCGGCGCTATTGCCGGATCAAAACGCTTTTCCTCACAGCCCATCCGTATTGCTGACAAAGGCGATTCTCGAGCTATCAGGCGACCACGAAGGAACGTTGATCGTCCCCTGCCCGCCGAAGACATAAGCGATCACCCGGGGTTGCCCACCGCTCACCGGCATCAGGCGCAAATAACAATGCTGATAGTAAGGATGATCATCCGGCTTCACGTCCTGACCGTAAGAAAGAAAGGCGATCCATTTACCGTCGGGAGAAATGTGCGGGAACCAATTATTATAGTCATCGTTCGTGACCATTTCCTGTTCGGAACCATCAGGCTTCATCCGCCAAAGCTGCATAAGGCCGGACCGGGTGGAATTATAATAGATGTATTTTCCGTCGGGAGAAAACTCCGGGCCATCGCTCATGCCAGGCGAATTTGTCAGGCGGATCTCGTCGCCGCCTTCCACCCGAATTTTATAGATATCGTATTTATCAGAACCCTCCGGCGTTTCCTGACGAGCTCCGGTGTATACGAGCCACTGCCCGTCCGGCGACCAACCGTGAAGATACGAAGGCGACTGCGGGGTGACGCGCACCGGGACACCTCCGCCCGAGGGCAAGCGGAAGATGACCGAGCGGCCCTTGTCCTCCGCGTGCAGGTGGCTGATCGCGAGTTGTGTGCCGTCGAAGGACAGGACGTGGTCGTTGTTGTTGCTCGTGGCAAAGCCGGTGTCGAACGGTGCCGTCTGACCGGTGATCAGATCGTAGGTCTTGAGCTGGCCTTTGTTGGGTCCGGGACCGCTGATATTCAGCAGCAGTGTTCTGCCGTCGAGCAGCCAATTCGGTGCCTCGAACTGCTCGGGCGAACTATGCACCATCTCGAGTTTACCCGTGTGCACGTGGAGAATCTCAAGTTGGGCACCGATGTAATCGCGACTGGGCACGCAGCCGATTTTCGGCGGCCGGATGATGCGCACATCACGGATGATCGCCTCGGCTTTCACCGGCGCATTAGGCGAACAGAGAAACAAACCGACATTGATCTCTGCCCCCAGATCGAGATCGGTCAGCGTACCGGTCACAAAAGTTTCACCGTAGCGCGCCGAGGAAAAAATATACGTGTTCCCCCGCCGCTCAAGCTGGATGACATCGCCCCCTTTGATCTTGAGTTCAATCTGCTCCGTCACCCCACCCTTGGTGCGGCGATATTGGAGTGAGGTGAGCCCATCACCATGGACGCAGGCGTCAGCATAAGCCGAATCGGTCTCGAGGGTAGTGCGGACCAACCAACCCAATTTCCGAGGTGGCTCAACGCCCTGACCGACAAATTCCACCCGGGCGCGCACTATGAAGTCACCCGTGATTTTATTCCAAGCATACTGGAATTGATCGGACGCTCCCCAGAGATTAATGCCGGTGGCTGACATGCGCTAAGTTTGGAAGGTGCAGTCGTCGTGAGTCGAGCCGGCAATCGCCCGCCCGCCACTATCCGCGTGCTCCGAAAATTGTCCGACGGCAGCATCCGCGAACCCGAAGTGGGCAACCAGCAACGTTGCGGCGAACACGCCAAGCAGACGAAGTGTTTCCCTCGATGAGTCGAGACATAAACGGAAATTTATTACCTGAAACCATCCAGAAAAATCCGCCAACCTGAAGACTGTATTACTAAAGAACGTCGCACACGGACCGGCCTATTAGCTGTCATTCGCGGCTCTTTGTGCTCCGCTTCTGGCTGGATTGACGTGCCCAAATAATCCTCGACACCGTCCCCCGTCCTGCGCTTTTTTTTCCCTGTCACATGAACCACTACGGTACCACGATCAGCGCAATCGCTCTTGGCCTTTCCGCCAAGGGAGTATCCGTCGTCTCCGCCACCCGCGCGCCGAGAAGGTTCTAAACGTTTAAATGACTTTAGCCCCTCCGGTGCCAAACCGGTGGGGCTTTTTTTTAGCCCACGGTGCAGCAACTCAGGAGGGGAAAGTTTAAAAACTTTTCTCCCATGAAAACACGCCAAATCAAAAATCGTCCGACCCAAGCCAATCGCCATCGTCGGCCTATCATCACTGCGTTCCGTCAACCGACGATCGCCCCCACCAGCCGTGAGCCGGCTCATCGGCCGCAGACCGCGCACGACTTCCTCGCCGTCTGCTTGTATCCGGGCATGGGCGATCACAGCACCGCCGCTTGATCATCCGCGCTGTACCACCATCGTCCGTCACCGCTCGGCCCCCTCGCGCAAACCGCGAAGGTCGCAACCACTCGGCCCCATCCCTGGCGAAATCCAACTAACTTCGTCGGAAATCACACCGCACGAACTGACGCACCTTTGCGTTGGCATCGTCGCGTCCGCCTGATCTGCTCCCGCCATGTCGTTAACCAAGGCAGATTTCTCCCGGCTCCGCTCCTTGCAGGAAAAAAAACACCGCGAGTCGCTCGGCCTGTTCGTGGTCGAAGGAGAAAAAGTCATCGCGGAGTTATTGTCCGCCCAATTTTCATTCACCGCGATCTATGCCACGAAAGACTGGACGGGGGCCGCGCGTCCGCCTCAGTCGAGCGGGAAGAAGACTCCTCCTCTCCTCCTGCCGATCGAAATAACGCCAGCCGAAATGGCCCGGATCAGCCACTACCCCACCCCATCTACGGTGCTTGCCGTCGGCCAGATCACCCGCCCGCTCCTCTCCTCCGACACCCTCAATCACGGCCTCACCCTCGCGCTCGACGGCCTGCAAGACCCGGGCAACGTCGGCACGCTCCTCCGCATCGCCGATTGGTTTGCCTTCGACCGCGTGCTGCTTTCCCCCGACTGTGCAGATTTGTTTTCCCAGAAAGTCATCAACGCCAGCATGGGCTCGTTTGCCCGCGTGAAAACCTTCACGACCTCGCTGGCCGACGCCCTCGCCACCGCCACCGTGCCCATTCTCGGTTGCGATCTCCATGGGGCAAATATCCACACGCTCACGCCACTCCGCGACGCCGTCGTCGTGCTCGGCAGTGAAGGCCGGGGCCTCTCGCCTGCGGTGCAATCACTCGTCACCCAGCGCGTCACCATCCCGAAGTTCGGTGCCGCCGAGTCGCTCAACGTCGCCATCGCCGCCGCCATCGTCTGCGACAATCTTCGGCGAACCTCAGCCAGCTTGTAGTTTAATAGACTACAATCGTTTTGGAGGGGGGGGGCTCACTGAAGGATGCTTGAAGGAGTTACTGTGCCAACGATGTTATCCCAATCGCCACATGAATTACCCTGTCATTGCGAGCAGGGCCGCCTGCTGGACGACGAGGCAATCCCGCCGTTTCGGCAGACTCAAGGCCCTGAGTGAAGTCGCAGGGGTGGATCGAGACGTGTGCGTAACCTCGGCGGCCACGGTGCGCTTCGCGCTCCTCGCAATGACAAGGGGTAAAAGTTATTGGCGATTGGTATCACTCCTCACCTGTGCCGTGATTGGTGATTGGCATTACCGCATAAAAGGCTATTTCAAATCCGTGCAAGATCAGGTGTCGCAACCTATATTTCCACGGTTTTTTAAAATGAAATTCCTTACCCTACCCCATCCTGTCCTCGCTGCCACCCTTAGCCTTTGCTCGGCCGCTTTCGCGTTTTCCGCTGAAGCCATGCCTGATGTTGAGTTCGACTTTGATGGCTCCGCCGCCCTGAACTTTCACGAGATGAGCCACGAGACCCGGGGCACGGCCTTGGTCCGCGATATCATTTTCTCTCCAACCGGCAAACCGGTGAAAGCTTACTTGGTGAGCCCGGTGAAGAGCGTCGGGCTCAACGCCGCCATTCTGTATGTCCATTGGCTGGGTGAACCGTCCACGTCCAATCGCACCGAGTTTCTCAACGAAGCGGTGTCCCTCGCCAACCGCGGGGTGATCTCGCTGCTCGTCGACACGATGTGGGCCGACCCCACTTGGTATAAAGAGCGCGTCCCCGAAGATGATCGTGACAGCTCCATTCGTCAGGTGATTCAACTGCGCCGCGCGATGGATCTCTTGCTCGCCCAACCCAACATCGACACAAAACGGATCGCCTTCGTCGGGCATGACTTTGGCGCGATGTACGGCATCCTCGCCGGTGCCCTCGACCGGCGCGCCAAAACCTACGTCTTCATGGCTTGCACCCCGCACTTCTACGACTGGTTTCTTTTCGCCCGCCAGCCCCAGGATATCCCCGCTTACCAGCAACAGATCGCGCCGCTTGATCCGATCAATTTCGCCAGTCGCCTCGCCCCCGCTTCCGTCTATTTCCAATTCGCGAATAACGACCAGTATGTCAGCTCCACTCAAGCCGCCGCCTTGTATGCCGCCGTCGGACCCCGCAAACAAATGACCACCTACGACACCGGGCATGAATTGCAAACGCCCGAAGCAGACTTTGATCGCCTCACCTGGCTCGCCCGCGAGTTGGCGCTGAAAAAATAAATATTCAGGGCGAACTTTCCCACCGCCGAACGGGCTTTGCCGACACGCATCGACGTGCGTGCTTAATTCCGGTGTAGGTTGCGAGCTGGCCCCATTCTGCTGGCCAGCAGAATGGGGCGACCGGCGCGCCACCTACCTCGAAATTCGAGCGAGACGCCAATCCTCGGGGCATAAATCCCTTCCACAACTCCACCAATGGACTAAGAATTGTTTCTCGCGAAGGAGTCGAAGGGAATACCACGACTCGATCCTTCGCGCCCTTCTTATCCTTCGCGAGACAGCTTCAGTCATATTTGATCCGAAGGAATTTTCCCGGCCATGCCCCAAGCCACGCTCCGCGTCCTCCGCGCGCTCCGCGTTTAATTTCATCCCGTGTCGTTCCCGTCGAAGAAATGAATTGCCGCGTGGCGCGACCAGCACGCCACCTACCTCGGCATCAGTGTAGAAAACGCGTCCGGAGGCCGCGTTCCACCAAGAATGATCAATAAGTCAGCACCTCACGTCAGACTCATCGCATCGACGTCCAGCACTTGGGTGACGTCGTCGGGCCATTTCATCTCTTTCTGCATGCGCACCAATTCGGGCACGATCTTCGTCGCACTGGCGCAGAAATACCAGATCTGGAAACGGTACTCATCCTTCGCTTTCTCGATCGGCGACGGCGAGGGACCGCGAATTTCCACCGCGCTGCCCAAGGCTTTCTCGACCTGCTTCACCCAGTGCTCAGCATAAAACATAATCTTCTCCGGATTGGGTCCACGGAAGAGGTGGTGGACCAGATGCCGATACGGTGGGTACGCAAAAGTTTTCCGCATCAGCAGCTCCGCGTCGGCAAATCCGTCGAAGTCGGCGCGCTTGGCAAACTGGATGGCGTCGGCCTTCGGCGTAAACGTTTGCACCACCACTTCCCCTGCCCGATCACCGCGTCCGGCGCGACCCGCCACTTGCACGAGGAGTTGGAACGTCCGCTCGTTGGCACGAAAATCCGGCACGTGCATCGAGAGATCGGCGTCGACGAGTCCAACCAACGTGACGTTGGGAAAATCCAGGCCTTTGCCGATCATCTGGGTGCCGATGAGTACATCGATTTTCCCGGCGCGAAACTCCGCGAGGATTTCCCGGAAGCGGTGCTTTTTCGACATCGTGTCCGTGTCCATTCGCTCCAATCGCGCGCGGGGCAACACGCGGCGCACCGCTTCCTCGACGCGCTGGGTGCCGAGGCCGCGCCAACGGATATCGGGCGCCGCGCACGCCGGACACGTCAGTGGCGCTTTGCGATTGTGCCCGCACATGTGGCACTTGAGCGTCTCGTCCGAGCGGTGATACGTCATCGACACACTGCAATGCGGACATTGCTCCACGTGACCGCACTTCCGGCACTGCATGCTGGAGGAGTAACCGCGGCGGTTGATGAACAGAATCGTCTGCTCCTTCCGCTCGAAACGTCCTTGCATGTGATCGACCAGCAGGCGCGAGAGCGTCACCAGCCCGCGCTGCCGCATCACCTCGATGCGCATGTCCACGATCTGGACATCGGGCATTTTTTTGTCGTCCACGCGCTTCGTCAGCAGATTGATTTTGTATTTGCCGTTGCGGACATTCAGGACGGATTCGAGTGACGGCGTGGCCGAACCGAGGAGGCAAACGGTGTTGGCGAGTTTCGCGCGATAGACGGCGACATCGCGTCCGTGGTAGCGCGGAGTTTCATCCTGCTTGTAGGCTGGCTCGTGTTCCTCATCGACCACGATGAGTCGCAAGTCGCGCACCGGCGCGAACACCGCCGAACGCGCGCCGACCACCACGCGCGCCTTGCCCGACGCGAGCGCGGTCCACCCGTCGAGGCGTTCGCCTTCACCGAGATGACTGTGCCAGACGACGGTGCGATGACCGGCCGCCTCGAAGCGTCCGCGCAAGCGCGCGACCGTTTGCGGCGTCAGTGCGACCTCGGGCACGAGATAGATCGCGCTACCACCAGCAGCGAGCACCTCCTCGACGGCGCGCAGATAAACCTCGGTCTTGCCCGAGCCGGTGACACCGTGCAGCAAGTGGACCGCAAATTTTTGTTTCTCCAAACTCTCGTGGACGGATTGTACGACGGCGGCCTGCTCGTCGTTTAATTTCGGTGGCTGAGCCGTGACGAGTTCGCCGCCTGTCCAGTTGTCGGCGTAGGCCACACGATCAACGTGGCGCAGTTCCTCGTGCACGAGCCCGCGCTTGATGAGGGCAGCCGCCACGGCCGCAGTCGCACCTAGGCGAGAGAGCACGAGTGATTTTTTTACCGGGCGAAACTGCTGCTTCAGGAACTCGTAGAGTTTGGCCTGTTGCGGGGCTTTCTTCATCAGCTGGCCCAGTTCTTCCGGCGTGGCTGGGCGGGCGACGCCGAGATATTTGTCCTGTTTCAGGCGGGCCCCATCGCGCACCGCCCCGGGGATCATCGCCTCCAGCACCGACTCCATCCGCGCCGCGTAGTAAACGTGCATCCAGCGGGCGAGTTTGACCAGATCGGGCGTCAGCGCCGGATAATCGTGCAGCACTCCGGTGATATTTTTCAACCGAGCCAGCGGGACATCGGAGATGGCGTTGAGCTCCAGGACCAGCGCGAGATGCTGGCGGTTCATGATCGGGACGCGCACAAGGGAACCGGCCAGGACCGCCGCGTGCATCGTTTCCGGCACGCGGTAGTGAAGCAGTTTATCAAAGCCCGCCAAAGGTTGAACGCCCACGATCATTTTACCATCAGTGAGAACGGGCAATGATACGAAGCAATGAGTTTTGTAGTGGAATGCACTGGACCCGCAAATCGGCCGATAATGGGCAGGTAGGTTGCGTGCTAGTCACGCAACGTTGCGCGGCAAGCGCGCAACCTACCCGTGCTGCGCCGGCCCCTCGGCGCGGATAAAAATGAGCCACGCGGCGCGGGTGCCGCGTCCCCATTTACTGCCATTCGAAACAAGAGGCTGTGGGTTTTCCGCCCAACCAGGAAAACAGATGAGTTGACAGCCCTAAAATCGACCCGCGACACTCCGCCTGTGAGTGTCGAAGCATCCCGCGAAAAATTCCAAGCCTACCTCTCTGAGCAAGGTCTGCGCGTGACCAATCAGCGACTGGCGATCTTCGACGCCGCTTACGCCCAGAAAGAGCATTTTACCGCTGAACAGCTACTCGATCACGCCCGCCGGATCGACGATTCTGTCTCCCGCGCCACCGTCTATCGCACCCTGCCGATCATGACCGAGAGCCATCTGCTCCGCGAAGTCGACATCGGCAGCGGCGAAAAATTCTACCTGCCCGCCACCACGGGTGGTTCCCAGGTGGCCCAAGTGGTCTGCGTGGATTGCGACAAGATTTCCGAAATCAGCGCGCCGTTCATGGAGTGGTACGGCAGCACGGTTTCGCTGAAGCTCGGCCTCAAGCCCATCTCGCAGCGCCTGCAAGTCAGCGCCCAGTGCATCGCCTACCGCTCGACCGGCCGCTGCCCCAACCGCAAGAAAAAGTAACATGGCCCGCCAACCCAAACAGGATCCCGAGTTCGACATCGCTTTTTTTGAAGCCATCCACACCCGCGTGCCCAGCTACGTGGATGTGATCGAGCTGCTCGGCGGTTTGTATACCAAAACCGGCCGCATCGCCGACGGCCTGCGCATGGATCGAAAACTGGTCCGCCTGCAACCGACCAACGCCACCGCTCACTACAATCTCGCGTGCAGTCTCGCCCTCAGCAAACGCCGCCCCGACGCCCTCAAGTCACTGCACAAAGCAATCACCCTCGGCTACACCGACCGCGACTGGATGTTGCAGGACCCGGATCTCGAGTGCCTGAAAAACGACCCGGATTTCAAGAAGCTCCTCAGCCAGTTGACAGTTAACAGCTGACGCCTGACGCGCGCCATGGGAACTTACCTCGTCACCGGCGCCGCCGGGTTCATCGCCGCCCGCACTTCCGCGCTCTTGCTGGAGGCCGGACACACCGTGATCGGACTGGATAATTTCAACGACTACTACGATGTACGTTTGAAGGAGCACCGTCTCGCCAGCCTGACCGGTCGAAAAGGATTCACCTTCGTCCGCGCCGACATCGAGGATTCAGCCGCACTCGCCCCGCTGTTTGCGCAACATCGGTTTGACGCTGTGATCAATCTCGCGGCCCGCGCCGGTGTGCGCGCCAGTATCGAGCAACCCCGGCCGTATTTCAGCACCAACGTCGATGGCTCGCTGAATCTGCTGGAACTCATGCGCGAGCACGGCGTGAAGAAATTTATCCTCGCCTCGTCGTCGTCGCTCTATGCGGGCCAACCGATGCCGTTCACCGAAGATCTGGCAGTGAACACGCCGCACTCGCCCTACGCCGCCTCGAAAAAGGCCGCCGAGATGCTGGCCTACAGTTACCATCATCTGCACGGCATCGACTGCTCGATCCTCCGTTACTTCACCGTCTATGGCCCGGCCAGCCGACCGGACATGGGGTTGCTGCGCTTCACCAGCTGGATCGACCGGGGGCAGCCCATCGAGTTATTCGGCGACGGCTCGCAGACGCGTGATTTCACCTTCGTCGATGATATCGCGCGCGGCACCATTGCGGCGCTCAAACCGGTGGGCTACGAAGTGATTAACCTCGGTGGTGGACTCAATCCGGTGACGATTGCTGATGTGATCAGCCGGCTGGAAGTTTTGTTGGGCAAGACAGCCGTGTTGAATCGGAAACCATTTCATCCGGCCGATTTGAAAGAAACCTCGGCGGATATCGCGAAGGCCGCGCGGATGTTGCATTGGAAACCGCAGGTGAGTCTCGACGAAGGATTGAAGCAAAGTGCCGCGTGGTACCGCGCGAACATTGCGTGGCTGCGCGAGGTGAAATTGTGAGGAGCGGCTGAGCGAGTAGCCGTGTTGGAGCGAAGCGACAACGGGGGGCGTGTTGGCCGCGCTCCGACCGCGCTTTCGCCGTTGGCTCAAGCACGACTACAACGTGGCGCGGCGAGCGCGCCATCTACGAAAAAACAAACCGGCAGGCAGGGCCGTCCTGCTGCTACCCCAATCTTTACTGCGCCGGGCCCCAGCGTTTCGTGAGCGGGTAATAGATGAACAGCGGTTTGCCGACCACGTCTTTTTCCGGGACGAAGCCCCAGTACCGACTGTCGAGGCTATTACGGGAATTGTCGCCCATCGCAAAATAACTGCGGGGCTCGACCGTCAGCGTCTTTCCCTCTGACAAAAATCCGACATTGCTGTAGCCGGCATATTTTCCGGCTCGTTGCGCATTCTGAGCAAAGGCGGCCGCGCCTTTGATCGGCTGATCATTGCGTATCAGCATCGCATCATTGACGGCGAGAGTATCGCCGGGTGCCCCCACCAGACGCTTGATGTAGTACTGTTTGGTCTGGTTACCGGCATAATCCTGCATGTAATTGCTGTTGATATTCTCTGTTTTGAAAACAAATCCTTGGCCGACTTTCGGCGGGAAAAAATTATAACTGATCCGATCCACGAACAAGAGATCGCCAGTCAAGATATCGAATGAAATCACCTTTTCGCCTTGCTTCACGTTCTTGGCCAGTGGCAGCCAAAACACCCGCTCACTGGAACTAGGCCCGCCGGCAGAGATATTGATCATCGAGGTTTCC
>Ga0163144_10023375_pt1 | contig 12198 bp, 13 predicted proteins | sample OliLak19BULKMAT1_FD_123175 | JGI IMG/M metagenome (GOLD analysis project Ga0163144, IMG submission 123175) | Freshwater microbial mat bacterial communities from Lake Vanda, McMurdo Dry Valleys, Antarctica - Oligotrophic Lake LV.19.BULKMAT1 | ecosystem: Environmental > Aquatic > Freshwater >...
ACTTTTTTGCAACAGTTGCCCTTTACTGGTAATGTGCGGGAGCTGCGCAACATTGTGGAGCGGCTTGTAATACTATCAGAAAATACCATTACCCTAGAGCTGGCCCGGCGTTACGCAGACTAAAGTGTTGGGCCCTTGCTATTCTTCTATATTGGGCTTTTTTGTATTAGGCTTTTCTGTATTAGGCTTTTCTGTATTGGGCTCATTTATACTGATGTCTTCTTTTTTGCGGCCTTTTGGGTGGGCCGCTGCAAAGGCTGCTTTCAGTTTCTCTGCAGAAGTGTGTGTATAAATCTGCGTGGCTGCAAGGTTGCTATGGCCCAGCAGCATTTTTATGGCGTTTAAGTCTGCCCCGCCATCTAACAAATGCGTGGCAAAGGTGTGGCGCAGCACGTGGGGGCTGGTTTTTTCTACATTAGGCAGACCCTGCAGCGTACGGCGCGTAAGCCGCTGTAACAGCATGGGGTACGCGGGTGCCCCCTTATCTGTAACTAAAAGAGGGGCTGCAGATGCCGGCTGCCCAAACATTGCTGTATAAGCTTGTACATACAAGCCAAGCACTGATACAAGTGTGGTGTGCAAAGGCACTTGCCGGGTTTTGCTACGCTTGCCGGTAACGGTAAGCACCCCTCGGTCTGTATCTACGGCGCCAAAGGTTAAGCTTATAGCTTCTGCCAGGCGTATGCCTGTGCCATAAAATAGCTCAAGGGCAAAGGCATCTCTGGCCCGTGAAAATGGGCTGGCCAGAGCTGTGCTTGGCGGTGGGGCCATGAGCGCATCTAGCGCATGATGGGGCACAAACGCCGGCACTCTTGCAGGAGTTTTTTGGTTGCGCACCGCATGCACTGGGCTGTGCGTTATGGCGCCTCTACGGCGTGCAAAAGCAAAAAATGTACGCAGGGTGGCAACCTTCCTGTTTATAGAACGGGGGGCCAGTTTGGCCTCTGCCAAGGTATATATCCAGCCACGGACGTCGTGGTGGTTTGCCTCTAAAACAGAGGGTATCTCTTGGCTAGCAAGATAGGTTATGAACGCCGCTAGATCATCTACATAAGCCCGCACAGTAAGTTTACTGTAGCGCCGCTCATATAACAGATAATCTGCAAACAGAAAACCCCAGGTATTATCAGCCATTGTTGGCTAAAATAACACCTGGGGTACCAGAACTAAGCACCGACAAGGGTGCAAGGTGGCTATCTAGTTTGCTTCTTTGTTATGAAGCGTTTGTATGTAAGCGGCTTTCAGCATCTCATCGCGGCGAGAGACAGAAGGTTTTGTGAAATACTGGCGGCGACGTAGCTCGCGCATTACGCCCGTTTTCTCAAACTTTTTCTTGTAGCGCTTAAGAGCTTTGTCTATGCTCTCGTTTTCTTTAACGTTGATTAATAACATAAGGGGGATGCAGGTGCCAATCTTTACAAACGGCATACAAAAATAGGCAACAGGGGTCAATTTCGCAAACAGATATCCACACTTATATGAAAGCACGTTTGGTATTACTGCCCAGCGCCTTGCAACCTAACCCACAGCGCCAATATTTTGCTTCGGTTTGGTTTAATGTTTTGCCCCATTTGCATGGGTTTATAGTAGAGAATGCGCGCGCTAGCCGGCGTTTTTTGCGGGCTCTAGATCCGGCTTTTCCTATTGATAGCTATGCATGGGTGGCCCAAGAAACAGATGGCAGCTACGATATGGCCCTAATACATGCTGGCTGGCAAGCTGGCAAAGCCTGGGGGCTGCTATCTGATGCTGGCTACCCCGCAGTGGGAGACCCCGGCGCAACCGTGGTGGCAGCAGCACACGCCGCCCGTGTGGGGGTGCAGGTACTGCCGGGCAGTTGTTCTTTTCTGATGGCGCTGGCAGGTAGCGGGCTAGGAGGGCAAAATTTTGCCTTTAGAGGCTATGTGCCCATAGAGGCCGCGGCCAGAAAAACTACCCTGCGCCAATGGGAGCAAGAGAGCGCACGCAATAACCAAACACAAATTTGTATGGATACCCCCTACAGAAATGGAGCCCTATGGGGGGCATTGCTGCAAGAACTACAAGCAGGCACTAAGCTTTGTTTTGCAGCCGATTTACAGGGAGAAAAAGAACATATAGAGACTAGAACAGTAGCCGAGTGGAGAAAAGAAGTGGCAATAAAATGGGAAAGGGTGCCTATTGTTTTTTTATTCGTCGTAAATTAATGCTATTCTACCGAATTTATGTATATTTTATTAAATTTTTCCCTACGATAGTCCACACAATCACTTCCTTTGATAAAAATACCAGGTCATACCTAAAAGCTATGTCTTGCGTGGTTTTTGTGGTTTTGGTTATCAGGATACCCACACCTTTGGTGCTGGGTTTTCCTTTTTTTAATAAAGCCGCAGCCACTGCCTTTTGGCTGCAAGGTGTTTGGTACCTTTGGTTACCCGTCTGCCTGTTATGCTCACCTCACTTTCCATACGTAATTACGCGCTCATAGAAACTTTGCAGCTAGAGCCATCTGCCGGGTTAAATATCATTACCGGAGAAACTGGGGCCGGCAAGTCTATTATGTTGGGGGCTTTAGGTTTGGTGCTTGGCAACCGTGCCGACACCCGGGTTCTGCTACATACAGAAGAAAAATGCACGGTAGAAGCAGTATTTAAAATTGGGGATGAATCACTACTACAGATTTTTAAGGAGGCAGATATTGATTTTGAATCGGATTGTATCCTGCGTAGAGAGATTGCCCCTTCTGGCAAAAGTCGCGCTTTTATAAACGATACCCCCGTATCGCTAGATACGCTGCGGGCCATAGCAGTGCGCCTGATGGATATCCATAGCCAGCACGATACCCAAGAGCTGGGCAGCCAACACTACCAGCTATCTGTCTTAGATGCTTTTGCAGGGCTAGGGCCAGAGCGAGACGCTATGCAAAAGGCGCATGAGGCATTTACCGCTGCACGCAAAGCCTTACAAGCCGCTACAGATAACAAGGCACTAGCAGGCAGAGAGCGGGATTTTGCTGCCTTTCAGCTACAAGAGATTGCTAAGGCTAAAGTGCAGGCAGACGAACTGGAAAGTTTAGACCAGGAGCTAACCCTGCTGGCCCACACAGAAGATATAAAAACAAGACTTGCCCAAGCTGACAGCCTGCTACAATCGGCAGAGGGAGACGCTATTACGCGTATAAAAACAGCCCTGCAAGCATTGGAGAAGGCTGCAAGTTATGCGCCAGCCTTGTCTAAAGAGGCAGAGCGCTTAGGCAGCCTCTTGGTAGAGCTTAAAGATATTGCCCAAGAGGTAGAAGCCTTTGCAGAACGGATAGACTACGACCCTGCGCGCATAACTTGGGTGCAAAACCGCCTAGGCATACTTACCACCCTTGCAAAAAAACATGGCGTGCAAACTACAGCCGAGCTGCTAGCCCTGCAAGGTGTCTTTTCTGAACAGCTGGCAGATTTTGATAGCTTAGAACATGCCCTAGAAGGTCTTGCGCTAGCACACAACAAATACAAGACCGAGGCCGAAACCGCTGCTGATTTTTTACACGCTAAACGTGTAAGCCAAGCCCCTAATCTTGAGGCTGAGCTGGGTGTTTTGCTTGCCGAGGTGGGTATGCCTAATGCCCGTTTTGAGATAGAACTAAAACAGGGAGAAGTAACGGCTACGGGTAAAGACGTAGTGCGTTTTCTCTTCTCTGCCAATAAGGGCATGCCATTGCAAGAGCTTAAGACAGCGGCGTCTGGGGGCGAGTTTAGCCGGCTAATGCTTTGCCTAAAGTATGTGCTGGCTGGCAAAACCCAGCTCCCCACCTTGCTTTTTGATGAAATTGACACGGGCATAAGTGGAGAGATAGCGCTGCGGGTAAGCCGCCTTATGGGCCGCATGGCTGCCAAACACCAACTGCTGGTGATAACCCACATGCCTCAGATAGCGGCTAAAGGCACCCGCCACTACTATGTGTACAAAGAAGATGGCGGCAAACGCACCAGTACGCACATAAAAGCCCTCACAGATACAGAGCGGGTTGCAGAAATAGCCCAAATGATTGGCGGGGCAAACCCTAGCCAGACAGCCTTGCAAAACGCCAGAGAGCTAATGGTACAAACCTAACATACAGGTACCATACGGCTATAAGTTGCTGGTGCATTGCTGGTTTACGCCTACTTAGTAAATGGTTTCTGCTGTTTGGGTAAAGGTTTCTGTTAGCTGGGTAAAGCTGAAAGGGGCGATTTCTCCCCACAGGCTGGGTGTGCGCCTCATTGGTAGTGCTTGCCCATTAGCTACAAAAAAATTTGGGCTACCTACAAAATTTGGGCTATTTACAAAACAGGTCTGCCTGCAGTAGGTCTGTTTGCAGTAGGGCATGTCTGTACTTGGTTTACCCTTAGCGTATGGCTAGCACCCAGGCCGCCACAGCATTAAGCTCCTTGGGCGATAGGTGTGACTGCGGGGGCATTTGAGCACCACCCCGGCGCTTGCGGGTGGGGTTTTTTAGCCAAGCCACTAAGCCTTTTATATCTCCATGATACATTTGGGCACCCTGCACCAAGGCAGGGCCTATGTTGGCATCATATATGCCGTGGCAAGGCTGGCAACTGCTCACGAAAATGCTGTAACCTTCCACATTTTTAAGCCTTGTAATGGCCGCCTTCTCTTGCTTTTTCTGCGCAGCCGTTTTGGGCAATGCCGGGTTGGTAATACATACCTGTGCTTGCACAGAAAAGCTTACAATCAAATAAAATAGGGCAAAGAATGTAAGGCTGTGATATGTCTTAATAAACATGTGGTAAATCAATATGAAGTTAAAATTAAGATACAGATTTTATATGGGCCAAGGCATGTTCTATCCGTTTTATGGCTGCATCTGAGCCAATAAAAGCAAGCAGCTGCCACAAATCTGGCCCGGTGCCTTTACCAGTAAGGGCAAGGCGAGTACCGGCGGCCACCTTGCCCGGTTTTAACCCTTGTGCCTGGGCGGTGGCGGCAAATAAATCGTGGGCCTCAGCAGCGTTTAGGCTGGTATGGCTACCTAAGGCTATGGCAAAATGGGCCAACACAGTTTTTACGTCTTCTGTCCATTTTGTAGTTACAAGGGCCTCGTCATAATGGTGGGGGGCCACAAATAGCGTAGAGGCTTCTGCCCAATAGTCTGTGGGCACGTTTACCTTGTCTTTTACAATCTCTATGGCTAAGGCCATGCGCTCTTTTGTGGCAGATATGCCATGGCGCACGAGGTCTTCTTCTAAATAAGGCACCAGATCTGCAGCGGGGCGCTTATGCAAGTATTGTTGGTTGTACCAGCGGGCCTTATTAATGTCAAATTTTACACCAGACTTGCCAATACGCTCTGTGCTAAAAGCCTCTACCAGCTCGTTTAATGAATATATCTCTTGGGTGCCGCCAGGGTTCCAGCCCAAGAAAGCTAAAAAGTTTATGGTAGCATCGGGCAAAAAGCCAGACTCTTTAAAGCCTGAGCTTAGCGCGCCTGTTTCTGGGTCTCTAAAAGAAAGTGGGAAAACAGCAAACCCCAGTTTGTCCCCGTCTCGCTTGCTTAATTTACCATTACCATCTGGTTTTAATATCAGGGGCAGATGTGCAAACTTAGGCATGGTATCTAGCCAGCCAAAAGATTTATATAGCAGGTAATGTATGGGCGCAGAAGGCAGCCACTCCTCTCCACGGATTACGTGCGTTATTTTCATCAGATGGTCATCTACCACATTGGCTAGGTGGTAGGTAGGCATCCCGTCTGATTTCATCAGCACCTTATCGTCTAAATTAGCCGACTGAAATACCACCCAGCCCCGGATAAGGTCTTGGAGTTTTACCTCTTCTTTACGGGGTATTTTAAGGCGTACTACGTACTCATCGCCCCTTGCAAGGCGCTCTTGCACCTCAGATTCTGGCAATACTAGGCTGTTTTTCATGTACATACGCGTAATGGTATTGTACTGCGGGTTGGGCACCCCTTCTTTTGTGAGGCGCTCTCGCATTTGCTCCAGCTCTTCAGAAGAGTCAAAACCATAGTACGCATGCCCGCTATCTAGTAGCTGCTGGGCATACTGGCCATATATATGTTTACGCTCAGACTGGCGGTAAGGGCCGTAAGGGCCGCCTTCTCGCACGCCTTCATCTGGGGGTATACCGCACCAGTCTAGGGCTTCGTATATGTATTCTTCTGCCCCGGGCACAAAGCGGTTTTGGTCTGTATCTTCTATGCGCAGTATAAAAGTGCCACCCGTTTTGCGTGCCAGCAAATAATTATACAAAGCTGTGCGCACCCCACCAATATGTAAGGGCCCGGTGGGCGATGGTGCAAACCGAACACGAACTGGGCTCAAAGAAGAATCTGACATAAATACATAGTATGAAAAGACAACAGGCCATCTTTTCTATAAAAACAGGCTACAAAGGTATGCCAAAAAAGGGCCAGTGAGTCTAGCTTTTGTTTTGGTTTGTCTTCTCCATAAACTGCTTAATGTCTTTGTAGCGGGGGTTAAATCCGTTTAAGAATTGTGTTATCATACCTATATGATGCTTGCCTGCCTGCACTTTATACACTAGCGTGGGCTGGTATGCAAGTAAAGCGGGTATAAAAACATTGTGGCTCGTTTTTATAGATTGATAGGTATTACCTGCTCTAAAAATGAGGAAAGGAGGCATACCCAAGTGCAAATGGTATAAGGCAGAGGCGTTTTTCCAATTCTGGGGATTGCTGGTAAAAACATCTAGGTATGCACGGTCTTTTGCAGCTACTTGCTTGGTTAAGTACCCAAACATATCTAAGCCAGCAGCGTCTAGCAACACTATACCCTTAAGTGGATTGTGAACACCTGCTTGGTTAAAGTAGGTTGTATCTGTACCCACCAGAGCAGCCAGGTGGCCACCTGCAGAGTGCCCAGCTATAAATATGCGCGAGCTGTCTCCGCCATAGCGGCTAATATTCTTGTATACCCATGCCACGGCTAGAGCTGTACTTAGGGCCATGGCAGGGTATTGGGCAGGGCTAAGAGGGTAATCTATGATTACGGCCACTACGCCCCTGCGCGCAAATCTATTTCCTAAAAAATTATAGGTGGCCTTGTTACCAGATTGCCAGCTGCCGCCATGTACAAAAACCAGCACGGGCCACGGTTTCTCTTTTGTTTTGGGCGAGAATACATTTAGGGCTTGTCCTGCTGCCAGAGCAGTAGCCGGCTGGTATACTATACTTTTTGCGCGCCGCACACCTTTAAACGTACAGCCCGTGTGCGCCAGAAGTAGCAGAGCTATAAAACAAAAACTGCCCCACCTAATATAAAGGGTGGGGGTATGACCAACAGCTAGCGTATACATGAGCATGGTTTTGCCCATACTTACGTTAAACCTTGGTGGCTGGGTTTCCAAATACGGTAGTCTTGGCCTTAATGGGCTCTACAACTACAGAGCCAGCCCCTATGCGGGCCTGTTTGCCAACATTTACGCCGCCAATAACAATGGCGCCTATACCCACAAAAGCCTCAGCCTCTATACGGGCACCGGTGCCTATACAAGCCCGTGGGCCAATGTTTGCGTATTGGCCCACAACGCTGCCAGCATCTACTAAGGCGCCTGCTTGTACCAATACATGGGCGTCTAGCTCTGCATTGGCACCCACTATAGCCCCTGGCCCTATTAAAATACCATAACTTAAGGTTGCAGATGGTGCCACATAAGCAGATGCATGCACAGCAGTTATAGGCTGCACTTTGCGCTCTTCTAGCAACATCTCTGTAAGTGCTTTGCGTAATGGCACATCGTCTGTGGCCACAAAGGCATCGCATTTTTTGCCAATGAGTTTTAGGTATCTTTCATCATCGGTAGCGCCCAGCACGGTTACATCGCCAATTTCTAAGCCGTGGGTGGCTGGGTCATCATCTAAAAAACCATAAACAACAATGCCGTTGCTTTTAAAAATATCTAGAGCTACAAGGCCCAAGCCTTTAGCACCGAAAATGAGTACTGGATTAAGTGTCATACCTTATTAATCGGGGAGCAAAACTGATTTTTACTAAACAGGGAAAACGCCGTCTCCGGCAATTTGTAGCAAGGGTTTGCGGGTGCTGCGTACAAGCTCCTTTTGATGTAAATCTGCTGGCAGGCTATCTGGCCGGCCTATATAGCCAATAGCTGCAACGGTAATGGGGGCAAATGCATTGGGTATGGCAAATGCCTCACGCAGGGCTACTTTATCAAAACCACCCATCTGGTGTACAAATAGCCCTAAAGCCGTTGCTTGCACAGTGAGCCATGCCATGGCTTGGCCCAGATCATAATGGGCGGCACCAATCTTACGGCCTTCTGGGGTTTCTTCTTGGGCTATGGCTGCCACTAATACTGGGGCGCTGGGTGCCCAAAGGCGGTTGTTACCTGTCAGGGTTTCGGCCAATTTGGCAAATGCTTCTGGGTTTTTATCTTTTTGGGCATAGATAAAGCGCCAAGGCTGGCTGTTGCCTCCAGAGGCAGATTTGCCTGCGGCCGTAAATAATAGCTCTACAGTGCCCTCTGGCAAAGGAGAAGACAAAAAGGCTCGTGGGCTAAAACGAGCATCAATTATTGGCAAAAGAGTGTGTTCTGCTAGTATCATATTTTAAAGGAGAAGGCTAAGGTAAAAAAGCTGGTTAGCCAAAGATTACATGGTGAACGCATGCTAGGGCCTGTTGGTTTTTTGATTTAGCAACAAAGCCAGTGCCGATGCTGCCCAAGTGGACAAATAGGCATACCGATAGAAATTCTTACATTTGCCCTACACACTATATTTAAAGGCTTAGCCAAGGGACTTTCCTGCGTCGGCCACACTCTTTTTTCATCATACGCTATGGCAATTGTAGAAATGGTAATGCCCAAAATGGGCGAGTCCATCATGGAAGGCACCGTGCTCACCTGGCTCAAAAACGTGGGCGAGTCTGTGGCCCAAGACGAGTCTGTACTGGAAGTTGCCACCGATAAAGTGGATACCGAAGTGCCTAGTACCCACGCTGGAACCCTAGTAGAGATTTTAGCCCAAGCAGGCGATGTAGTGGCTGTGGGTGCCCCCATTGCCCGTATAGACACAAATAACGCTAGCGTGGCCACCGTTTCTGCAGCTTTACCTGCACAAACACCAGCCCAGAGCCTAGCCACTGCCAATGGTATACAAAACCATGATGCTATTGAGGCTGCCTCTGCACTTGTAAGTAATGGGCTAGCCCTATTGGCAGACCCTGTTAAGGGGCGGTTTTACTCTCCCCTAGTACTATCTATGTGCCGAGAAGAAAACCTGCCCATGGATGAGCTAGAGCGCATACCCGGCACCGGCAAAGAAGGGCGCGTAACTAAAGCAGACCTTATTGCTTACTTAGATGCCCGCAAAGAAGGGCATGTAACGGCGCATACTCCGCTAGCAGGATCTGCTACGGCTCCAACATTGGCTCCTACTTTAGCTGCTGTTTCTGCTTCGCAGATAATTGGCACCAAATCTGTATCTGGTGGCGACGAGATTATAGAAATGGACCGCATGCGGAAAATGATTGCCACCCGCATGGTAGACTCTGTGCGCATTAGCCCCCACGTTACCAGCTTTGTAGAGGCAGATGTTACCGAACTTGTTATCTGGCGAAACCGGATGAAAAACGAGTTTAAAAAGCGCGAAGGTGATGCGCTCACCTTTACCCCCATGTTTATAGAGGCCGTGGTAAAGGCCATAAAAGACTATCCTATGATTAACGTATCTGTAGTAGGAGATACCATTATCAAAAAGAAAGCTATAAATATAGGCCTAGCCGTGGCCTTGCCCTCTGGCAATTTAATTGTACCCGTAATACACAATGCAGACCAGTATAGCCTTGTGGGGCTGGCCCATAAAGTAAATGACCTAGCCCGCCGTGCCCGTGAAAACAAGCTAACCCCAGATGACTTAGGAGGAGGCACCTTTACGGTCTCTAACGTTGGTAGTTTTGGCAATGTAATGGGCACCCCCATTATTATGCAGCCTCAGGTGGCCATTTTAGCTTTAGGCGCCATACAGAAAAAGCCTGCCGTTATTGAAACCCCATCGGGCGATTTAATCGGTATCCGCCAAATGATGTTTCTGTCTCATAGTTATGACCACCGGGTGGTAGATGGCGCCTTAGGCGGCATGTTTGTGCGCCGGGTAGCAGACTACCTAGAGCGGTTTGAAATTAACCGGGCCCTGTAAACCTGTTTAGCCACGTATGGAAAAAAAGCCCCGTAAAATAACTGGGGCTTTATCTTTACTCCCCGCTACACACACTTCCTTTTAAATTTCTCTAATCCATTTTTTTGGCATGAGCATAACAGATACCCTTTTGTTTGAAACCACACGTGCTACCACTAGCCGCCGTAGCCAAATAAACTTTGATGATCTAAAGTTTGGGCAAGAGTTTGCAGACCACATGTTTGTGGCCTACTATAATGATGGCAAATGGGAGACACCTAAAATTGTACCTTACGGCGACCTGAGCCTATCGCCTACTACCAGTGCCATACATTATGGGCAGAGCTGTTTTGAAGGCCTAAAAGCCTACAAACAAAAGAGCGGAGAGATTGTAGTGTGGCGGCCGTATGAAAACCTTGCCAGGATAAATACCTCTGCAGCTAGGCTTTGCATGCCTGCCGTGCCAGAAGAGTTTTTTATTGGAGGCATCCAACAACTGATTTCTTTGGATGCAGACTGGGTACCAACACAGGCTGGCTCATCTTTATATATACGTCCGTTTTTATTTGCTGCCGACTCTCAAATAGGTATTCGCGCCTCTAGCACGTATTATTTTATCATCTGCACGGGGCCTGTGGGCGCTTATTATAATGAGCCTGTGCGTGTACGTGTAGAAGAGCATTACAGCAGGGCCATGCCCGGCGGCACAGGGTATGCCAAAGCCGCCGGTAACTATGCCGGAGCCCTCTACCCTACTATGCTTGCCCAGAAAGAAGGTTTTCACCAGATAATCTGGACAGACTCTTCTGAGCATAAATACATAGAAGAGGCAGGCACCATGAATGTTATCTTCAATATTGGAGGCACTATTGTAACTAGCCCCCTTGGCGATACTATACTAAAGGGCGTAACCAGAGACTCTGTGCTTACACTTGCCCGCAAACAGGGTACACCCGTAGAAGAGCGCAAAATATCTGTACACGAGCTTGTTGCCGCCCTAGAGGCAGGCATCTTGCTAGATGCAATTGGGGTGGGCACGGCGGCCACATTTGCACCTATTAAAGAAATGGAAATACTTGGCACTCGCTACATTCTGCCAGACTATAGCCCGCTTAGCCAAGATTTGCGCCAACAGATGGAGGGTATACGCACCGGCACCCTGCCAGATAGTTTAGGCTGGTTGTTTAAAGTATAAAGCTGCCTTGCTCGCACCATTGGCACATATTGCTCCCACATCTCTGCTAATTGCAGAAAAGCTGGTAAAAACCTACGGCCCTTTAGCCGCTTTACAGGCGGTATCGCTGCAAGTACAAAAAGGCCATGTGGTGGGTATAGTGGGGCCCAGTGGGGCAGGTAAAACTACGCTACTGCAAATACTGGGCACTCTAGAGCGCCCAGATAGTGGCACTCTTACCCTAGACGGGCAACAGCCTTTTGCACTATCTGCTAAAGAGCTGGCCCGGTTTAGAAACCAGTACCTAGGTTTTGTTTTTCAGTTTCACAACCTGCTGCCAGAGTTTACTGCTTTAGAAAATGTATGCTTGCCAGGCATGCTTGCCGGGCGGCGCAAAGCAGACGTGGAGCCACGAGCCAAAGAGCTTTTAGATTTATTAGGCCTTGCAGACCGCATGCATAATGGTGGTGGCCAGCTAAGCGGGGGCGAGCAACAACGTGTAGCTGTGGCCCGGGCCTTAGTAAATAAGCCCGCACTTGTACTTGCAGATGAGCCCAGTGGCAACCTAGACTCTGAAAATGCAGAACTTCTGCACAATCTTTTTTTTAAACTGCGAGACGAGCTAGGCCAGACCTTTGTAATTGTTACCCACAACCCAGCCCTGGCAGCCCGCTGCAATGAGGTTATACGCCTGCAAGATGGGCGCAATGCATAGGCTGTAAAGGGTGTTCTTACATAAAAGCTATCGCTTTGGCATGCCGCTGCCCCTGCCGTTGGGCACCTCTTTTATGCGTAACAACCAGCCCTTTGGTATGGGGGGCAAATTGCGCAGGGAGCGCCAGCTGCCATCTAGCTCTAGCATGGGTGCTATGCGAAT
>Ga0163144_10023376_pt1 | contig 12197 bp, 20 predicted proteins | sample OliLak19BULKMAT1_FD_123175 | JGI IMG/M metagenome (GOLD analysis project Ga0163144, IMG submission 123175) | Freshwater microbial mat bacterial communities from Lake Vanda, McMurdo Dry Valleys, Antarctica - Oligotrophic Lake LV.19.BULKMAT1 | ecosystem: Environmental > Aquatic > Freshwater >...
AGATCGCCCTAATGACTGTTTCTGGTACTGGCCGGTTCCTCGCCATAGGCCGATTCTATTTTCTTGCCGGAACGGTCACATACCAGATCGTTGTCTTCGTAGTTGATCCGGCAACCGACAACTCGCCAGCCGTCGCTTGACTTTTCGCGAATGCTTGAGGCAATGTTTCGGAATTCTTTACGGGCCGAGTCGTAAGACAGGGCAGTGCCATCGCTTGCAATGAAGTAGAGCGGGTATAATCCCGGCCAGGTATTTGATCCGGCCCGAAGAGTAGCCTTGAATTCGGAGACCGTGCAGATGGTCAAATACGTCCTGCAGTAGACGCCACGGAGCGCCACTCTTTTATGCCAGTCCGACTCGCGCGTATCTGACAGCGCTCCGCTTTCGTCGTTGACAAAAAGATGTTTAGGAAGAGGCATTTTTTCTCCTTTGGCCGGGTTCTCCAAAGTCTACAGGTCAGGTTAACGATACCCTAATCGTTGATGATCTTACGCCAGTCCTTCGGATGCTCATCACATAGGAATGGTCTTTCCTGCAAAGTTCGGGTTACTACCATCGCACATTATGAGCTATCACACCCATCTGTTTGCTTTGGTTTCACCCATGGACGGTGCGGCTCGGCTGATTAGGCTTCGCTTTCTCCATCCATAATGTGGTCGGGGCGACAGGATTCGAACCTGCGACCTCATGGTTCCAAACCAGGCGCTCTAAACCAAGCTGAGCTACACCCCGTGAATGGTCTTTCCTGCAAAGTTCGGGTTACTACCATCGCCCATCGGTAATGGAGCTGCCATGACTTATCCCCCGAGAAACGACTTGGTTCCCACAAGTTCTAACTAACTATACCATGATTCTGTGTTCTGTCAAATTATTTAATTAATTTCCTAAACTACGGATCGGCGTTTCTACAAAGATAACCCTAATGGCGGATTTTGGTACTGCTGGAACAGGAGAGCCACGTCCCCAGATTCAATGAAACCATCAATTTCGATCCATGCGGCGGTCGCCCAGCGACCGTCGATTTGAATCTTCCCAAGAGAGTCGAGAGCATCTATTTCCGTATCGCCGTACACAGAGCAAAACGTATGATAAACTCGTTCATGCCGATCTCCAATATTCATGCAGGTTCCACTATCACCTTTAATCATGACTTTGTAACCCATTATTTTGTCTCCTGGTTGTCAGATCGATTTCTGTACTCCCATACTCTACAGGTCAGGTTAACGATACCCTAATGCTTGATTCTGGTACTGGCGCGGCGCTTCGGCGTTTTTGGTCCAAGTGCAATAACCGCTCTCATCATCGACCAAGTCACCGGCAAACAATTCAATTGCGGTCTCATCTCGATTTTCAACCGCTTTCTCAAGTGTTTTGAAATTGGCTTTCTTATACTTAACTACGGGGCAACCTTCGTTTCTCCTTGTGGCCCTTAGGCCGGTTTCGTTTCCTCCAAAGTCTACAGGTCAGGTTAACGTTACCCTAATCAACGATTATCTTACGCCAGTCCTTCGGAGCCTCATCGAGAAAGACAATATCCCTTCCGTACTTGTCGCGCATGAGTTTCTTGTTCTCCGGCGTCGGCGGAATTTTGACGATGGTAAAGGATCCTTTACTATCGCCGTCGCGATGGAAGCAAACATGGGTCAGGAACTTCTTGGCGATCTTCGCATCCTCTTTCGCCATGAGCTGCTCATTGACCAGATCGGCGACAAACATATCGTAAGTAATGTCGAGCGCCGGAAGGTTCGGATACTGCTTGTCCTTATGAGGCGGCAGCGTCTTGCAATGATCTCTCAGAGCCTTCTCATGAGCGCGATCGAGCCAAGTAAATTCCGGCTCCCCGCCGTAGGCCCCATCATGGACCTCGGCAATCGGTTTGCCATCCATCATCAGGGTACAATTCCAGCCCAGCCCATCATGGCCCCTGAACGTCTTGACCTTCGTAACGGTAAATTTCGTCATCGGCGTTTTATCCTTTGGGTTCTTTCCTAAAGTCTACAGGTCCGGTTAAGATTATCCTAACGGCGTTTTCTTGATCGGCGTTTTACCAGCGGGATGCAAATCGGCGACGATCTTCTTTGGTCTTCGGGCCGTAGCGTTCCTTTCGTATAGTTTGCCCCGCCGCCAGCCGAGTCATTGTCTCGATTGTACTCGTCATTGCCAACGATCTCGCCGCCCGTTCCGCGAGTCCAAACAACCTGCCCCAACTTTCCGTAAAGTTGAAATTTCGATGCCCCTTGCCAGCCGCGATCTTTCTCCTATTTTCGGGGGAAGAAAAAGACGGCCGCAAAAGATAGCGGCTAGGCCGCTACCTCTTCTTTGCGAGCGCGAACCGGAGCGGGGCGCTGAGTTCCCAGAGGCTTTTGAGTAACCCGCTTCTGTTTCTGGTACTGCTTCTGATTGAGCGCGATTTTACAACCTGTCTCGATTCCGTTGATAACGGCCAGAATCGCGAGCGCGGCCCATGAAAGATAAGCCAGCGTTGAGAAGGTCATGACGCCTTCGACCAGCAGACAGAAGCCGAAAGCTTTCCAGCCGCTATTGAAAGCGACCTTGGTCCAGTCGTAAACCGTCTTAGCGGAGAACAGCAAGCCGCCAGCGACCAGAATCCAGTAGAGGCGCGAAACCAGAACATCGCTATGAACGACAAAGAACGTCGCGCAAGGGATGAAGCTGCCGAGGATGAAGCCGCAGATCATGGCCAGCCGATTCTTGCGCTTGAAGGACATGCGAACCTGTTCGACGATGCTGCTCGTAAAATCCATGCTTGCTCTCCTTATAAGATTGGTTTATGTAAATGCGTCCTGAAGGATTCGAACCTTCGACCCGGTGATTAAGAGTTACCTGCTCTACCAACTGAGCTAAGGCCGCGCATTTTATTAGTCGGGGCCCACTGGATGTCAAGATCCTCTACAGAATCTACAGGTCCGGTTAAGATTGCCCTAACCGTTCGGTTGCCGATGCGCGAGATTCAAAAGATATGAACGAATATCGACAAGTTTATTGATATGGGCGCGATGTTCGTCAACGGCATTAGGATCGTTGCTTGGCGCTGGCGCGCATTTATGCATTTCCCCAAGCGCTCGACAGATAGCCTTATCCGCATTGGCGAACAAGATCGGGTCTTTGCTGTAGAATGTCGGGTCTTTCATTAGCGTTCCTCCAGACTCTACAGGTCCGGTTAAGATCGCCCTAATGCCTATTTCTGGTACTGCCCAGCGCGAAGTTCGAGAAAATATTTGATCCCGTCAACGTCCTCAGCGGAGCAAGGGCGAATGTCTTTAGGATCGGCGAGAATGCCAGTAGAATGGTCTTGCAGATCGATTAGAGAAAGGCGACCGTTGATATCCGGTCCAGAATGGCCAAGCTGCCAACATTTGCCTTTAAATCGAACGTAATCGCCGCCAGTCATTTGAAATACTCCATATCGCGCTGCTCGGCGACGCCTTCAGGATTTTGCATGCCGTAGTACTCCGATAAAAGTCAACCCGGCTGGACTTTCACCAGCATTTCTCCCGACGAGCAGGAGTGTCCTAATTCAACTTCTTGGCCAATTAGACGACAGGTTGATATAACGCTAAGTCTCTCCAAATGGTTGTCAGATCGGCCTCGCTACTCCCATACTCTACAGGTCAGGTTAAGATCGCCCTAATGCTTGATGACGACGACTGCCTGATATGTCACATGCTTATTGCAAGGACCGTAAACGATGTCGCCGTAGCCAGTGGCCTCTGCCTTCGTCGCCCAGACACGAACGCCAGTGGGAACCGTGAGAACTACCATGCATCCGTCGTCCTTGTTGATGATCAGCAATCCGAACATTTCAAATCCCTCCCGTGCAGGTTTCTTTGCCATGATCCCAAATATAGTTTGCCAAGTCAGCGCAAATTGAGCATGTCCTCAAAGATCCGTCGAACAAATAGCATGGCCGGCGGCTTGCATTTCGCGGGCCGTCGCTTGATTCTGGCGCGCAATCTGATCGATGCTCGCTTGAGTTGTTTCCCAGACTTGAACCCAGCGCGTAGTTTTAATTTCCCATACGCGGCGAATCTGACATCGGGCCTCTTTCTCTGACTCGGCTTTGATCGGGCCGTAAGGGACGGATGCGCCTTGAAACATGAAGTACCAAAGTCTCATGATGCGCAATGCTTCCATGCGCAATTTGATTTCGGCCTTCGGATCGCTGCCATTTTCAAGAACCAGTTTTTTCATCATCGGCGTTTCCTCCAAAGTCTACAGGTCAGGTTAACGTTACCCTAACTCCAATTCTGGTACTGCCCATGACGAGAGCAAGAGCGAACATTGACAGACCCATCGAACCGAGGCGCTCATTGCGCTCTTAAATCACGGAACATTTCCGCGGCCTGAAAGCTTGACGCGTAAAAACGACGATTATCTGGAACGATGTCTTCAGCCGGGTAATCCAGTACGAGATGAGGTATGCATGACGAGACGTAGAAAACCTTCGAAGGCCCCCACACCCAGACCCCGTCTACAGTCTGCCAAGCGCCAACGAACCTGCGGAGCCGTGCTAGCTCCTCGGTCATCTCTTCGATCATTTCATCTTTGTTCATATTCTCTGTTCCTCCAAAGTCTACAAAAAAGGACTGCGCTTTTAGCGCAGTCCCATGACGAGAGCAAGAGCGAACATTGACAGACCCATCGAACCGAGGCGCTCATTGCGCTGCCGATTCTGGCGCGAATGAGCGCTTCGGCGTTTGTTCCGGCGGTCGGACTTGTTTCGTCTGTTTGCCATTGGCGTTTTTCTCCTTTCTTTGTTGTTTGCGTTTAACGCCTTTGAGTAAGCGCGTCGGCGGTATCCAGTTTTCGTATTCGTATTTCCCCTTCAATTTCTCGAAGGGCCGGGATGAATCAAGATTCTGCCAGTCCAGCAAGATCGATCCTAAGCGCGTTACTTCGCGCATGGTGTCAGAGATCGCATCCGCCGCAACGTCTTCATCCGTCGTATCGATGACGACCGCGATATAGGCAACAAGTTTCATCGGCGTTTTCTCCTTGGGTTAGAGTCTACAGGTCCGGTTAATATTGCCCTAACGGCGTTTCTGGTACTGCCCGGCTAATAATCTGCTGCTGCTCTGTACAGAGGACGACTGCCTGGGCTTCTGGTTTACAGCCAGATCGGTTTCCCGCATGCCGTAGTACTCCGATAAAAGTCAACCCGGCTGGACTTTCACCAGCATTTCTCCCGACGAGCAGGAGTGTCCTAATTCAACTTCTTGGCCAATTAGACGACAGGTTGTTTGCGTTTAACGCCTTTGAGTAAGCGCGTCGGCGGTATCCAGTTTTCGTATTCGTATTTCCCCTTCAATTTCTCGAAGGGCCGGGCCGAATCAAGATTCTGCCAGTCAAGGCTTTGATTTCTGCTGTGGTCATCTGCGTTCCTCCAATAACTACTGGTCCGGTTAACTTTACCCTAACCTACGATCTTTCGCCAGTCTCGTTTATAATAATGAGCCTCTCGTCCCGGATGGCCTCGCCCGGCCATACTCTACAGGTCAGGTTAAGATCGCCCTAATGACTGTTTCTGGTACTGCCCCAGATCGCGGCTATCTTTTTCTCGCCGCCGAACGCTATGATTGCCGCGTATTCCTTTCGGAGTTGATCTGCCTCCCCACTTTCCGGCAGGGTGCTGCTGCTGCTGCCCGAGACTGTTTCTGGTACTGCCCCAGACTTGCCAGCAATTAGGGTATCGTTAACCGGACCCGTTAGACATTCGGGAAAAGGCGCGTCTTGCCGTTGAGATTCGCCTGAACGGTATGAAGCTGAATCCCCTTGCCATCGCCGCGAACGTCAAGCCGATAGCTGCGGAAAAGATATTCACCCTTGATGAAACCGATTTTCTTACCCCCGTCCGGTTGCGCGTTGCTCTTATCGACAAAGTAGCTTTCGCCCAAAATTTCGCCCGTATCTTCGTCAACCTGCATTCCCTTGTTCCGGCGGTTAATGCTGCGGAAGGTAATATACCAATCGCCGCCTTTGTTTTGCTTCGGACATTCGTCCAAAAATCCGCGAACCTTTTCGAGCGGCTCGATATGCTCGGTCGATTCGCGAGCGGCGACGCGGCTTGGGGCATTTTCGTTGACCTTCGCTTTGCATTCCGGCAAGCGAGAATAGTCAAATTCCAGATAGCCGCGAATCATGCAGAACGTTGCCAGAACATCGTACAACTCAGGGGCATCAACCGCGCAAATTTTATTCTTGTTTTTCATCGTCATTCTGTCCTCCCATACTCTACAGGTCAGGTTAAGATCGCCCTAATGACTGTTTCTGGTACTGCCCCAGACTTGCGCTCGGCCAGCAATTAGGGTATCGTTAACCGGACCCGTAGACATTGGAGGAAATTTCAATGCCGATAAAATATTCCGCCCGCGCCGCTGAAGTCCTGAAGATCATCAAGGATTTCAGAAAAGAGAATGGTCATTCGCCAAGCTATGCGGCGATCGGGAAATTAATGCGAATCTCCGCGCCAATGGTTTTCCGCTACATCAAGGAATTGCGGCGCGCAAAAGAGATCGATATTGTTGGCAAAATCATCAAGATCGGCGATGAGATTCCCTACTCAGAGCGATTGCTTGAAGTCCTCAAGCTGATTGCCAAGTTCCCGAACGCGACCCAAGTCGAGCTGGCGCATAAGTTGAAGATCGCGCCGCCGTCGCTGCATGAATCGTTGCAACGCCTCATTGAATTCGGGGCGATTGATAAAGACATGAAAATCCTCGATAAAAAGTCCGTTGCCTAATTAGGGTATCGTTAACCGGACCCGTAGACATTGGAAAGGTAAAGTAGTCATGAGCGTTCATGAACGTTACCTTTCATTTTGGCCGCGCCTATTACGGCGGCAAAACTGGATGAGGAAAAACGAATGCCTAAAAAAGATGTTCGTTGTTGCGGCCATTGCGGTGCAAGTTTCGTCAAGCCGATACGGAGGGATACCTCCGGATTTACGACATCAATTTATTTCCTTTGCCCAGCTTGCCTTGCCCTGGACATGCCAATTCCCGATCTATCTAGTGAGCAAGCATTTTGCTCTTGGGTGTGGAATTGTATTTACAATGAACGTCTTGGCTATTTGTTCTTTGCCCGCCTCGGTTGGGTCGAGGGGTATAGTTATTGTAAAAGTATAAGTTATTGTAGGGTAACGGCGTATCCAATGATATGCCGTGAATGGCCAAAATATCTCGCTGATCGGAACAAAGTCTTAGGGTAATCTTAACCGGACCTGTAGACTACCGGAAAGAAAGAAAGAAAGAAAGAAAGAAAGGAGAGACAATCATGCGCCTCAGCTAACGATTCGCGACCCGCCTGATGTTCGCCCAGCATAGACGGCGATAACCCCAACCATTCGAAAGGAAACCCCGCCCATGCGCCGACGCGCCCCCTCTACATACGGTTAGACCAAGCTCCCCGCCCATTGTGAAGACGGTTCGCTATCCTTCTGGATTACGACGTTCCTCAGGCAAGGCGGGGAGCCAAGCCGACAAACCGGACCTGTAGAGACGAAAAGCCCGCCGGACGACTCCGAGCGGGCTTCTCAAATGTCTCAGGGCAGTACCAGAATCGGGCAAAGACCCGTAGAGACGCGGAAACCTTCGATATTGCATGGAATTTCGCGGAAAACTTGACAGACTCCTGAACTGAGGTATATTTTGAGAGTCTGAGGAAATAAACGCGAGTTGTTAGGGCAAAGTTAACCGGACCTGTTGATAACAGACCCATTTTAAGGAGAGCACGATGAACATCATGCGCGCAAGCAATCAATGGGCGAATCGTCCGGCTGACGAGCGTTACGAATCGCTACAGGCGATGTTTGCCGCTGCTCAGGCCGTCAAGGCGGCGGGCGTCGAAAAGCCGTTCGCTATCAATCGCCTCAAAGCGGTTGTCGAAGGCGGCGAATTGCTCCTCGAAGGCTGCAACGCTGCCGGACAGACCAAGCGCTCCTCAATGACTCATTTCAGCTTCGGACAGCTCGCCCGCTTTGTTGTCCCTGAAGACTCGGCAAGCCCCAACGTCGAACATTTGCGCCGCTTGCCCGCGCATCTGGCCGCTGAAGTCATCAACCATGATTTGACCCGTTGCGACCGCATGACCAAGGCGCTGTATCATTCCGATGTCAACGACATCAAAGCCGGATTGCTCCCCGTCGCCCGCGCCTTCAATACGCCGAAATATGGCCGCTTCTGGAACGCTGATGCAATCGCCGATCTGCTTCCCTTGCAGGCGAAAGGCTGGCGCGTTCCGCCAGCGCGTCCGGCCTTCAATGATCCCCGCGCACGTCCGGCGACTGAAGCCGATTGTCTCAAGAATCGCATGGAAGGGCTTGGCATCAACGTCGGCGACATGATTGCGCCCGCTGGCCTCTACATGGGCGAAAAAGACATGTTCGCTTTCATGGTCAATGAAGATCGTCCGATCAACGGCGGCGGCAAGACTCCGCTTTATCGCGGCTTTTTCCTCGAAAATAGCGAAGTCGGTTCGCTCAGCTTCTGGATTACGACGTTCCTCTACAATACGGTTTGCGGAAATCATATCGTATGGGGCGCGTCCAACGTCAAGGAAATCCGCGTAGTCCATATCGGCAACAATGTCAAAGGCCGCGCCGCTTCCGGCATGGAAGTACAGTTGAAGGAATACGCAAACGAAAGCGTTTCCGAAATTGAAGGCAAAATCAAAGTCGCGCGGACCTTTACTTTCGGCGCGACGAAAGATGAGGTTGTCAAGTTCCTGTACGATAAGCGCATCTCGACTCAGAGCATCCTCGAATCGGCCTTTGATGAGGCTGAAAAGCATCCCGAAGACGGCGGCGATTGCGACCCCAAGAGCGCTTGGGGCATGGCTCAGGGAATGACGCGCCTCTCTCAGGGATCGCCCTTCATGGATAAGCGCGTCGAAATGGACAAGGCCGCTGGTTCAATCCTCGAACTGGCAACGGGCAAGGGCAAGAACCGCGTCAAAGAGATCGTCCTCGCCTAGGAGATCGCCAAAGAAGCCGGTATGCATGGAACCGGACCCGAAGGCATTGCCGACCCTACGGACTTAGGGACGGACTTAGGGCGATCTTAACCGGACCTGTAGATTCTGGGACTTAGGCAAACCGCCTCTAAAATCGGGAGATAAAATCATGAAAAAGCTTTCCGAGAAGCTGGCGACGCTGATCCTGATTGGATCAAAGGATCATGGGAGCTACGATCCCAATGAGGCGCTGATTCGCGTTGGCGAATCAATGACCTTGGAGGAGTACGAAGTCGCAGAAGCCTTCCTTCTATACGTCAATGCCGATACGGAGAATCGCCGATTCGGACATGGCAATATTCAAGAGCGCTTCGCTGAATTCTCTGGAAGGCGATGACAACCATTGGACCCGACCGGAGACCCCCCCACGGAGAAAAAACCATGAACAAAATTTATCGAACATTGGCGCATGCACGAAACGCATTCGCTCTAGATAACGGATTTGACCCATGGACGGTTGGCATGGGCGTCATGATCGAGGGTAAGAAATACATGCGCCCGACAAAGCGCGTTATGGCGCTCCTCGGCTATACGGTATTCTTGCCTCATCCATACCAACCAAGGGAATGAGACCCGCGACCCGCGCGGATTTCGATTCCGAACATTTCGACTTTATCCAGCGTACTCGAGCTGCGCTGTGCGTGATGTTTCCGGTGGTTCCTGTGAAGGAAGACGGAGAGTGGAAATAATCATGAATACACCAAAAGAAATTGCCTTCAGCGTTGCATACGAGAAATATCACGCAGACTACGACGCTCTGCGTGTCACCTATGAAGCGGCCATCGACGCCTGTGAAGAGACTTTTAAAGCGGCTAGATATGTCGCGGATGAAGCGTTCGGCGAAAAGAATTATTCGGATAACTGGGCGCGACTTAAGGGCCTCGCGGTACACTCCCAGTCCGAGAAAGTCGCGCTTCGTGCGGAGCAAAGAGCGGCGGTCGCCACTGCTAGAAAATCTATGGACGCGTCAAAAGCGTTCGCCGATCAGGCCCACATCTACGAAACAGTTGTCCTAGCCGCCGTCCTAAAAGCGGCAGAACATGCCGCCTACGATCCCGACGCAGTCGCGGCGAACGTCGCTCAATACAGAGCGGCCCGCGATCATAAAAAAATTGTCGCCGACAATGCCGCCGAATCCCCCGCTAAAATTGCCGCCGACAAAGCCGCTTACAAAGACGCTTACAAAGAATCGGCCCCTACATCGGAGATACGAAGATGAAAAACAATGCTGTCGAGTTCGGACGGACTGAGAAGGACATGAAGGATAAGGTATAAGAACGCAAAACAAATTGCGAAGAGAGCGCAAATGTAGCCGAAGGCGTATCGCCGGAGACGATCATGGTTACTGAAGAAACCTTCTATAATGTCTGTGTGCTCAAAGACATTCTGAACGTCCGGGACGAAGTCGCGAACATGCTCGGCAAACAGATTGCCCGCGACGACTGCGGGAACATTACCCATATCGGCGGCAAGCTGGTAACGCGCCAGACTGGAACCGTCTTCCTCCTTACCAGCCGGCGCGTGAGAACCTTTGTCACAATTAGTTCTCGCTCGGCCTCGCTGGGATCCGAAGTCATTAGTACCGTCGGGTAAAAACGGGTGGGGGTGTGGTAAGGATTTCAGGCCGGCAATCTACACTAGACCCTGCCTGCGCATAGGCTTGCAGGGTCTAGTGCCGGCGAAAATACATGGCTTAATGCGTCTCGCATTGCCGAAATACTGGTATTAGGGTCAGTGTGAATTATTCCAGAATGCGCTTGCCTTATCTCGGGCCTCGCGTATATTACTGGTGCCTACGCCACGGAAACAAAAGAGGAGAAAAGAAAAATGAAGGCTTCAAACGAATTCGGAAACCAGTTAGTCGCTGGAATTAGGGCATTGGTTGAAAAGTACGGGAAGCAGGTCTTAGACATGAACGAATATCAAATATACTTCGCCGTTTATGACTCGGTGACGGAGGGGCACGAGCACAATGCCAAAGTGAATCTCCCCGGCAACGCGGCGTTCAGCGCTGAGGCGTTTACGTTGAATGATAACAATATTGGTACGGCAATGCGAGCCGCACTAAGCAAATTTTCCTGCGAACGACCCGAAGACGAAGTCGAGTAGCCCCCCGCTGTAGCGCCTGAGTAATCGGGCGCTACGGCGAACGGACTGCAGATGCCGGACAAACCGGACAAACTCCAAATGGTTGTCAGATCGATTTCTGTACTCCATACTCTACAGGTCAGGTTAAGATCGTGCAACTTAAGTTTGGCTGATGTGCCATAAAGCGCACTGAAGAAGGATTTCTCGCTTCGTTGTTCTCATGCTGTCCTTTATTGTTATGGTCAGAAAATACCCTTGCCACGATTGACAAGGGTATCTCAACTTTTTAATGGTGAACGGAACCATCGTCACCTATGTACAAGTCGATACTACCGTATACGAGGGACGCTTCCGTAAGCTTCGTCCCGATCTCCACAAGTTCCCTATCCCAGAATCCCGCGCCGTGGCGATTTCTGGTAAGCCAAAAATCGTGACCCGATTGTCCAAAATCAAGGCTTTTCAGATTATCGGAGTTGTTTTCCTGAAAAGCGGCACAATCCGACACCATCGCCTCCATTGTTTCCGGCGACAGGTCATCGACGGAATACAACCCGTCCAAAGGATCACCATCGTCGGTCGAAGACCATAAGGCGCATTCGATGTACCCTTGGGTGAATCTGTCCAGTTCGGTCGTCATTTTGTTCTCCAGTTAGTGTAAGGAAGTTATTTCCTACTCTACAGGTCAGGTTAAGATCGCCCTAATGACTGTTTGAACTTTAACGGATTGCATTGCGTCACTCCCTTCAAACTGCGCCCTCCACGATCTTGATCTCATCTTCGCTCAGTCCGTAGAGGGCGTAGACAAGGCGGTCGATTTCGGCGTCGGTGGCGGTGATCTGGCGCTGGAGCTGTTCTTTTTCGTGCGGCGTCTTCACGGCGTCAACGGCTCGCCCACATTATAGCGGTCGGGCAGTTTGGCGTGCAGGTCAGGGCGCGCCTTGAGAATCAGCGCGGCCAGCCAGTGGCGCATAAACGCATAGAGCCACTCGCGGCTTTTGTCTCCGGACGAGCGCAGACGTTTTCGGAAGCGCGGATGATTCGCGTAATGCAATTGCGCGCGCCTGGAAAGCGCGGCGATC
>Ga0163144_10023377_pt1 | contig 12197 bp, 11 predicted proteins | sample OliLak19BULKMAT1_FD_123175 | JGI IMG/M metagenome (GOLD analysis project Ga0163144, IMG submission 123175) | Freshwater microbial mat bacterial communities from Lake Vanda, McMurdo Dry Valleys, Antarctica - Oligotrophic Lake LV.19.BULKMAT1 | ecosystem: Environmental > Aquatic > Freshwater >...
CAAACTGAACTGTTGTCCCTGGATATGACACGGGCTTCGCGGCGGTACGGAGTGCCCGCTAACACGGTCGCTCAACGTACCCGATCACGGGACTCCGCACATGGGTGAGAAGGAAGGAACACCCAGGAGCAATAAGCCGAACCGGTACGCAGCGATTATCGCCGAAGTTTTCTCGCGTCATTACGCACCGGGTGAAACTCAATTTCAATTCACTCGGCGGGAATTCGTCGAGATAGCACAGGAACTGGGTATTGTTTTACCGAAGAACCTGGGCGATCTCCCCTATACGTTTCGCTTTCGGGTCAAGCTTCCGCGAATCATCACGGACACGGCCAGTCCCGACAAAGAATGGATTATTGAGCTCGCCGGCAGGGCCGTTTACCGCTTCAGGCTGGCGACACTTGCCAGCATCATGCCCAATCCGCACATGATGGCCATCAAAATACCGGACGCGACGCCAGAGATAATCGCTTCTTACGCACTGACGGACGAACAGGCACTTCTGGCAAAGGTGCGCTACAACCGGCTTTTGGATATATTTCTGGGCCTGACGACCTATTCGCTTCAGAATCATTTGAGGACAACCGTCAGGGCGATGGGGAACGCTCAAATTGAGATCGATGAGGTTTATGTCGGCGTAAACCGGAATGGTGAGCACTTCGTGATGCCGGTTCAAGCCAAGGGCGGAGCTGACAAGATTAGCGTCGTGCAAACGACGCAGGACGTGATCTGGTGCCGTGAAAAATACCCGTTCCTCACGTGCAGGTCGGTATCCGCTCAGTTTATGTCGGACAGCGTCATTGCTTTGTTTGAGCTTGTTCTGGACGGCGACGAGGTGAAGCTTGTCGAGGAGAAGCACTACAAGCTCGTACCGGGCGACCAGATTACCCATGACGATCTGAAACTCTACAGCAAACGTTAGGCTTATTAGACCGAAGGCTCTTCATGGACCATGTAAATAGAGAAGTTCGGTCCAGGATCATGGCGGCGGTCCGGTCGAAGGGAAATACCACAACGGAGTTGCCGTTAGGAAGGCTACTCTGGGCAGCGGGACTACGGGGTTATCGCAAGCACTGGCCGATTACGGGTAAACCCGATTTCGCGTGGCCTGGACGAAAAGTTGCCATTTTCGTGGACGGCTGCTTTTGGCACGGCTGCACGTGTAAGCGGCTACCTCGTACGAACACCGAGTTCTGGCGTAACAAACTCCAGACCAACAAACAGCGCGACAGGCGCGTAACCCTGTTCCTCAGACGAGAAGGCTGGATCGTTATCAGGGTCAAGGAATGCGCTGTGGGCAGCCCTGCGACATTGGCTCGGATACGTAAAGCACTGGGACGGATCTAAGTAACGGCAAGAAGACGCAGCGTACGGCTGTGTAAGGCCAACCCTTCGAACCACGAACCAGAAGGTCGCATGTCCGAGTCATGCCGGGCGCACCATTCCTCTTTCATATCCTCGAATCGATTCCCTTTTCATTTTTTTAAGAGTTTCTCACGCTTAGTCGCAGTTATTACGCGTGAGGGCTTGTCTGGTATTGCTCGTTCTGCTGTCGCAGGTGTCCTGGGCGGCGGACAAGGCGAAGACCCGCTCATGGCGTCTTACCGAGATCAACGCGAAAATCCCGCCACCGCCATCGGGAGTTCCTGAAGTTCATGCGGACGGTGGGTGCGGCGATGCCACCGGATGCCGGCGAGATACATCTGGTGCTGGACAACTACGGAACTCACAAAACGCCGAGTGTCGTCCGGTTTATCGAGCCTCCTGATCCACATCAGCCCGTCGCACGCTGCTCATCTTGACTAAGCAGGTGGGCCGCCTTGCCCGATGATGGTACAAGTCACCGGCGGCTCGGTTCATTTCGCCCGGTCTGAATACATATGAGTGACATTCTGGAGCAGACCATTCAGGTGCAGCCCGTACTGCACGCCGCAGGCACGCTCTCCACCACAGCCCTGCGCACGATGGCCGCGCATGCGACCGAGCGCACTATTGGCGGCTCCTCGGCTACGCCACAGAATGTGGGCTGAAGGCGTGCGCGGTCCGGCAGTTTCGGCAGGACGAGGTTCCCGACAAGACGATTGTCAACGACTTCTATACTCCCCCGTAACTTTACTTAGAATAGGTGTACACAGGAAGTACGTGCCGAGGTTTGGTGACTTGTACGAAACTTCGAAGTTGCGCAGGGTGGCCGGCTTTGCCGTTGCTGTGAGTATCGCCGGAATTGGCATCTGCCATCGCCTGACCCCGGAAAGCAACCTGCTGTGGCATGACATGCTGCAGCACATCTACGCAGTGCCTGTTTCGGCTGCAGGACTTTTCTTTGGGTGGCGCGGCGGACTTGGCGCGGCATGCTTCGCCATATCCTTTCTTGCGCCGGATTTGCTGCCGGCCATCGGCGGCGCGACGGGCGCGCGGCGTCACGTCATTGTCCAGGTTGCCGAAGCTGTCGATCTCCTCCTGGTCGCACTTGTCATCGGCGTCCTTGCGGACGTGCAGCAGCGGCATCGAAACGCGCTGGAAGACGCAAACCGGAGCCTTGGCATCGCCCATCGTGAACTCAAAGACAACTTCGAAGTCCTGAAACGGTCCGAGCGCCTGTCTGCGCTGGGACAACTCTCAGCCGGCATCGCACATGAAATCCGAAACCCGCTTGCCAGCATCTCCGGTGCGACAGGAATACTGGAACGAAACCAGGTGTCGCCCGAGCGGCGTGTGGAGTGTCTGAAGATCATCGGCAAGGAAACGCAACGGCTTGAGAACCTGCTGTCCAGTTTCCTTGCGTTCGCGCGCCCACGGGCACCTGAGTATCAGACCGTCTCGCCCACAGCAATTCTCGACCCGGTCATCGCGCTGGTTTCCCATGGACTCCACGGCAAAGCAGTGTCCATCGAAAGGAATATCGAAGAAGGACTGCCAGACCTGGACTGTGATCCTGAGCAGCTTCAGCAGGTTGTTCTCAATTTGTTGATCAATGCAATGCAGGCCATGCGGGATGGCGGCGAAGTTGTGGTCTCCGCGTCGAAACATGGTGACAACGCGCTGATCAGCGTCCGCGACGGGGGATGCGGAATTACCCCGGAGCAGATGGACAAGATCTTCGATCCTTTCTTCACAACGAAAGAAACGGGTACTGGGCTCGGGCTTTCGGTAGCGCATCAGATCGTCACCCAGCATGGCGGCAGTCTTAAGGTGCGGCCGAATTCCGACCGGGGAGTGACGTTCCTGGTAACCATTCCCCTTAGAGGAGGACAAGCCTATGCAGCGCAGGCGTATTCTCGTGGTTGACGACGACGAAAGCGTCCGGCGCATCACGCAGTTCCAGCTGGAAGAAATCGGCTATCACGTAATGACTGCGAGCCACGCGCAGCAGGCACTGGCGATCGTGGAGTCCTGGACACCGGCCCTGGTGCTCACGGATCTGAAGATGCCCGGCATCTCAGGCCTCGACCTGCTAAAGCAGATTCGCGCCGCGTTTCCGGAAGTCACGGTGGTCCTGATGACGGCCTTCGGAACGATTTCAAACGCCGTGGAAGCGATGAAGGCCGGGGCCTGGGATTACATTACAAAGCCGATCAACTTCCAGGAGCTCGGGATGCTGGCCACCCGTGCCTTCGAACGGCAGACGCTGCTCGATGAGGTTCGTACCCTTCGAACAGCTCTCGACGAGAAGTTCGGTTTCGAGAACATCATCGGCCACTCGCGAGTCCTCATGCCGGTGCTGAACCTGGCTTCGAGGGCTGCGCAGACGGACACTACTGTACTGATCCATGGCGAGACAGGCACAGGTAAGGAACTGCTGGCGCATGCAATCCACCACAACAGCCGCCGCCGACAGGGTGCCTTCGTGACAGTCAACTGCGGAGCAATTGCCAGGGATCTCATCGAATCGGAGCTGTTCGGCCACGTGAAAGGCGCCTTCACCGGGGCTGTTGCCAACAAGCGGGGAAAGGCGGAAGCGGCTGACGGCGGAACGCTCTTCCTTGACGAGATCGGCGAACTGCCGCTCGACTTGCAGGTGAAGCTGCTTCGGCTCATACAGCAGGGCGAGATCGCCAAGGTCGGTGCAACGGGGACATCCACCGTAGACGTTCGCATCATAGCTGCCACTCACAGGAATCTCCTCGCCATGAGTGAGGACGGTGCTTTTCGCCAGGATCTGTACTATCGTCTGGCAGTGATCCCGCTCGACATCCCGCCACTGAGGGATCGCCCTGAAGACATTCCGGAACTCATCGATCACCTGTTTGCGAAGGCGAGGAAAAAGCACGCCAGGCCCAACCTGAAACTGCCGGCGTCGGTCGTCAGTTGCTTCGTGAATCACCGCTGGCCCGGCAACGTCCGTGAGCTGGAGAACGTTGTCGAGCGACTTGTCGTTTTGTCGTCGGAGGACGAGATCACCGTCTCCGACCTCCCCGAGGTGTTACGGAAGTCGCGAAACGCAACAGAAGCAATTCATCTGCAGCTCCCGGCGACCGGAATCAGCCTGGAGGCAATCGAGCGCGAGTTGATTGAGCGAGCCCTGAAGAAGTTCCATGGCAATCAGACACATGCAGCACGCTACCTGGACGTCAGTCGGCGAACCTTGATCTACCGCATGGAGAAACACGGGATCAGGGAGGTTCCGGACGCCGACGCAGCCGTGGCGGGCGATTGAGCCGGATCACTGAGCAGTGGCATCATCGGACCGTATCGCCTGATTGACAGGAACGAGGCCACTCTGGAGCGGCACAGCGCCGGATGGACTCGCTTCAACACCGACGGAGCCAGAGCATCGACCCAGCGTTTTGCGCAAGCTTGCTGACATGCCGCACCAAAACGTACAACGATGTACGGAAACTGTCAGTGCCAGTGTCGCAGTAAGCGCATAAGTACCCTTCCCGGTTGTTGGCAGACGAATTGCATATCCCTAAAGCGAGCCGAACCACAAAATCGTACTTACAAAGCTCACTGGAAAGGAAAACACTTATGTTTCGTCACTTATTGATCATGACTGCCGCCGTTACGCTGGTGGCGCCGGGAGTCGCACGCGACACCGCCGACCTGCAGTCGAAAGCGGAGGCGCTGGTTACGGAGGCAAAGAAGGTGCAACTCGAGGCACAGGACATCAGCAAGGAACTCCGCGTCAAACAGTTCGACCTGAACAAGGTCCAGGAGATGATGGGCACCCTGACCGCTCACGTCGAATCCGTGAACAGAATGGTCACCGAACTCGAACCGATGGAGCCGTCGATGACCGAGCAGCAGAAGGCGCACTTTAACCTCGTCAGGAGCAAGGCGGAGTTGCTCACAATCTTCGCTACCAACAAACAGAATCTGCTTTCGGGTGACCGGCCTCACAAGAACCGTCCGCTGCTTCGTGCGAAGGCAGACGGTATCGCACAGCGTTCCGAGATGCTGCAGAAGAGCGCTATGGCGCTGCGCCGGTAAGCTGCCCGGCGGGGCGATGCAGTGACGGTATTTTGATATGACACATAACCATGAAGTCGAGCTCCGCCCCGGGCAGGACGGACAAAGAACAGGCGTAATCGTGTTCGTCAGCGAATCTGTCGCGGAACATCGCCTCATTGAGGAGATACTCCGTGGCTCCGTCTGGAAAGTGTACTGCCTGTGCACCTGCAGGGACGCCATCGAGCGGGTCTCGCGCGAACACACGCCTGTGGTGGTCTGTGAAAGGAAGCTTCCCGATGGGTACTGGACGGATTTCCACCATGCGACCAGCGCGCTCGACATGAAACCCGAGATCATCGTGACGTCGAAGCAAGCCGACGCAAGACTCTGGGCGGAAGTACTGAACCTGGGAGGATCCGATGTCCTGGGACAGCCCCTCGAGACAGGAGAGGTGGTTGCTTCCGTAAGCGCGGCGTGGCGGCGCTGGAACCACCGGCAGCATGCAGCCCACAAGATCGCCGCGCGTTCCGGATCGCGCTAAAGTCCGGCTGCAAATATGCAGCTGTTTCTGATTGTTTGGAACGGAGATATGGAGATTTTTAAATGGACCTGCAAACACTTCAATCGCACATTCACATTCGTGTGCTCGCCTGCCTGGAGGAGACAGAGGCGCCCGTAATCAGCTGTTATCTCAACCTTGAATCGGGAGAAAGCGGCTGGCGCAACTTGTTTGAATCACGCATGCGGCTCCTGCGAGGCGCGCAGTCCGGACAAAATCGGATCGCCTTTTCAGAGGCTCTGGCGCAGATTCGCGCCTGGTTGTGCTCCAGTGTCGCCGGTGAGAGCCGGGGCGTGGCACTCTTCGCCCGCGGCGGAAATCACCCTTTCTTCCTCCCGCTGCAGTTTCGCGCCCCTCTTCCGACCTGGATCGCACTCGGTCCGACGCCGAACATTTACCACCTTGTGGAACTGAAGGACAACTACCACAGGTACGTCGTCATGCTTTCGACCGAGGACAACGTACGGGTTCTTGGAGTCAACCTCGGCGCAGTCACAGAAGAGGTATGGCGCAACAGACCCGAGCTTCGCCAGCGTGTCGGCCGGGAGTGGACGCGCCAGCATTACCTTCATCACCGATCCGAACGCATCAATCAGTTCGTAAATGAGCAGATCGGCGTAGTCGATCAACTGATGCAGTCCGGCGGCTATTCGCACCTTATCGTTGCGGGCGCGCCGCGCCTTACGTCCCAGATCCGAAAAGCGCTGCCTCGCCACCTCGCACGAAAGCTGGTGGACATCATCCACGCCTCAAAGAGCGACAGCGTCTCCGACGTCGTTGCCGCAACGCTCGCCCCCTTCCTGGAAGCTGAGGAGCGCGAGTCTGTGGCACTTGTCGAGCAGTTGCAGCGTGAGCTTTACGGCCATGGGCTTGCCGCGTCCGGCACACAAGCCACATTCCAGGCATTGCGTGAACAGCGGGTCGATGCGCTCGTTCTGATAAAAGAGTACAGCCCCGACCCGGGATGCCGGTGCGCAGCATGTGGCTGGACCGATACCGAACGTTCCTCAATGCAGGCGTGCCCCGTGTGCTCGAGCCAGGCCATTCGAGAGATCGACGTTCGGGGAGAGATTGCCAGAATGGCTGAGCAGGCCGGGTGTCGTGTCGAGGTGGTGAACAACAACGATCTGCTCGAACAGCTTGGCGGCGTTGGTTGTCTGTTACGCTATCTGCGTCCCGAACAATACGTGCACGCTGCATCAGTCTCAGGTAATTAAGCATGCAACGCTTCCGAAGCATCCTCCTTGCAATGGAGGTCCGGTACAGTGACCAGATTTTGAGAAATCTGTAACTGCTTGTTGCGCCATGGTTTGGATCTTCTCCTGGGAGACCTTGGCCCCGGAAATTCAGGCTGGCTGTGCTATCCTTCTCCCCAGGTTCCTCTCCGGTTCATCGGTAAGGGGGGCAGGCCCCCAGGCCTGCGGCGGGCCCCCAGACCCGCCTAATCCTAAACAGAAAGTGTACAAACGAACCCGAGCGGTGTCCGTAACGTGTTAAAAGCAAAGTAGATCACTACTCCCCGGGTTACCCCGAAACTACACCGCACCCGGACTGGAACCCGGGGCAACGCCCGTTAGCGACCTCTGAAAATAAAGTTTTCTCTTTTATTTCCAGACACATACCCGGCATCCCGATCGTCGCCTGACCCCGAAATTTTGACACCTGTGCGCTATTCTCTTCGACGTGGCAGCAGCCACGGCCCGACGGAGAAATCCGCGGGCCTTTTTATTTGGAGGGAACCGAAAATGCCGTGCACATGGCTTCGTTGCATTGTGGTGTCATGCATGACGGCCGCTGCCACCCTGGCAGCGCCGCAGCTAACAGAAATTCACGACGTGCTTTACAAGGCGAATGGAACCTTGTTCGAAGGCGTCGCTCAGATTGAGTGGAAGGCGTTTGTGGCGTCGGACGGGACGCCAGTGCCTCCGAACACTGTCAACGTACGGATCGTCCGTGGACAGCTTCGCGTTTCGCTGGTGCCGACCACCGACGCAAATACTGTCATCAGTTATACCGCCCGCTTCAACAGCGAAGGGAAAACGCAGTTCGTCGAGTACTGGTCCGTGCCGCCGACGCGCAATGTACTCAAGCTGCGCGATATCCGGGTCCCCGCGCCGAACTCGGCCGGCAATCTCACCAGTTCCGTGTCGATTCAGGACGTCTCGGGCCTGCGCACAGAACTCGATCTGCGCCCGCCACGCGGCGCCGGCTGGTCGAACAACCGGGCGGCCGTCATTGGCCCGTCAGGCAGCCTGGAAGCTGTTTCCGGTGCCGATGCCGACTGCGTACGAGTGGACGGAACATCGGGACCATGCGGTTCCGGCGTGGTGTTCGTAGACGGCGACACGCCACTCGGAGTGAAGAACGGCAGCAATCGCAATTTCACACTCTCCGCGCCGCCCTATCCTGCCCAGAGTCTGCGCGTCTATCGCAATGGTCTGTTGCTGGCTCCTGCGGACTTTACCGTGGCAGGTTCGGTTGTGACCGTCGCGGTCTCGGCTACACCGGTCTCCACAGACGTGCTGCAGGTCTGGTATCGAATCTCCGGGCCGTCACCATCCATCGTGGAAGGGGAGGTGCCGTCCGGCACACTGAACGGAGTGAATCTTTCGTTTAGTCTGGCGGGCGCTCCCATTCCGGCGTCGAGCCTGCAGCTTCACCGCAACGGCATGCTGCAAAAGCAGGGCATTGATTATTACATGACCGCCAGCGCAATCACGTTCTTTCCGCTTAGCGTACCGCAGTCCGGAGATCTGCTTCTGGCCAGCTACCGCAAATAATCAGCCGAGGTATTTCTTTAGGTCGGGGTTAAGCTGCCGCTGTACGTCGGGATTATCGATGTTGTCGCGCGTGATCAGCCGAGCTGCGAGATTCTGGATCTTTTCCGTCTTCTCGCCTTTCATGTGGCGGACCGCTGCCATGACACTCTCGTACCCCATGAGGAAGGGGTTTTGCACGACCAGCGAATCGATGATTCCGGCGCGCAGGTCGCCTTCCAGCTGGGGTCCGGAATCGAACCCGACCAGCTTGACCTTCCTGCCGCGGCCCTTCAGTGCCTGTGAAGCGCCGGTCGTGCTGGATTCGTTAGACGCAAAGAAAGCGACGATTTCCGGGTGGGCCGTGAGCATGTTCTCGGACACCCGGAGCGACTTGGAAACCTCAGCATCGCCGTATCGCTTGTCGACTACGGAAATACCCGGTGCGTTTTTCCGGATGTAATCTTCGAATCCCGCCTCCCGGGCCATGGTAGAGGCGGCGCCGGCGGAAACGGCAACAATGGCGATAGGGCCTTTTCCGCCGGTAATTTCAATGATTCGCTGCGCGCCGAGTTCTCCCGCTTTGTAATTATCCGTCGCGATCTGCGACACGAAATTCTCCGTGTCAATCCCCGAATCGAAAATAACAATCGGGATGCCCGCTTTTCCGGCGCGCTCCACCACACTCACCAGCGCCGCTTTGTCGATCGGAGCGAGCGCAATCGCATCCAGATGCTTGTTGATCATCGCCTCCACAATCTGGATTTGCGTGGCGATTTCCGCTTCCGTGGGAGGAGCGTTCCACTCCACCTCCACGTTCGATTCCTGAGCGGCCTTTACCGCTCCGGCGTGGACCGACTGCCAGAAGACGTGCGAACGCCCCTTGGCCACCACACCGATGCGCTTCTTCTCATTTCGATTACAACCGGTGAACGCCGGAATGGTGAGTAGCGGCAGGAGCGCCTGCCGCCGCGTCAGAAGGGTGAGATCGGTCATTGTCGCCAATACGATTTCCAGAGTCGGTTAGCCGCGAACAGATGCGGCGGGAATTTTGCGGTGCAGATCCGCCAGTTCGTTTCGGCTTTCAGCGCCGATCGTAAAACAATCCACGCAGTCGAGCGAGAGGGCGAACTGGAGGCACTCGTCGGCGCGGTCGCGCAGGCGTCCGGCACCCAAAATCTTCATGCCGATGATGCCCTTACCCTGCGCCTTCATCTCCTTCAGAATCGGGATGACGACTTCGGGCTTTGCATCCATCGCAATGCCAGCCGGGTTAATACGGGCCAGATCCACCTGCACCCAGTCGCTCGCCGCGGCGGCTTTCAAAGCATCGAGAGTGTGGCAGGAGGTGCCGTGGGTCTTCACGATGCCTTTTTCACGAGCCTCGGAAATCACTTCCATGGCGCCCTTCCGCTTCTCCGGCCAGGAGCCGTCGAGCATGCAGTGCAGCAGAAGGATGTCGAGGTAGTCCGTATTCAGTTCCTTGCGGAAGCGGTCGAGATCGGCCCGCATCTCGGCAGCAGTCACCGCATGGGTCTTGCTGAGGATCGTGACCTTTTCGCGTTTGACGCCCTTCAGCGCCTCGCGAACATGCGGGTGAGAACCGTACTGGTCGGCCGTATCCCAGAACGTGATGCCCATGTCCTGGCCAGCCCGGAACATGTCGGCGATCCCGTGTACCCCGAGCTTCTTCGTCTGGTTGGAGCTGCCACCCGATCCGTTCGTGCCGGTTCCCATCGCAAGGCGGCTGAGTTCCACCTTCATGGGGCCGAGCCTGACACGGTCGCTGGCTTCCTTTTTGGTGCCGGCAAACAGGTGATACGGGAACGCACCCAGGCTGAGTCCAGCGCCTGTCGCCATTCCGGTTCGAACGAAATTACGCCTGTTCATAAGCCTCCCTGGCTATTGGGCTACATTATCACGAGCCGTACATTACGGCTTCACGGAGATGACCGTTCGCAGAGGAGCGGAGCTGTTCGGCACCTGGTTCGTCGGCGTGCTGTTCAGCGTGACGACCGCGTCGTTCTGGCCCGGAGCGGCATCAGCCGGGATTCTGGCGTTGATCTGCCAGACGCCAACAAGCCCCGGTGCCAAACCGGAGTACAGTACATCCTCTGGCTTGACGAGATTCTGTCCGCCCAGGTAAACAACTGGGAAATCTCGCGTTTTCGTCTGACCCGTGGGCGCCGTTCCATCCGGCGGAGCATCCGGCACAAAGCCCTGGCCTGTTCCAAACAGCTGTATGATGGAACCCTTTGCCGCCGGATTGGAAGGCGTGTTGATCGTGTTGTCTTCGTTAAGCGCCGCAAGCTGACCCTGCGCCGCACCTCCCTGGACGAACAGAGCAGGCGCCACACGGGCGAACTGCGGATTGCTGACTGCCAGGATCTGACTCGTCGACTTTCGAATCACCTGAATCTCGGCCGTTCCAGAATCCGGGGCGCTCATTGGGACAAGAAAGTTCACCTGGAATGGACCGACAAAATACAAAGGAACCGGCTTCTCATTCAGCAATACCTGGACGTCAGCCAGCGTGTCCGGCAGGGGGACGGTCGTAAAGGCCGTGTTGTCGGACGAAAAAGTCAGCCCGGCACCAGCGGCGTAGAGGATAGAGATCGTGCCCGGAGCCAGCGAGCGCTCCGCGTAGTTGCCCGCGATCTGGAAGCGCAGCGCGTTGTAATACATGGCGATGCGATTCGTGGCTTCCGCGATATACAGGTTGCCCGAAACGTCCTGCGTTAACGCCAGAGGCACCGAACTTGGGATGGAGTAATCGGAACGGGTGCTGATGGCGAGTCGCTCAAACCGCGGGAATCGAGTCGCGGTGTTGCCGCGCGTGTTGGCCACCCAGATTTCGCCGGTCAGCGGACTTACCCACACGCCCTGCGGAGCGCTTAAGCCACCCAGCAGGAAGGCGGGCTCGGGATCGTTGGCTCCCGCGTTAATCCGGTCGTACAACACCACGCGGTTGTTGCCCGCGTCGGCGACGTAAAGACGGTCGTCCGTGTCAATCGCAATATGACGAGGACTGGTGAGGCGGCGGCTGGAAGTGCCCGAACCCACCGTGAAGAAGTCGGGCTGACCAATCACACGTTCAGCAGCCTGTCCGTTGGTGAAATCGCCGTTCACCGGGCGGCGGAAGAAGAGAAGCCGGGAATGAACCGCATCGGAAACCAAAAGGCTGCCTTCCACTGTAAATGCCAGTCCAAATGGATACAGCATGTTGCGGGCGGAAGGGTCGGTGATCTTTTGATTGAACGAAAGTTGGCCCAGCACCAGGTTGGCCCTCAGCCGGTCGCCCGCGGGAACATTCTGCTCAAACGGCTTCGGGAAACGCAACACCCGCCCGTTTGCCGAATCGGCGACATACAAGTCGCCATTCGAATCGACAGCAAGTCCGGAGGGCCGGAACAGGCTGGCGTTGTTCAGCGAGTTTGCATTGTTAAACGGCGCATTGATGAAGGTGCGCTGGAAATCGACCTGACCTATGA
>Ga0163144_10023378_pt1 | contig 12197 bp, 7 predicted proteins | sample OliLak19BULKMAT1_FD_123175 | JGI IMG/M metagenome (GOLD analysis project Ga0163144, IMG submission 123175) | Freshwater microbial mat bacterial communities from Lake Vanda, McMurdo Dry Valleys, Antarctica - Oligotrophic Lake LV.19.BULKMAT1 | ecosystem: Environmental > Aquatic > Freshwater > Lake...
GCTGGGGATCGACAAACGTCTCCAGCAAAAATAGCGGGTGACCGAACCGTGTCTGCCAATCGCCCGCCACTCGCCGCTCGGTCAGCGACAACACGCGGGATCCGATATTGGGCCGGCGCCAGCAAACGGCGGTCTCTAAAGCCCGTTCACACGCCACAAAAACCTTCAAAAGCGCTCAACAAAAACCACTTACCGTCCATCCATCCCGGCCCCCCCCACGACACCCTGGTATAATAGGCTTGCACCACCCGGCCCTAACAGTCTTAGCTCAACTTCCGCAGTTCGAAAAATAAGTACCTGTCTTTGCAACTCGGAGATGCAAAAGTCGTCACTACAATTGACACTTTTCCAGTGAAGCGGGCAAGGCGAGGCCGAGCCTCTGCAGAAGAATCGTTTGATGCTCAGTCGGCCTGCCTATGCAGCGTTTACGGATAGTGATGACGGAACGGTCGGCAGCACGACATCGACAACGGCAATCTCTGGCGACGGCAAAATTCCTTCACTTTTCTTCGACCGAATCGCATGCTGCGGACGCCGGGCTAAATTACTTCCGCCAGGGTAGTGTTTAAGTTGAATTTGCGCGCTTACCGATCATCGCACCCACCGTTGGAAGAGCGGCACCGGGAAAGCAGGCCAACGCAGGGACTGAGCAAAGCCGTAGAATGACAGCGCTGGCCAATTCCATCCGGTTCTCGCGCGATCGAAACTTATGTCGTCAGGTGTCCAGGCCGAGTTTTTGACGGCCCTCCGGCGTCAGGCGGTTGGAATTCCAGCCGGGTTCCCACGTCTGCTCCACCACCACTTTGCTCACGCCGGGTACCTTCAATAACTGCTGGCGGACGGGCGTGGAGTTGCCGCCGGAGCCATAGGTGAAGAAGCCAAGGCGTGGGCGGCCGCGGTGCGGCATCGCCATTACGACGTGAACGATGTCGCCGCGAACGCGGATGTCGTAGACCAAACCGAGATCGACGACGTTCATATCGGTGACGTAGAGCTGTTCATCCTTGCAGGTGCGAAGGGCGTCCCACAGTGCGCGTTTTGGAATCGGGCTGTCACCGGCTTCGCCAGGGCGGGCCAGGCGGCCGGATTGGCGCGCGGAGGCGGTGGCGCGGTCGAGTTCGCCGGGGGCGAGGACATAAGGCGTCACCAGGCGCTGGCGCAGCTCCTCCAAAAGCCTGGGACCTTCTTTGGTGTCGAAGGCAATAGCGGCGTAAGCGTTCTTCTGGTGCAGCACAGAGCCGGCCGGCATGCTCTTGCCGGGCAATGGATACCGGCTCCAGCAGGGGCCGTGCCAGCGATAGAACATGAGCGGGGCAGCGTTGTGCTTCAATTCCGGCAGCCCCTCGCCGCGATGTTCCAGGAAGAGCGCGACGAAGGAGTCCCTGCTCTCCCCATTGATGAAGCCGAGAGCCCAGATATCGTCTTTGAACTTCGGGTCGACCGCGCCTGTGCGCATCTTGCCGTCGGGGCCCATCCAGATGATGTCCTGCCACGACTGGCCGGAAAACACCCATTCATCGTCACGGAGAGCGTCGACCTCGACGTCCTTTGTGGCCGTCATTGTGCCAATCTTGTGGAACCACGGCAGGCCGGCGTAGAAACGGTATTCGATATCGACGTTGATGCGCGCCGGCGAGAAAACGGGATGGACGGGCGAGTAAGGGAAACCCCAGCGGCGAACGATGGTGCAGAGGGGGCCGCGCACGACTTCGTAATCCGGGCAGGACTCCCAAAGCGTGATGCGGAGCTTCTGGATTTTGCCCGCGGTAACGTAATCATGGGCCCAATCGATACCCGGCGGCTCGCCGTGGCCCTCCCCACCGGCGAAGAGTTCCAGGCCATGTTCGCGTTTGAGGGTGAGGCGCTCCAGTTGGCCCATCTGGCGCGAGAGCGAGGCGCGGAAGAAATCGTTTTCGATATCCAGGGCGAAGCCTTCGCCGCGCGTCTCCAGGTCGCTGGGGTATTGCGGAAGCTCCGCGTCGGGGTTGCCGTAGAGCACGAGATAAACCTGGCGCTGGCGGGCCGCCCCTTTCGCCATGAAGAGCACCTGGCAGATACGCTCCGAGCCGCGGCGGACTTCCTGGTGAACCTGGCTGGGGACTTCGCGCAATTGGCCAGCGTCCAAGCGGGCGACACGGACTTCGCGGGAGAGGGAAGTGACGTGATCAGCCGGGACGCGGAGCGTGAGTTCGACGGGCTCCGGGAGCCGCCGCAGGCCCGCGGTTTCATCCAGGGCGACGACGCGATAGTGCGACCAGCCGTTCGCCCAGGCGCGCCAGGACGCGGGAAGTTCGCTGACGGATTCCTCCCGCAGCGGGAGCGACGCCGCGGGCAGCGCCTCCTCCACCTGAGCCTGTATCGTGGTGTTGCGCAGCGAGTGGGCCAGCGCGCGCGCAAGACGGTAGTCCTTGCGTTTCCACGCGGCCTCCAGCATCTTCATCTTCTCTTCGAAACTGTCGGTGCGGTCCCTGTATGTGGTTTCGCTCATCGCGGCGGCACTCCTCGGAATTGACGTTAGGTGGCGAACAGCAGCAACATCTGGTCGCGTGAAATATTGATATGCTCGGCCATGGCTTGGCTTGCTTCAGACACGCTCCTGGCCTCGATCGCGCGTATGATTTCACGGTGCGACACCGGGCGGACCTCGCGTTGAGTGGAGATGACGTCCAGGCGCTCAACATATTCCAGCGTGAGGCGGAGCTGATCGAGTACCCGCTGATTCCCCGCGAGTTCTCCCAGACGGAGGTGGAAGAGCTGGTTGTGCTGGAGGAACTCGGCCGGTTCGAGGTTGAGGGTGTCTTCGGTGGAGACAATGTCCCGGAGCGCCTTCACTTCGTCCGCCGTCGCCCGGGTGACTGTCTTTTCAATGTTGAAGCACTCCAGGACTTTCCGATACTCGTAGATCTCAATAATGTCGCGCACCGAGATGGGCGGCAGAACATATCCCTTGTGGCGAATGCGCTGGATCCATTTTTCCTGGGAAAGGAGGTTGCACGCTTCCCGGATCGGAGTCCGGGAAGTTTGGCACTGGCGGGCAAGGTCCACTTCGGAGAGGAAGTCGCCGGGGCGCATACGGCCTTCAAGGATCCACTGTTTCAGGAGGCGGTAGACGCGGTGGACTTCGCCCTCCTGTTCGAGTGGCTGCTTAATGGTGCGCATAAGTCTCGATTGTCGCCGCTCCGGGAGATTGAACGGGGAGAACTGGCCGGAAACGTGCGGAGTGCATACGGACAGTATACAGATATCGTCAATACCGTTGACTTCTGTATACACTTCATATACTTTCACTGAGGGAACGGAGACCCTTTATGCATTCACGTCATTATTTGGGAAGATGTTTGGCCTCGCTGCTTCTTTTGGCTGGGTTCGGCGCACCAGCGTCGCTCGCGCAGACGACCGCGACCGAGATATTAGGCTTGGTGAAGGACTCATCGGGCGCCGTGGTCGCGGGAGCGCAGATCACGATAACGCGAGTGGCGACAGGCCTCCATCTGACTAAGATGACGGACCAGAGCGGCGAGTATGTGTTCCCGCTGCTCGAAATCGGCCAGTATACAGTTCGTGCGGAAAAGGCGGGATTCCGGGCGCAGACGGTGACCGAATTACGTTTGGAAACCCAGCAAAAGGCGCGAGTGGATTTTGCGCTCAGCGTGGGGAACGTGACGGAATCGGTGGAGGTGGTGGCGACGGGAGCGGTTCTGGAGACGGAAAATTCGACGGTGGGGCAGGTGATTGAGAACAAGCGGATCGTGGATTTGCCGTTGAACGGGCGGAATCTGATCCATTTGGCCGCGATGGTGCCCGGTGTGCAATATGGAAGCCGCAGTGGCGGGGCCGACGGGCAGGGCGGTTTTCCGATACCCGGTGGAGGCATGTCGATCATCGCCAACGGGCAGAGGGAAGTCCACCAGAGCATAACGCTCGATGGCGTGGAATCGATTAATCCGTTGTACAACATTTCCAGTTTCACGCCGTCCATTGACGCGGTGGAAGAGTTCAAGGTGCAGACGGGATCCTATTCGGCGGAGTTCGGGCAAAGCTCCGGGGGCCGCGTCGAGATATCCATGAAGAGCGGGGGGAATGCGTTTCATGCGACGGCGTGGGAGTTTTTACGGAACGACTTCTTCGACGCGGAGACGTATTTCCTGAACTTTCAGCGGCCGGTGAGCGCGGGACGGCTGAAGAAAGACCGTTTGCGGCGGAACCAGTTTGGCGGTTTCGCCAGCGGGCCGGTCATCAGGAATAAGACCTTTTGGTCTTTCAACTACGAAGAGCGGCGGCAGACGCAGGAGGCCGTATCGACGGCGTGGTGGCCGAGTCAGGATTTCCGGAATGGCAATTTCACGACGCTCCTGAATCCCCCGTTGAATCCGGCGACGGGGCGGCCGGTGCGGGCGCCGATTGCGATCTACGATCCGCTGACTGGGATACCGTTCAGCAATAACATCATTCCGGCTAACCGCCAGCATCCGGGATCGTTGAACGTGATTAGTAAGTACTTACCGCTGCCTGATTTTCAGCAGTTGGATCCGTTGGACTTCACGGCGAGCCGCGCGGTGCCAAGCGTGATCGACGCGCGGCAATACTTCGGACGGCTGGATCATAATTTTTCGGCGAAAGACAAGGTGTTTGGGCGGTTCGCTGTTGATAAGTCCAAATGGCAGGCGAACCAGATCAACCCGAACTTCCCGGAGGATCGGATTTCCGACGCGTACAACGTGGCGACGCAGTGGATCCATACATTTAGCGCGAACGTGCTGAATGAGTTCCGGTTCGGGATCAATAACTGGGGGGACAACTACATCAACCCGCGCTCGAATTCCAACTTCGACGTCGATACGCTGGGGATCGGCAAGTTCCGCGTGGCCGGGGATGGGAACCGCAAGTTTACGGCGGCGGAGACTGGAATTCCCGGCATCGGGTTTACGATCGGCGACTCGAATGGGCGCACGGATGATACGTATAGCTATCAGATTTCGAATAACCTTTCGGTGATCCGCGGAAAGCACTCGATTAAGACAGGCTGGCAGGTGGTGCACGCGGCGATGGACCGGCGGGCAGCGAACCTGACGCGGGGCGCGTTGAGTTTTTCGCCGAATGAGAGCGGGTTGGACTTTGCGTCGCTCCTGCTGGGATATCCAAACCGCAGCCAGACGGCGGAGGGGTATCCGAGTGTCAACATGCGGTCCCGGCGCGTGGGCGCCTATGTTACGGATGAGTGGCGCGTCCGGAGTAACTTGACCATCACGGCTGGCTTTCGATTTGACTATATGGGGAACCCGTATGACAAGTTGGGACATGTGCGGACGGTGAGTTTGGAGCGGCCCTATAAGACGCCGTCGGGGGCGACGATTCCGACGTTGTATCCGCTGGTGGAGCAAGCCGAAGCGAAGGTAAAATTCTGGAAGCAGGTGGCGCCGTTCTGGCAGCCGCGGCTGGGCATAGCCTACCGGCCCTCCAGCAAATGGGTGGTTCGGACGGGAGCTGGACAGTACACCAGCCCGCAGCACTTTGTACAGATCAGCACGGCGAACCTGATGCCTCCGTTATCGGGGTTCCAGCAGTACGACTCGATCACCGACGCCGTGCCGGCGTCTTCCACGCGGATGTTCCGGGCGGGGCTGCCGATCCTGACTCTGAACGATCCCTTCATCGGTGCGTCGGCGACGCCGCCGGTGAGCGTGTGGCGCCTGGAACCGGATCGCCAGGAGCGAAACGTATGGCAGTGGAGCTTTGATATTCAACGCGAATTGCCGTGGCAGCTTGGTTTGACGGTCGGGTACGTCGGCAGCAAGACAACGCACTCGGCGAACTCTTACGAAAACTTCAACGGAGCTCTGCCGTCGCGCGATACGAACTTCCAGGCGCGGCGTCCGCTCCAGCAGTTTTTCGATCCGTCGCAGCCGGAAAAGGGGATTCAAACGTTGGGGCGCATCTTTGCCTTCGACTCCTATTCCAACCAGCACTACCACGGCTTGCAGACGAAGCTGGAAAGGCGTTTTTCGCAAGGCCTGAGCTTTGGGGTTTCCTATACTTACAGCAAAGCCAGCGGAGATGGCGAGGACGGCGGGAACGAAGGCGCGGGACGCCAGGTTTACTTGAGCCGGTCCGGATCGCGGGGACGCACGGCTTTCGATTTAACCCACAATGCGGTGATCCATTTTGTGTATGAGATACCGTTCGGGAAGAACCTGAAGGGCGCGGCGGGAGTGCTGCTGAAAGGTTGGCAGACGAATGGAATTCTCTCTCTGCGAACCGGATTCCAGTGGACGCCGACCGTGGGCGCAAACGATTTGAACACGGGCGGCGACGGGACGCCGATCCGTCCGGACCGCTTGCGGGATGGGCGGCTGAGTTCGGCGTCGCGCGATCTTTGGTACGACCCGACGGCGTTCCAACGGGTGAACTGCAACATCGCCAGCCGGCCGGACCTTTGCCATTACGGTAATGCGGGACGCAATATCATGGATTCGCCGGGACAGCGGAACCTGGACTTCTCGTTCTTCAAGAATTTCGAGGTAACCGAGCGGGTGAAGTTGCAGTTCCGCGCGGAAACGTTCAACATGTCGAACACGCCTTACTTTGGGCAGCCGATCAATCTGGGATTCGTGTCGCTGAATTCCATCACGCCTGACGCGCCGCGTGTGGGGGAGATTCGATCCTTGCGCGCGGCGATGCGCGTGATGCAGTTCGGACTCAAAGTTAGCTTCTGATATGGGCCCCCATGCTCTACTAAACCGGCGTCAATTGGGACAGGCGCTCTTGTTCGGCGCTGGCGCGGCGGCGCAGACTCCCGCGCCGCCGCGCCTTGTTCCTTGGATGTACATGATCTGGCCGCTGGAACAGTGGCTGACGGACTACCCGCGGATTCTTGACGCCTGGGAGGCGGGCGGCGTGAGGGGGATAGTGATCGGCCCGCTGCGGTTTTGGGACGGCGAGCCGAAGTTCGACTTCACTTACGGCCGCTCCGGGGCGACCATCCAGACGTTCGCGCCGGATCCGGCGATCTACCGGAAGCATGGCGTCGATTCACCGGAAAATGTCCGGCTGGACGCGGCGAAGGAGAAGCAGTTGCGCGGACTGCTCGACGACGTGGCGCGGCGCGGCTGGGAGATCATGCTCTTCGGCCCCGGCCATTATGGACGGCGCAAGTCAGCCGAGCAGGATCCGTTCGGGGCGATTTCGCTCGCGGCGGGCGTCGAAGATACGTTGCGGGCGTTTCCACAGGCGAATGGAGTAATTATTGATGGAGCAGGCGAGCACCACTACGAACTCGCGCTTCACCACGGCAGTGAGCTCTTCGAAATCCGGGATCATCATCGGGCGATGTATGGGCACCTGGGCTTTGATATCGCGCGCATGGAGCGAGGCATGAAGCATTTGGAGGCGCGGTTCCACTCGCTGACGCCGTCGCTGGTGCGGTTTCATCAGGGCGGCGGGATGCTGGGCGGGTTGTCGCTATTTGACCTGAATGAAGACGCGTTGTACTGGCTGCGCATGCGGCAGGAGGCCACGCTGCGGAACATGGCGGCGATCCGGAAGCAATGGGACGGGTTGCCTCGCAAAGCGAAGTTGGGAACGATCCCGCGGTCGGCGGCGTTCTCCGTTTTGACGACACAGGATTACCAAAAGACGCATGGCTTTTTCGACTACATCTTCCCGAAGCATTACTACTGGCATCGCGGTTTTGACGGGATGTACGGGACCATTGCGCGCTGGGTGGCGACGCTCCGCGAGTGGAACCCGGGCCTAACCGAAGCCGACTGTTTTGGCGTAGTGAAAGTGCTATTCGGGTTGCAGTTGCCGGGGGTGAACAAGCTGGCGGATCTGGAAAACGGGTTCCCCGACGAGTTCTTCGATGAGGTGGTGTTCTCGGAGACGAAGCGTGCGCTGGAGGCGACGGGCGATCCGAATAAAGTGATCGCCTGGGTCTCGACCGGCCGCAATCCACATGCCGGGGATCCGATGCCAGCCCATGATTTGAAGAGGCTGTTGGAGGCGTCCCACCGTGCCGGATTGAAGCGGTTCATTTACCACCCGGATTTGAATTTGGGGGCGGCGGAGTGGAAGGTGATCTCGCGGCTCTGCGGCAAGGAATGGAAGGAAGATTCGAACGGCTATTGGCCGCCGGATACGCCGAAACCAGGGACGTGGAATGGCGGGCGGAAGCCGCGGTGATATAAGGAGTTTCGGGGACAGTATACCTAACCTCGAAACTCCCACCCCCAAATCCACCCCGGTCACACGCCACTAATCTCTTTTGTCCGCTGAAAACAAAGAACTTACATGCTGCTCACCGCAACCCCCCCTTGACACCCTGCTATAATGGAAAAGTAAGGGCTCGTCTGCCAAAACAGACGAGCCCTTACTGCGTTACCCCGGCCCTCCGGTCTTAGCTCAACAGCTATCGCCGCCAGGGCCGAACTGTTCTTTGACAACCTGCTTGCAACACCAAGGGGCATTTTTTACCCCACCTGCGCCCACAGCGGAGCTATGCCTAAATGGCGCAGGTGGCTGCGGGGGCCGAAGGATCAAAAAACAGTCGAATCCGAGCGGTCTAACCCAAATCTATTTGAAAACACTAGACTTAACAAATCAACCCAACCCCGAAAACCAGAAAATTCGCCGCCAAAACCCGGAAATTCGCCACCAAAACCCGGAACTTATACCCCCAATTTCCGCCGCCCCTCCTCCGTCAACCGGTTCGACGACCACCCCGGCTCCCAAGTCTGCTCAAACACCACCTTCCGAACCCCCGGATTCCGCATCAGCCGCGGCCGCCCCCGATTCGGCATCGCCATCACCAGGTAAACCGTCTCCGCCCGCACCCGCACATCGTAAACCAGGCCCAAGTCCACAACGCTCAAATCGGAGTTATACAACTGCTCGTCCTTGCAATCCCGCAGCGCCTCCCAAATCGCCTTCTTCGGAATCGCGCTATCCCCTGCCTCCCCCGGCCTCGCCGCCGCCTGCTGCGCCGTCACCCGCATCGAAGCCAGCAACGCCCGCGCCAATCGGAAGTCCTTCTTCGCCCATGCAGCCTTCACCAGCCGCATCTTCCGCTCAAACGAATCCGTCCGTTCCCAGTAGCTATTTTCCATGTTCGCCCCAATTGTGTAATAACGTAGTCAACAAGTGCCAGCCCGTCTCATTCTATTCCTCGTCCTCCCCATGCTCTCCGCACAGGATCCCTATCCCTGGCTCCAGGACATCGCCCAACGCCAACTCGCCCGGCGCAAGGAAGCCGTCGCCCAACTCACCACCCCCGATCAAATCCGCCAGCGCGCGCAACAAGTTCGCGCCAATCTCCTCAAGTGGATCGGCGGCCTCCCTGCCCAGCGCACTCTCCTCAACATTCAGCGCACCGGCGTCATCGAACACCCCGATTACCGCGTCGAAAAAATCATCTTCGAAAGCCAGCCCCGCTTCTTCGTCACCGCCAATCTCTACACCCCAAAAACCGGTAATGGCCCCTATCCGGCCGTCCTCCAACCCACCGGCCACAGCCTCACCGCCAAGGCCCGCGAGCTCTATCAGAGCCTCTCCATCGGCCTCGTCAAATACGGCTTCGTCGTCCTCACCTACGACCCCCTCGGCCAAGGCGAACGCCGCATCTTCTTTGATCGCGACCTCAACGATTCCAAGGTCGGCGGCACAACAGTCGAACATCAGATGGTCGGCGTCCAGTCGCTCCTCGGCGGCGAAAGCATCGCCCGCCCCATGATCTGGGACGGCATCCGAGGCCTCGATCTCCTCCAGTCTCTCCCCCAGGTCGACCCCGCCAGAATCGGCGTCAGCGGCTGCTCCGGCGGCGGAACCCTCACCGCCTATCTCGCCGCTCTCGATGATCGCGTCAAAGCCGCCGCCCCCTCCTGCTACATCTCCTCCTGGGAAGATCAGCTCAAAACCGCCGGACCCCAGGACGCCGAACAGCAGTTCCCTGATCAACTCCTCGACGGCTTCGACCACGGCGACCTCCTCATCGCCATGGCTCCCAAGCCCTACCTCATCTGCTCCACCACCGAGGACTTCTTCCCCCTCTCCGGCGCCAAACGGACCTTCGAAGAAGCCCAGCGCATCTACAACCGCTTCGGAGCCGAAGATAAGATCGCCTGGTTCACCGCCCCCGGCGACCACGGCATGAGGGCCGACACTCGATCCGCCGTTTACGCCTGGATGCGAAAGTGGCTTCAGAACAAGCCCGGCCCCGCCCCGGAGCCCGCTTTCACCGTCGAACTCGAAGAGGATCTCAATGCCTCCAAGTCCGGGCAAGTCGGAGGCGAAACCGCCAGCACGCTCAACATTAAGCGTCTCACCGCCATCACGCCCGTAGCCGCCGATCTCCCCTCGCAAATCCGCGCCCTTACCCGTTACCAGCCCCAATCCGGCCCGCTCCAAATCCAGAGCACCAACACCGGGAGCCTCTCCTTCGAAGCCGAACCAGGCCGCCGCGTTCCCGCCAGGCTCTACAAGCCCGCCAACGCCAATGGCCGCGTCGTCCTCGCCGCCGCCTCCGCCGCCGCAGCCCAACAACTTGCCGCCACCGGCTACACCGTCCTCGCCCTCGACGTCGCTCTCACCGGTGAAACGGCCCACCGCGCCGGCAGCTACTCCGATGGCTGGTTCCCCCAGGACAAAGCCATCTGGCTCACCCTCATGGTCGGCCGCACCGTTACCGGCCTGCGCATCACCGACATCGTCCGCGCCCTCGATGTTCTCGACGCCCTTAAGATAAAGAGCCCTGACGGCGTCATCGGCTTCGCCCACGGCAATCCCGGCGTCGCCCTCCTCCACGCCGCTGTTCTCGACCCGCGACTCACGCGGCTCGTCCTCGAAGACCTCCCTCCGGCCTACAAAACCCTCGCCGCCACGCCCATCCACCGCCAGATCTTCGACGTCGTCATCCCCAACGTCCTGAAGCACTACGACCTCCCCGATCTCGCCGCCCACCTCGCCCCCCGGCCGATCACCATTGGCGGCACGCTTCCCTATCCCATCACCGGTTACAACAGCCCCAACGTAATAACTGTCCGCCGACGCGAACGCGCCTCGATTCCTGAAACCTACTTCCCCCAATAATGCCCTCCAAACCCGTTCGCTACTCCGTCCTCGACCTCGCGCCCGTCCGCGCCGGCGGCGCCATCGCAGAAGCGCTCCGCAACACCCTCGATCTCGCCCGCCACGCCGAGCGTTGGGGCTATACCCGCTACTGGCTCGCCGAGCACCACAACATGCCCGGCATCGCCAGCGCCGCCACCTCCGTCCTCATCGGCTACGTCGCCGGCGGAACCTCCACCATCCGCGTCGGCTCCGGCGGCATCATGCTCCCCAACCACGCCCCGCTCCTTATCGCCGAGCAGTTCGGAACCCTGGAAACTCTCTACCCCGGCCGCATCGATCTCGGTATCGGCCGCGCCCCCGGCTCCGACGGCCTCACCTCTCGCGCCATCCGCCGCACCCTCCGCCAAACTGGCGACGACCTCCCGAACTTCTCGATGAGCTTCTCCACTACCTCGCCCCCGCCGCGCCCGGCCAGCACGTCACCGCCTTCCCCGGCGCCGGCACACGCGTCCCCGTCTGGCTCCTCGGCTCCAGCACCTTCAGTGCCCAACTCGCTGCCAAACTCGGCCTGCCCTTCGCCTTTGCCAGTCACTTCGCCCCGGAGCTTCTTTACCAGGCCATCCGCCTTTACCGTACGCAGTTCCAGTCCTCCGAATCGCTCGCCGAGCCTTACGTCATGGCCGGCGTCCCCGTCATCGCCGCGCCGACAGACGAAGAAGCCAACCGCCTCGCCACCAGCCCCAAGCAACGATTCCTAAAGCTCATCCGCGGCGAGCCCATCTTCACCGTCCCGCCCGTCGACTCGATGGACGGCCTCTGGAACGAAGCCGAACGCGAAATCGTCGAAGGCAAGTTCGCCGCCGCCATCGTCGGCGGCCCCCGCCACTGTGAAACACAAATTCGAGACATTCCTCGCCGCCACCGGCGCCGACGAAGTCATGCTCTCGACCGACGCCTTCCACCACGCTGACCGCCTCCGTTCCTTTGAAATCACTGCCTCCGCGTTTTAACTACCACGGCAAATTTGTTCTCAATAGGCGAGTCCCCGGGCGCTCGAATTTCGAGTCATCCGCAAGTAGTCGAAGACGAGACGGGTCCTGAACGTGAGTTTGCGCATCATTGCGGCGATGGATTGA
>Ga0163144_10023379_pt1 | contig 12196 bp, 12 predicted proteins | sample OliLak19BULKMAT1_FD_123175 | JGI IMG/M metagenome (GOLD analysis project Ga0163144, IMG submission 123175) | Freshwater microbial mat bacterial communities from Lake Vanda, McMurdo Dry Valleys, Antarctica - Oligotrophic Lake LV.19.BULKMAT1 | ecosystem: Environmental > Aquatic > Freshwater >...
CTTCTGCTCGAAGTTCGCGAGGTGCAGGAAGTAGGTGGCGGCCGCGCTGGCGACCGCGCGCTGGCGATCGAGGTTCACGATCGTGGTCGCGCCGATGCCGTCGGGGTCCGAGGTGTCCCGGGTCTGGTACTGGAACGGATCGAGCAGCCGGTTGAACCCGACGTGCGCCGCGACGTCGACGTCACCCTTGCGGTACGAAGCGCCGCCGCCGAGCGTGTTGAGATCGTCGAGCGGCCACCAGTCGAACAGGTAGAGATCGTCGCCGCGATACATCCGCGAGCCGCCCCACAGCGTGACGCCGGACGGCAGCTCGGACTTGAGGTAGAGGTTGCGGAGCGCGGGCTGCGCGTCGAACTCGCCGGTGTAGTGGAACAGCGTGTCGCCGAACGCGAGCGTCGTGACCGTGGACAGCTTCGCGCCGCTCTTCGTGCGCCAGCGATAGTAGAGGTCGGTCTCGACGTAGCTCGGCTCGACGATCCGGGGCGCGTGCGCGACCACCGCGACCTGCTGCGGCGTGTGACCGCGGAGATCGCTGCCGGCGAGGATGCGGCCGTAGCTACCGAACGCGAACCCGGTGTCGTCCGCGATCGGGACGACGAGCTTCATCTGCTCGGCGACCGGCTCGGGACCGGGCTCGGGTTTCGGCTCCGGTTTCGGTTGCGGCTCCGGTTCGGGCTCCGGCTCCGGCTCCGGCTCCAAGATCGTGGTCTCCGGGACCTCCTCGGGAGCGGCCGGAGGCTGCGGAATCTCCTGCGCGAGCGCGGGCGCGGCGCCGAGGAGCACGCTCAGGAACGCGAGTCGGCGCGGCAACATCGGTGGGTCGGCCAGCATGAAGCGTGCCGATTGAAGCACCTTCCCAAGTCCGGAGATGACATGGCAGAGGGCAATGCGTCGTTGCCGATCGCAACGCACTCGGCTCCGCTGCGTCCAGCCCCGCAACGTCGCGGGACGAAACCTCCTGTCGACATCGGGCGCAGCCCTGTGGCACGTACCTTGAAGCAGGTTCCGCCCCGTGCGCCTCGTCGTCCTCGCCTCGATCCTTCTCATCGCCGGATGTCCTGCGGCCCAGGATCGTCCCGGCGACGACGACACCACCGACGGTGGCGTCCCCACCGACGGCCCCGGCCCCGACGCGTTCGGCGCGTGCGCGGCCGCGCAACCATCGTGCTCGACCACGATCACCTACGACGGCGCGGCGACCAGCGTGCAGCTGCGCGGCGACTTCGCCGCCGACGGGTGGACGGCCGGCGTCGCGATGACCCAGAGCGGCGGGGAGTGGACGGTGACGATCGACGCCAGCGACGAGCAGGTCATCCTCTACAAGTTCGTGATCGACGGCGTGTGGATGGCCGACCCGGGCAACGCGAGCACCTCGCCCGACGGGTTCGGCGGCCAGAACTCGGTCCTGCGCGTCGACTGCGACATGTGCCCGCACCGCCCCGCGATCGACTGGCGCGACGCGGTCCTCTACTTCGTGATGCTCGATCGGTTCGCCGACGGCGACGCGTCCAACAACGATCCGATCGGGCTCGAGCCGATGGCGGACTACCAGGGCGGGGACGTCGCGGGGCTGATCGAGAAGATCGAGGACGGCTACTTCACCGACCTCGGCGTCAACGCGCTGTGGGTGACCTCGCCGCTCGACAACGCGAACGGCGCGGGCGCCGGCACCGACGGCCACCAGTACTCGGGCTACCACGGCTACTGGCCGGCGGATCTCGACGCCACGGAGTCGCGGGTCGCGACCGAGGCCGAGCTCGCGCAGCTCGTCGAGGTCGCGCACGCGCACGGCCTCCAGGTCGTCCTCGACTACGTGATGAACCACGTGCACACCGAGAGCCCGACCTACCAGCAGCACGAGGACTGGTTCTGGGACAACGACAACGGCAGCGGCGGCAACTGCATCTGCGGCGACGGCTGCTCGTGGGACGACAGCTTCCAGCGCAAGCGGTGCTGGTTCACCTCGTACCTGCCCGACTTCGACTTCACCAACGGCGACGCGCGCCGGTACAGCGTGCAGAACGCGATCGACTGGGCCAAGCGGATCGGCGCCGACGGCTACCGCCTCGACGCGGTCAAGCACATCGAGGACGCGTGGATCACCGACCTCCGCGCGCGGCTGAGCGCCGAGGTCGAGCTCGACCAGACGTTCTACCTGGTCGGCGAGACCTACACGGGCGATCGCGACCTCATCAAGTACTACGTGAACCCGTCGACGATGCTCGACGGCCAGTTCGACTTCCCGATGCGCGCGCAGGTGCTCGGCACGGTCCTGCGCCGGACCGGCAACATGAGCGACCTGATCGGCTTCCTGGATTCGAACGCCAGCTTCTACGGCAGCGGCGCGGTGATGAGCACGTTCCTCGGCAACCACGACGTGCCGCGGACGATCCACTTCGCGGAGGACTCGCCCCTGTGGGGTGACTGGGACGGCGGACGCGAGCGCGCGTGGACCAACCAGCCGGGGCTGCCGGCCTCGTCGAGCCCGTTCCAGCGAGTCGCGGTCGCGTACACGCTGCTGCTGACCACGCCGGGCGTCCCCCTCCTCTATTACGGCGACGAGATCGGCATGCCGGGCGCCGGCGATCCCGACAACCGCCGGTTCATGCAGTGGAGCGGCCTGTCCGCGAACCAGACGTGGCTGCGCGATCGGATGAGCGGGCTGATCGCCGCGCGCAACGCCCACCCGGCCCTGCGCCGCGGCACCCGCACGTCGCTCGGCAACAGCGCCGACGTCTACACCTACCGGATGACCGGCGAGGGCGACACGGTCTACGTCGTGCTCAACCGCGGCGACGACGCAGAGAGCGCGGTCGGGCTACCGGCCGGCACCTACCGCGACGTGGTGACCGGCGAGACGGTGACGGCGCCCGCGCAGGTCCCGGCGCGGACCGGCCTCGTGCTCACGCCGCAGTAGGCAGGTTCACCGGAGGAGGCTGTAGACCAGCAGGTCTGCGGCGATGAGGATCAGCGAGCCGACCGCGAAGATCTTCGCCGCCTTCGCGGCGTCGTCCTCCTCGCTGTCCATCGCGGCGTACCCGACCGGGATGCCGACCACAAGCAGGTCGCCCGCGGCGCCGTACGCCATGACCCTGCGGTCCTTCAGCTTGCCGCCGCCGGAGGACACCACCGCGCACGAGGCCGACGACAGCGCGAGGGCAAGAGCGAGCGCTCGGGTCATGCGGCGATCGTAGCAAGGGTAGACTGCGACGTGGTCGTCGACACGCACGCGCACCTCGATCTGCCGATCTTCGACGCGGATCGCGGCGAGGTGCTTTCGCGGGCGCGCGCGGCAGGCGTGACGTGCCTCGTGCCGGCGGTGCGACCGTCGACGTGGGCCGGCGTGATCGCGCTCGGCACGCCGTTCGCGCTGGGCGTGCATCCGCAGGTGGTGTCGGACCTGTCCGAGGACGAGCGCGTGCTCGCGCGCGACGCGGACGCGCTCGCGAAGGCGATCGCCGGCACCGGCGCGTGCGCGGTGGGCGAGTGCGGCCTCGACGGCGGCACCGGCGAGCGCGAGCTCCAGGAGGAGATGTTTCGCGCGCACCTGCGGGCGGCGAAGCTGCTGGACCTGCCGGTGATCGTCCACGTGCTTCGCGCCCACGACGCGGCGCCGCGGATCCTCCGCGAGGAGGGCGTCGTCGGCGGCGTGATGCACAGCTACTCGGGCGGGCCCGAGCTGGTCCCGATCTACGCGGACCTCGGGCTCGCGTGCTCGTTCGCGGGCCCCGTGACCTACGCGAACGCGCGGCGGCCGGTCGAGGCGGCGCGCGCGGTGCCGGCGGAGCTGCTGCTGGCCGAGACCGACGCGCCCGACCAGGCGCCCGAGCCGTACCGAGGGCAGCGCTGCGAGCCGGCGATGGTCACCGCGGTGATCGCCGGCCTGGCCCGGGCGCGCGGGACGACCGTCGAGGAGATGGCGGCGCTGACCTCGGCGAACGCGCGCCGCGTGTTCGTGCTAGATCGCCAGCGGTGACCGCCACGCAGACCCACCGCCGGTTCGATCGCGCGGCGCGCCTGCTCGGCGACGCCGGGATCGCGCGGCTCGCCGGCGCCACCGTGACCGTCGTCGGCGTCGGCGGCGTCGGGTCGTTCGCGGCCGAGGCGCTGGTGCGCAGCGGCGTCGGGCGCGTGATCCTCGTCGATCACGATCGGGTGTGCGTCACCAACGTGAACCGCCAGCTCCACGCGATGAAGGGCACGCTCGGCAAGCCCAAGGTCGACGTGATGGCCGAGCGGCTCCGGCTGATCAACCCCGACGCGGTGATCGAGCCGCGCGCCGAGTTCTACGCCGCGGCGTCGTCGCAGCGCCTGCTCACGCCCGAGCCCGACGTGGTGATCGACGCGATCGACAACATGACGGCGAAGATGCACCTGATCGCGACGTGCGTGCGCGAGCGCCTCCGCCTGGTCTCGACGATGGGCGCCGCGGCGCGCCTCGATCCCACCGCGATCCGGGTCGCAGACCTGTCGGCGACGAAGCGCGACCCGTTCGCGCGCGAGGTCAGGAAGCTGCTCAAGAAGAAGCACGGCCTCGACTGCACCAAGCCGACCGGGGTCCTCGCGGTGTACTCGGAGGAGCCGCCGACCGCGCCGCACGAGCTCGCGTACGACACCGACGGGTTCCGGTGCGTGTGCCCGGGCGGCACCAACGGCCTCCACGACTGCGCCGAGCGCAACCGCGTCGAGGGCTCGGTCGCGTTCGTGCCGTCGGTGTTCGGGCTGACCGCCGCCGGCGTCGCGGTGAAGCTGCTCGTCGGCCTGCCGGTGTGAGGCTCGCCGCGGTGCTGATGACCGCGTGCGCGTCGGCGAAGGCGCCGCCGCCGCTGCCCGAGGCGCCCGGGCTCGACGGCCTGCGCGCGCACCTCGACGCCGCGAAGATCTCGCCCGCGCGGGCGGTCGACTCGTGGCGGATGCCCGAGGCGACGTGGCGCGCGATCGTCAGCGAGGCGTTCGTCGAGCACTGGGACGCCTACCGCGCGCGCCTCGACGCCGCGCGACCCGAGCTGATCGCGGCGCTGCAGACCGCGCCGGCGACCGCACCGAGGACGCACTACGTCGACGATCCCGCGCTCGACGGCGCCCAGGTGCGGATCCGGTGGATCACGCCGGTCGGCCGCGTGGGCGCGATCGCCGACGGCATCCCCGCGGTGTTCCTCCACGACGGCGCCGCGTGGCGCGCGCTGGTCTCGCTCGACGACGTGGTCACCGCCGCGCTGCCGCGTGATTGCGCGGCCGCCTACGTCGACGACGCGACCGAGCGGTGCCGCGAGTGGTCGTGGGAGATCGGCGACGCCGCCCTGCGCGGCGCGCCCACCGGGCGCGCGTGCGGCAACGCGATCGCGCTCGGCTGCGGCGTCACGGACCGGTGACGACCTTCATTCCGGTGTCTCCTCGTCGCCCTCTGGACACATGACGAGCGGGATCCGCTGCGCGTCGCCGCCGAGCATCGGGCTCACCACCGCCGCGCTCCACAGGCGCGCTTCTTCGTCCAGCACCAGCAAGGCCACGACGTCGTCGGCGCCCGCCAGGTCGAGGTAGAGCTCGACGTCGTCGCGGCGAGCGAGCTGCTCGCGGTCGAGCGCACCGGTCCACGTCGCCGAGCCCAGGGCCTTGCCCGTCGTGACGTCGTAGATCGCGACCGAGTCGTCGATCGCGAGCGCGGCGTGCGCCGGACCGACCATCGCCCAGGCGACGACGTCACCGGTCACGGTGGCGAACTGCTTCAGCTTCTTGCCGGTGAGGCGCCACCAGGTGCCGTCACTCGTCCCGGTCTTCGGGTCGTACCGGGTCACGAGCATCGCGTCACCGAGGAACGCGACGTCGAGGTCCGCCACCTCGCGCTTGCCGCGGAGGAGCTCCGCGCGCGCGATCCGGTTCAGCTTCGCGGCGTCCCAGATCTCCAGCGCGTCCTTCGACGCACCACGGATCGACAGCGCCACCCGTGTGCCGGTGGCGTCCAGCGAGGCGTCGACGACCTGATCCCCCTTGCCGAGCTTCGGGGTGAGCGTCGTGCACGCGTCGTCGCTGGTGCACAGCAGGGCCTCGGTCGTCGTCGGTGCGTTGGAGCTGACGTAGTACTTGATGACCGCGGCGGGGTACTCCGCGCTGGGCGTCGTCGGCGCCATGGCCCCGTCGCGCTGGACGACGTAGCACTGGACGTCGGCGCCGTCTTCATCCGCCAGGCCGACCTGGTTGCACAGCACGGGCGCACCGTCGAGGACGCGATCGAGGGACGTCCCGTCCGCCTCGAAGCACGGGCCCTGGTCCACCGGGGCCGCGTCGAGCGGCGCCGACATCACGACCGCCGGCGCGGCATCGATGGCGGGTGGGTCGTCGCCGGGGTGCGTCGTCGTCGACGTGGACGCGGGTGACGAGCACGCGGCGAGCAGCGCGAGCGGGGCGAGCCTCATGACGCCCATCCTAGCCGTGCTAGCGTCGGCGCGCGCATGCCACCGCCGATGTTCCATCGCCTGCTGATCGCCAACCGGGGAGAGGTCGCGGTCCGGGTCGCGCGCGCGTGCGACGCGCTCGGGATCACGCCGGTGTTCGCCGTGTCGGAGGCGGACCGCGACGCGCCGTACACGCGCGGCCGCGCGGTCGTGGTGCTCGGGCCGGCGCGCGCGGCGCACAGCTACCTCGACGTCACGCGCGTGGTGCAGGCGGCCGTCCAGGCGGACTGCTCGGCGCTCCACCCGGGCTGGGGCTTCCTGTCGGAGAACCCGCTGCTCGCGGCGCTGTGCGCGTCGCACGGCGTGACGTTCGTCGGGCCGCCGCCGCGGGTGACGACGCTGATGGGCGGCAAGAACTCGGCGAAGCGCGCGATGCGCGCGGCCGGGCTCGCGGTGATCCCGGGCAGCGACGGCCCGCTGCCGTCGGCGGAGGCCGCGCGGCGCGTCGCGGCCGAGGTCGGGTTCCCGGTCATCTTCAAGGCGGAGCGCGGCGGCGGCGGGCGCGGGATGCGGGTCGCGCGCGCGGCCGACGAGGTCGACGCGGCGTTCGCGGACGCGCAGACCGAGGCGCGCGCGGCGTTCGGCGGCGACGAGGTCTACCTCGAGCGCCTCGTCGAGGGCGGCCGTCACGTCGAGATCCAGATCCTCGCCGACCAGCACGGCCACGTCGTCCACCTCGGCGAGCGCGACTGCACCGTGCAGCGCAGCCACCAGAAGCTGATCGAGGAGAGCCCGTCGCCCGCGCTCGATCCCGCGCTGCGCGACGCGACCTGCGCGCTCGCCGCCGAGGCGGCGCGGCGGATCGGCTACGTCGGCGCCGGCACGATGGAGATGCTGCTCGACGTCGCCGGGCCGACGCCGGTGCTGCGGTTCATGGAGATGAACTGCCGGCTGCAGGTCGAGCACACCGTGAGCGAGGAGCGCACGGGCATCGATCTCGTGATCGCCCAGCTGGAGGTCGCGGCCGGGCGCGCGCTGCGCTGGACCCAGGCCGACGTCGCGCTGCGCGGCCACGTGATCGAGTGCCGGATCAACGCCGAGGACCCGGCCGACGCCTTCCGTCCGGCGCCCGGACAGATCACGCGATGGGAGATCCCGTCGGGTGACGGCATCCGCGTCGACACGCACGTCGAGGCCGGCTACACCGTGCCGCCGTACTACGACTCGTTGCTGTGCAAGGTGATCGCGACCGGCCCCGACCGCGACGCCGCGTGCGACCGGATGATCGCCGCGCTGCGCGCGATGGTGTGCGAGGGCGTGCCGACGACGATCCCGATGCACCTCGCGATCCTCGCGTCGCCCGAGTTCCGGGAGGGGCGCTACGACACGCGCTCGATCCCGGGCTGGACCGCGTAGCGCGCGAGCGCGTCCCTCGGATCGAATGGCGCGCGGATCTCGCGCCTCCCGGCGTATGTGACGGCGCATGAAGCTCGTCACCGCCTCTGCTTTCGCCCTCGCGCTCGCCGCGTGCGGCAACAACCAGCCGTCTCCCACCGCCGGACAGGAGCCCGCGCCCGCCGCCGTCGCCGTCGCCGGACCGCAGCTGTCCGCCACGCCGACGACGCCGGCCACGCCTCCCGCGCCCACGTTCGCGTCGCTCGTCAACAGCGCGTCGACGACCCGCGACGAGCGCGTCGATGCGTCGTCGCTCGGCGCGAGCGTCGAGGCGTACGTGATCACGCGCTACGGCGGCGCCGGCAATCACGACGACCAGGCCCAGCAGTTCGATCTCGCGCTCGTGCTGTTCGGCGGCGGCAAGGCGATCCGCGTCGACCTCGGCCGCTACGAGGAGATCTTCGGGCAGCAGCGCCCGTTCGGCGACATGACCGCGACGCCGGCGTTCACCGGTCGCGCTTTCGATCCCGATCAGGATGCGTTCGACGGCGCGCCGAAGTTCAAGAGCAAGGCGCCGATCGTGTTCACGATGGCGCCGCGCGACGTCTCCGGCGACACCGAGGCGTTCGTCGTGACGCACGAGCAGGACTCGCTCGTCGTGTGGAACGCGTCCCACGCCTGGGAGGAGTCCAGCTCCGAGAAGTGGGCGCTGGACACGACGATCAAGCTCGCCAAGGGCGCGACCGTGGCCACGCCGCCGAGGGTGATCGACGCGCCGGCCCCGTCCGGGACGGTCGCGGTGCACCTGTTCGACGAGCTGGCCTCCGACGGGGAGGGCTACCGCTGGTACGACGTGTCGCTGCAGCTCGGTGATCGGGTCGGCCCCGTCGCGGACGCGAAGGTGAAGTCCAGCGAGGACGCGAAGTGGGTGATCGACGGGTCGACCAACGGGCTCCCGGCGCCCCTCCCGCAGGCGGACGCGTTCCTCGCCCACCGCCTGTACTCCCAGGGCGACACCTGGCAGCAGCGACTGCTGGTGGGCCGCGTCGAGGACGAGCTCCTCGTGTGGTCGCACTGGGTGATGGACCAGCCCGACGCCGAGTGGCGCGAGCCGCTGATCATCCCGCTGCCCGCGGGCGCGAAGGTCGCCGTGCGCTGACGGCGCGGGCGCAGGACATCGCGTTCGCGTCGGTCCTCGCGCTCGGCGCGGCGGCGTGCGGCAACGATCCGCGACCCGCGCCCAGCCACACCGCGAACGCCGAGGTGACCGCGCGTCGGCCGGTTCGACGTGCCGGTGCCGATGCGGTTCGGGACGATGTTGCGGCGCGAGCGTTCACGGCGCGCGACTACGTTCCGACGCGCGACGCCTTCGAGGGCGCGCCGGCGTGGACGGACCCACAGCCCGTCCTCCTCGCCACCGCGCTCGCCGACGCCAGCACCGGCCAGCATGCCTACGCCGTGTCCCGCGACGGCCGGTACCTGGTGGTGAGCCACGTCGCCAAGATGATCGGCAGCTGGGTTCCCGGCGTCCGGGTCGAGCTCGCCGACGACGTGCTGGTGACGCTGCCCGAGCTGCCGGTCGCCGCCGTCACGGCCGGGCCGGTGCGCGTCCGGATCGACGAGCGGCCGTGGATCGAGGGCAACGGGCTCCCCCATTACCTCACCTCGGTGCGGATCGGCGAGCTCGTCGGGCCGCTGCTTCAGGACGAGGCCGCGATCGATCGCGCCCAGCCGTGGCGCTACGGCCCCCGGCCGGATCTGCGCGACCTGCCCGGCTGGTGATGTGGCACCGGGGCCGGCTCGGCACCTGGATCGAGGAGCTGCGCGTCCCGGTCGCGCGCAACGCCCGGCTCGTGGGACAGGGGCTGTGATGGCGCGTCGGTCGGGTCGATTGGCGCGCGAGCCCGCCGCCGCCGCAGGTATGTCCGGTGTCATGAAGCTCCTGATCTCGTGCGCGCTCGGCGCCGCGCTCCTCGCGTGCGGCAGCACGCCACGGACCCCGCCGGCGGCGGTCGATCGCGTACCCGTCCGTTCGAACACGCCCGCCCCATCGAACGAGCCTGCCGCCACGGCGACGTCGTTCGCCGCGCTCGTCAACGGCGCGCTGTCCACGCGCGAGGCGCGCGTCGATGCGTCGTCCCTCGGCGGCGAGGTCGAGGTGTACCTGGTCAAGCGGTTCGGCGGTCCGGGCGCCCAGGATCCGGACCGGGCACAGCAACTCGATCTCTCGCTCGTCTTGGTCGGCGGAGGAAGCTCGATCCGCGTCGAGCTGTCCGCGCTCGAGGAGGTGCTGGATCCGAAGCGACCGTTCGGCGAGCTGGTCGCGGCTCCGCCGTTCGATCACGGCGGGTTCGACCCCGAGGTCGACGTGCCCGACGCCGCACCGGAGTGGACGAACCAGTCCCCGGCTCTCCTCTCCGACTCGACCCACGACCTGTTCGGCGTCACGCGCACGTTCGTGGTGACCCACGAGCAAGACTCGCTGATCGTCTCGTCCGCGGAGACCCACTGGGACGAGAGCCTGTCCACGGCGTGGGAGCGGTCGACGAGGGTCGACCTCCGCGACGGTGCGTCCGTGACGGCGCCAGCGACAGAGCTCGCCGACGCCGTTGCCGGATCCGCGGAATCGCCATGAAGATCCTGACCACAGCGGCCATCGCCCTCGTCGCGTGCGGCAACAACCCGTCGCCTCCCGGCGGCGGGCAGGAGCCGGCGAGCGCCGTCGCCCCCGAGGCGAAGGCTCCGGTGACCGCCCGCGTGCCCAGCCTCGCCGAGATCTTCGACTCCGCGCCGGTCGCCGACGGCCAGACGCTCGACGCGACCGCGCTCGGCGACGTGACCGTGCTCCTCGCGTACCGGATCGGCGGCGCGGCGCAGCGCGACCGGCTGGTCGAGCGATCGCTCCTGATCACCGGCGCGGCGTCGATCCGCGTCCCGCTCTCTGCGGGCCGCGTCGCCGACCGGGGCCAGCCGTTCGGCGCCACCCTCACCGCGGATCCCCACGCCGGCCCGCCGCTCCTGCCGCCCCCGGGCGACGTGGTCACGACGCTGACCACGCGCGACGCGTCCGGCAACCGCGTCGCGTACATGGTGACGCGCGAGAGCGGTGCGCTCGTGCTCTGGTCCGAGGCGGAGATCGCCGGCCAGTACACGCCGGAGGCGTGGACCCGGATGGTCACGATCGCGCTCGCCGCCGGCGCCGAGGCGACCGAGGGTGAGGCGCCTGCGGACCTCTCGCCGCTACCCAACACGGTCGAGGTCGAGCTCAGCGAAGTGCTCACGAGCGAGTACCAGGACCAGCGGCACTACGACGTCGCCTTGCGCGTCGGCGATCGCGTCGGCGTGCTGGCGGGCGAAGCCGTCACGTGCGACGACGACGATCGCTGGGGCAACGGCGCCCCGTCCACCGACATGCCTGCCGCGGACGCGGTGCTCGCGTCACGCCGCTACGGCGACGTCGACCTGTTGGTCGGACGCGCCGGCGACCTGGTCGTCGCCTTGCGCCGCGAGCACGGCGGCGCGTGGGTCGAGATCGCGCGCGTCCCGGTGCCGCCGGCCGCCGAGGTCACGCTCGCGCCGCTGCCGGTCAGCCCGCCGCCGCGACCGCGGGTCGCGCGCGCTCCGCGGAAGTTCAAGCCGATCGAGGCGGTCCAGCCGGTGAAGCGGGTGGAGCGGGACCCGGAACCGGTCGAGGAGGACGAAGAAGAAGACGACGACGAAGCGGTTGGGGGCATGGTCGGCGGTCCATGGGTGCCGCCACCGCCACCACCGCCGCCGCCGCCGCCGCCGCCGCCGCCGAAGCCCTGAGCTACGGCGCCTCGCCGAGGATGCGCTCGATCAGGGCGTCTCCCTCAGGCGTTTTCGGCACGAGGCCGGCGGGCTGGACGCGGTGGGTCAGCTCGATCCACGCGGGGTCGTGCGCGAACACGTCCTTGAAGATCGGGAGCGCGGCGTCGACCTCGCCGATCGTCGCGAGCGTGAGCGCCTGCCAGTAGCGGATCTCGTCGCTGTCGGGCATGCCCTTGGCGGCGGTCGCGTAGTGCTCGGCGGCGGCCTTCAGATCCTTGCCCTCGATCGCGAGGTCGCCGGCGTTCATGTGGTCGTAGACGCGCTGGACGTCGAGCAGGCGGCGGAGCTCGACCAGCGGCGCGGGCGCGTCGTCGACGCGCAGGTCGGCGATCTCGTCGCGGCTGGGCTCGTCGCTCGCGGTGCCCTTGACCACGAGCAGCGCGGCGGACTGGCAACCGCGCAGATCGCCGCCCTCGGCCTGCGCCGCGTCGAGCGCGGCGAGCAGGCGATCGGCGAGCGCGCCGGTCGCCGCCTCGAACGCCTTGGCCATCGCGGGCACGACGCGATCGTTCGCCATGATGTTGGCCTGCACGCTGTAGCCGTCGCCGACGTGCTGGCTC
>Ga0163144_10023380_pt1 | contig 12196 bp, 8 predicted proteins | sample OliLak19BULKMAT1_FD_123175 | JGI IMG/M metagenome (GOLD analysis project Ga0163144, IMG submission 123175) | Freshwater microbial mat bacterial communities from Lake Vanda, McMurdo Dry Valleys, Antarctica - Oligotrophic Lake LV.19.BULKMAT1 | ecosystem: Environmental > Aquatic > Freshwater > Lake...
GCCAAGTAGCAATAAAAATTGGCTTCGTGAAACTTTTCGCCAACTCATCCGTGATCGGCGACGGATCGGCGTTCGAGTAGGCTTCCGGGACTGTCCGAGCCGACGCTTGGCCCACCAATCCTTGACCGAGCAGTTGAAGTCCAAACGCCGAAACAGCCCCAACTTGTACAGCTTCACGTCGAAACATAGCAACTCTTTTTCAAAGGCTCAGGAACAATCAAATCGCAAATGATCAAATCTAAGATAGTCAAATCGAAACTCCCCATGCAAGCTGCACACATCAAAGCCCGTAGCGAGCCCGCGCGAAACGAGCTTTAATTTCTTCTGCATTCACTCCGCCTGCCGCCATCAGGTACGCCTGTTTCACAGCCGGGTCAAGCATCACGATCAACCCGTAAATGCCGACGCCAATTGAGAACAGTGAACAGTAGCACGTGAATACCGTGACCATCCCACCGATCAGCGACACCATCATCATCGTTCGCTGCTTGAACCAAAAACTGTAAACACCACTTGTGATTCGAAGGACTGAAAATACCAGCACTACCGCGCCCCCAATTGCGCATCCGATCGATATCCAAAACATCGCCTCAGGAGGCATTTCCTGATTATTGGCGTTCTCCATATTCGGCATCACAAACGCAAAAAATACAGCGTAGAAAATCAACAGACAGGCCATCATGAATTCCAACGCACCAAGCACGATTTGCAAAATGCCGACAACCATCACTTGATTGACTAACCCACCACCAACCGGAATTGAATTCGGGTCAGTCGCTGGCGGTGCCATGGAAGCTGCATACGGATTGTCTGGTTGTTCGGGTGAGCTCATTGAAATTCCATCGCTTGAAAACTATTCGTCCACGTTATTTTTCTTGGCTTCGTCAGCATGCTCGTCGCCGCCAAATCGCCAACTCGGCACGGCGTCAGCCGACACTTCTTGATCCGTCATGTACGCTCGCAACAACTCGATTGGAATTGAATGTTCACGCAAGATTGCATCGTGAAATTGTCGGTTGCTCATCTTACCACCTTGGACCAGTTCGCGGTGCATATCGCGCAGTTGCAATCCGCCCAGCATGTAAGCGGCTTGATACAGCGGACTGTAGCCACCCATGATTGAACGTCGCACCTCAGCCGCAGCCGCTGATCGCTCATGCCCAACTCGCTCGACCAAATAATCGACACATTCCTGCGGAGACATTTTGCCCGAGTGATAACTTAACGAGAACACAATCCGCGCACAGCGATGACGACGCCAGAACAGCATTCCCACGCGATCCTCGGCGCTCCTCGCAAAATCAAGATCCCACAACAGCATTTCCCAATACAAGGCCCATCCTTCGATCCAAAACGGCGTATTGAAAATCGTACGATACGGGCGATACCTGGGCAGCATGTGGTACTGCAAATGATGACCCGGGATCAATTCGTGGTGAACCGTAGCCCGCGAGAAATGCTCGTTGTTGCTGCGCATACTCATCAGTTTCTCTTCGTGCGTCATGCTATCGGTTGGAAAGGAAACGATGATCGTTTCGCCACCCAGAAAATAAGGATTTACGCGTTGTCGCTCGGGACTCATCATCGTCATCCGCCAGCCTTGCGCGGCCAGTGGTGGGACCGTCACCAGATCGTTTGCTTCTAAGAAACGAATCGCTTCCCAAGCCAAATTGCGAATCATCTCCGGCTGCGCACCGGGCTCCACATGCTTGCTCTTTACATGCTCCAGCGCCTTCCGCCAGTCTTCACCGAACCCCAGTTCACGACTGGCGAGCAACATCTGTTCATCGCACCACTTCATCTCGCGATCCGCGACCGCAATCAGTTCAGCCGGCGTGTGGGCGATCCACTCATGTTCCAATTCCAGTTTCAATCCATCATCGCCAATTGGAAGCCCGATAATCGTTTCTTGATCCGCATCAGGCACCCCCACCACACGCTCCCGCAGCGCCACGCGATGCTTTTCCAACGACGCCAACAATCGCTCCATCGGTTGCTTGGCCCACCAAGAGTATTGAGGATCGTAAGTGTTGTAGAAACTGTGAGCTTCACGAAGCGCATTGCGAATCGAAGAAACCAACTCGCTCGCGCGCAGCGCCGTTAATCGCCGCTGCGTCGCTTCTTCGCTGGTGTCTGATGCAACAATCGGTTTCAACGTCCGCGCGGCGCTTTCAACTTTCTTACTGGCTGCGTCCAGCGATTCTGCTACCACGTTGGGTTTGATCGCATCGACATCTTCCCGCGACTTGCAGAACGCAATCAACTCTGTCGCATAAGGAAGCATTGTGGCCGCAGCGCTATCGCGTTCGCTGTCTCGCTTCAGCTTCTGCAGGCGATACTCAAGTTCCGATCGAAGGAGCAAGTAATCAATCTTGCTGACCCGATCTAGCTTCACGAAGTTCTGCTCTCGCAATTGCACCAGCCAGTCGTTGATCACTGCCAGTTGCCGCTCCATGGCAGCATTATCTAGCGGGACCCGAAAGCGATGATTGAGCGTCTGCACATCCGCAGCATACCGTTCAATGAACCCGCGAATCGTCGACTTTGATTCCTGAGCCTGCACGCTGCTCGCGATCGAAGTGACAAACAAAACCAGCCAAGCAAGTGAGCGTTTAGTCATAAATCTAAAGTTCGTTGAAGTGATGATGATCGATCCAAATTTTAAGAACAAAGCGGCCGCAGTTTTCAAACACTTTACCGTTCGAATCTGCGGGCCGCTCTAGTCTCGCCAATCTTGATCCGAATTCGCCGATACTCCATTTGCCCGCGGTCCCCTTCCAAACCGATCGGTCCAGTTTCAGGAAGTTTGAAATCCGCTTCGAGCACTTCGCCGTTGCAGGTGCAGTAAGCCGAGCCACCTTTGACAACAGCAACCAATTCATTCCATTCTCCGGACTTGAACTGTTGCAACTGCTTGTAAGGGCCCGCCAGCGGAAAATCTCGACATTGCAATTGCGGCTTGCGCAGGAACACGCCGCTGTCCGCATTCGGCGTCGCGCGAAATTCTAACTTGAGCGTAAAGTCTTCCGGGAACTCTTGGCTGGTCCAAAGCTGCTGGATCCTTCGTCCTTCGGCTGGAGTGGTCACGATCAAGCGACCATTCTTGGCAACGTAACGACCGTCCGGGCTCGACGTCTTACCCGTCAGCTCGGTACGCTCTTTGATGATCGGCCAAGGTGGTGCACCCTTATCGCTGCTCTTCCATTTCTCCGCTTGCTTGATTTGATCCGGAGTCGTTGGCATCACGACCCAACCGCTCAGATCACGACCATTGAACAAGCTCACAAAACCGGTCTCGGGAACAAACGTATCCAGCTCGTTCTCTAGCAACCCGAGCGTTGCAAAAATCGGTCGAATCGCTTTCGCCCACTTCGCATATCCGGCTTTATTCGGATGCAGCAGATCAGGAAACTCCTCCGCCTTCGCATCTCCTTGTTCATTAGCAAACAAGGTCCAAGTATCGAGTACGGTGATTTGCGGATCGCCTGCGACTGCGGCGGCGAGTTGTTGATTGATTTGCTTGATCTTATCAGCCGGTCGTGCTTTGTCAGCCGAGCTTGGGAAGACTTGGCAGAGTACGATCGGCATTTGCGAGTCGTGTTTTTTCAGCTCTGCAATGATCGCTTTGACATTCGCAGTGATCGTTTCCGCTTCAGCTTTATCTTCCAAGTCATTGGTGCCCATCAACATCACCACTGCCGAAGGTTTCAGCGACAGCACATCTTCCTTCAAACGCCACAGCATGCCGCGAGTCGTATCGCCGCTAATGCCGCGGTTGGCTACTTTCATACCTGCAAAGGCATCTCCCATCGATTCGCCCCAACCTTGCGTGATCGAGTCGCCAAAGAAAACCACCGCTTCTTGATCCTGCGCCACTTGTTCGGACCATTTGCTGCGGCGATCGCGCCACAAGTTCTTAAACCAATCGGCGCGACGCATCGGACCCGCCCCGGGCAAGCTCTCATCGCTCGCAGGAATATCCAGACTGGCCGCAATCGGCGGTGCTTTGTCTTGCGCAATCGCAAGCGACCCGGCACAAAGCAGGATCGCAACGCAACTGAAACGGAGAGTTAGTAACATGAGAGGAACCTTTCGATTAGAATCGGGGACTTTGTCAGCACGTAGCGTGATCAGTTCTCGGTCAGGCTGCAATATCCCTCATGCGTTCACCTTGCTTGAGTGCACACGTGCTTGAGTGCGAAAAGGCTCAATACTTGTGCACGCTCACCCAACCGATTATCTGTAGAGCCATCGATCAGATTGCTTAACTCTGGAGCTACCCGCGTGTGCACAAAATCGTTGTTCGAGGTCCGAACTTACTTCAGTTTTAGCCTAGTTCTACTTGGCATTCTTCTAACGATCACTCCCACGCCGGCGGCTGAACCGAAGCTGGATCTGCTGCTGAAGAACGGACGCATTGTGGATGGAACTGGAGCTCCTTGGTACGTGGCAGATGTCGGGATCTCGCAAGGCAAGATTGTTCGCATCGGACGCATCCCTGCCGAAGAGGCAACTCGCGTGATCGACGCAACTGGCTTGATAGTGGCTCCTGGATTCGTCGATATGATGGGACAAACCGCGACGCCGATGTACGAAGACCCAAAATCGGCTATCAACTTACTGACTCAAGGCATCACCACGATCAACGCCGGCGAAGGCTCCTCGGCCGCACCGCTTGGGGACAAGCTCGGATCGCAGCAAGGCTGGACCACATTTCGCGAATACTTCGCGCTGCTCGACATGCTGGGGCTACCTGTGAACGTGGTCCAATCAGTTGGTCACACTCAGGTGCGGGAACTTGTTCTGGGCGAAGTGGACCGTCGACCAAGCGATGAAGAGCTTCAGCGGATGCGGAGCTTGGTGCGCGAAGGTATGCAAGCCGGTGCGATCGGTGTCTCGACCGCTTTGATTTATCCACCCGCCGTTTACGCGCGGACTGAAGAGATCGCATCGCTCTGCGAAGTCGCCGGTGAATATGGCGGACGCTATTACACTCACATGCGCAACGAAGGGGACCGACTGTTGGAAGCGATCGACGAAGCGCTGGACATCGGACTCACTGCCCACACGCCCGTACACATCTTCCACTTGAAGACCGCCGGCAAACAGAACTGGGGAAAAATGCCGCTTGCCATTGCGAAAATCAAAGCGGCTCGAGCGCAGGGACAACAAGTCACCGCTGACATCTACCCCTACATCAATAACGGCCTCGGCATCGCTGCCTTCATTCACCCACGGCACTTCGCCGACGGGTCCGAACGACTTCTAAAACAACTCGATGCACCTGAGAAACGAACTGAAATTCGAACCGAGATGGAATCCACTGACGGCTGGGAGAATTGGTTCCGACACGTCGGCCATGATTGGAATCGCGTCATCATTGGTAAAACGAACGACAAGAAGTACGATTCACACATGGGCAAAAGCGTGACGGAGATCGCCGCCGCATTCAAGGAAGATGCCTGGGAAACGTTTTTTCAGTTGGTGAAAGCGGGCGCGTTCGCGCTCCCGCAGAGCATGACCGAAGCCAACAAAATTTTGGCGATGCAGCAAGACTTCGTATCGTTTTGTACAGACGTTGGTCCAGCCGGTGGTGAAAGTTTTGCATCGCATCCGCGCGCCTTTGGAGCCTTTCCGCGGCTCTTGTCGCGTTACGTTCGCGATCTCGGTGCGATGACTCTCGAACGCGCGGTTGCCCAAGCCAGTGCTGCAGCGGCAAACAATGTGCTGGTCCATGATCGAGGTCGCATCGCAGTGGGCTTGGCGGCCGACGTTATCGTGTTCGACTTTGAGAAAACGCGTGACAACGCAACTTTTGAAAAGCCCGATGCACCTTCAGAAGGAATGCAGTTTGTTATCGTCAATGGTCGCGTTGTGCTTGAAGATGGCAAGTACACGGGACTTAAACCTGGTCGAGTCCTTCGCGGGCCAGGCTATGATCCAAAAGTTGCACCCGAGAATACATCAACCGGTGAAGCGGTGCCGGCGCTTTTGAGTTTCGATACGATGATGAACGCCTTCCTCAGCGAGCACAAAATTCCTGGCGCAGCAGTCGCCGTCACCGATCAAGGCAAACTGGTTTTCGCGCGCGGTTACGGCTACGCAGATCTTCAAACAGGCGCACCGGTCGAACCGGATAGTCTGTTTCGCATCGCGAGCATTTCAAAACCGATCACAGCGATTGCCATCATGCAGTTAGTCGAGCAAGGGAAGCTTGCTCTCGATGACAAAGTCTTCGAAGTACTCGACTACCAAGCGGAGATCGCTGCAGCGGGCGATGAGTTCGAGAAGCGTTTGCGAGACGTGACGATCGAACATCTTCTTCAGCATCGTGGCGGCTGGGATCGCGACAAATCGTTTGATGCGATGTTCCAATCGGTCCGTTTCGCGCGCGACATGAATGTGGCTACGCCGGCAAAACCGGAGGACATTATTCGTCGCATGCTCAAGCAACCGCTGGACTTCGCACCAGGCGAACGTTACGCCTACTCGAACTTTGGCTACTGCTTGCTCGGCCGCGTCATCGAGAAGATTGTCGGCCAACCTTACGAGGCCTGCGTTCAAGCGTCCGTGCTCAAGCCGCTCGGTATCACCGACATGAAGATCGGCGCCACGCGACTCGACGGTCGAGCGCCGAAAGAGGTTCGCTACTATCAACCTGGCTACGGCAAGTCAACCTTCGAAGCGGATCTTGGTGCACGCACTTCATCGCCTTACGGCGCTTGGCACCTAGAGGCGATGGACGCGCACGGTGGCTGGTTAGCCTCCGCAGTCGATCTTGCAAGAATTGCCGCCGCGTTGGAATCGTCTGAAAAATGTTCGTTGCTGAGTCCAGAAAGCTGGACTCAGATGCACGCGAGACCGACTGGCTTGGCCGGCTTTGCTGAAGACGGAAAACCCAAGGACACTTACTACTCGTTCGGTTGGATGAATCGCGACGTAAAAAAGGGTGCGAATCATTGGCACACCGGTTCCTTGGATGGCACTGCAACGATTCTCATTCGCCGCCACGACGGTCGAAACTTAGTCGCATTGCTCAACAGTCGAGCCAGCCCAAGCTCAACGCACCTCGGTCGCGACATTGATGCCAAACTGAATCGCGCCGCGGAGGCGGTAGAAAAGTGGCCCGACGTTGATCGGTTCGCTGAGTTCTTTAGGTAGCGAACGAACAATAACTTGATGGAATTTGTGCAACTTGAACAAGCAACTCGCTCAACAATGGCTTGAATCGCGGTCCCATGAGATGGTTGCTGACTTGATCGAGTTATGCAACCAAAATTCAGGTTCGCATAATTTGCCAGGTCTGATTCGAGTTGCGGATTGGTTGTGCGAGTGGGCGGAACTGTTGCCGGGAACTTTGCAAAGAATTGATTTGCCGCCGTGCGAATTGATCAGCGATGCAGGCGAAGCGATTTCTGTTGAGACGGGTCCTGCGCTGCGTTGGGACTTTAAACCCGAGGCAGCTCGACGGGTGTTGTTGATGATTCATTATGACACCGTGTTTGATGCGACGCATGAGTTTCAACAGTGTCAGCAACTCTCGCCGACGCTGCTGCGGGGACCGGGAGTTGCTGATGCAAAGGGCGGTATTGTGGTGCTGCGATTCGCGCTGCAAGCGTTGCTGAAGTTTGGATTGGCACCGGACCTCGGTTGGACAGTGTTGCTGAATCCGGATGAAGAAGTCGGTTCGCACAGTTCGTTGGCGCTGATGCAAGAGTTGGCACCGCAATTTGATTTCGGGCTGCTCTTCGAACCGGCGTTGCCAACGGGCGAAATGATTTCGGAGCGAAAAGGATCGGGCACGTTCAGTGTGCTGGTGGGTGGCCAAGCCGCGCATGCGGGTCGATATTTTCATCGCGGTCGCAACGCGGTCGCTGAGATCAGTCGGATGGTGGCTGCGATCGACGGGCTGAATGGGCAACGCGAGGAAACGACCATCAATGTCGGCTACATCAGCGGTGGCGGGCCGGTAAATGTGGTGGCAGATCAGGCGATCGCCCGTATCAACGTGCGAGTTGCTGATAGCGAATCTGCGACTTGGTTTATACAGCAATTGCAGACGCTCGCCAGTCAAACGGCGGGCCGCGAAGGCTTTACTTGCCAAGTGCACGGTGGTTTTACTTCGCCGCCCAAACGCATCAATGCTGCTCAGCAGGCGCTCATGCAAGCGGTCAATGCATCCGCTGTGAGGCTCAATTTGCCTGCGATAACTTGGCAATACACCGGTGGCGTATGCGATGGCAACAAGCTTGCCGCAGCGGGACTGCCCAACATCGATACGCTCGGGCCGCGCGGAGATGGGCTGCACAGCGGGCAAGAATGCGTGCAGTTAGATTCGCTGGCCGAGAAAGCGAAATTATTGGTTGAAATTTTGTGCCGATTTGCGGACGGTGACTTCGAAAACTTGCGGCGCGGCAAAGTTGCTACTTGAGCCTTGGCACTTCCGTTTCTTGAGTTGGGGATTTTAAGGAGTGCTGAGCGCGGTTACAATCTGGACGTTGTTGCGGATCAAACCCTAGACCGCTTCAAGTTTCTATCAACAAGATCAGCGAGGTGTCCCGATGAGCGAAAATGAATTGGAGGATCGTGCAATGCAGATCCGCCAACGACTTACGCAACTTCGGGACAGTCTTTGACTACGATAAGAAGCTCGCACAAATAACGACCATCGAAAGCCAGATGGCGGCTCCGGATTTTTGGAACAGTCAAGAGAAGGCTCAAGCGACGGTCGGCGAGCTGAAAAACTTGCGGCTGATTGTTGTGCCGCTCAAGGATGCGTTGGCTGCTTCCGAAGACCTTTCTGGCTTGATCGGTATGCTCGCCGACGATCCATCGCTGCGCGGTGACGTCGTTGGTGAACTGGATCGGCTGGAGACGGAAGTTTCGCAACTCGAGCTCAAAGCGCTGTTGAACGGAACGCACGATGCGGCCGGTGCCCTGCTGAGCGTTCATGCACGGGATGGCGGAGTGGACGCGAACGACTGGGCCGAAATGTTGCTCAACATGTACATTGCCTGGGCGAAAGACCACGAGTTCACCATCGAGTTGCTCGACCGGCAAGATAACCAGGAAGCTGGTATCACGCAGGCTTCTGTCGCGATTCGTGGACCGATGGCCTATGGTTACTTGAAGGGCGAGGAAGGCATGCATCGTTTGGTGCGGATCAGCCCCTTCAACGCGGAAGGTAAGCGGCAGACGAGTTTCGCGGCGGTCGACGTTTCGCCGGAAATCAATGATTCCGTGGAAGTTGAAATTGAAGACAAGGATGTGCGCGAGGACACTTACCGAGCCAGCGGCGCAGGTGGTCAGCACATCAACAAGACGGATAGTGCGGTTCGGTTAACACACATTCCAACTGGTATTGTCGCGGCTTGCCAGGGTGAACGCAGTCAACATAAGAATCGTGCTCAAGCCTGGAAGTTGCTGCGAGCTCGGTTGGCGCGGGTCGAGGAAGAGAAACGCGAAGAAGAGCAGCTAGCAAAGTACAAAGGCAAAGTGAGACAGAAGGGTTTCGGATCGCAAATTCGAAATTATTTCCTGCATCCTGAGCAACGCGTGAAAGATTCGCGGACTGAGTATATGCAGAACAGTTTTCATGCAGTGATGGCTGGCGACATCCAGGGCTTTCTGGAATCGTTTTTGAGATGGCGCATGATGCAAAATACTGAAGAGTAATTCGAAGAGTAAAATCGAGCAGTAAAAAATCGAGCAGTAAACCTAGCGGTACGACTAGCCAGTAGAACATACAAGATTTTTAAAGCAGACTTAGCTCCGATGTTTTGGAGCGGAGGCAGTTATGACACGTGGCCCACAACGCACGGCTGAACCACTGACGCTCAATGGCGGGAAACTTGGCGAGTTGTCCTTTGAATGGGTCGATGATCGCTATCACCACGTATGGCGATTGGGTGATACGGAGTTGCTGACATCGGCCGAAGGGCACAGCGGATGCACGTGGCCCGAGTCGCCGCCGCTTCAGCAAATTCATTTGCAATCGTTCGGCGATGGTCGCGAAGTGGTCTTCGGCGTTGGCATGTCTGGTCGCGGACATTGGTCGGCCAGTTTCACGTTGGTCCCTGACCTGCGCTGCTGGATCGTCGAACTCGCCTGCCGTTCGTCGACGAAGCCGGAAACATTGGCTAGCACTTATCGATTGACTAATGGTTGGACGCCTGCGTCGGGCAGTAGTTGGGAATTGCAGGTGGGAGATGTCGTCGCCAGGATGGAACCGATCCAGCCCACGACTACGGCAACTCGCGAAGCCGATCTTCTGAGCCTGCAACCAGCCATGATTGTCGAAACGACACCTTCGACAACTCAGTGGGCGTTTCGCCTGCGTGTTAGTGAATAACTCGCAACGATTCTGCAACGCTTGGGACGACAGCAAATACTGGGGGTGATTACTTAAGCGAGTAATCTTCGTCAAAGACGTTCGGCATATCAGTTTTAACGACGCCCGCGGCGGCTGCAACAATTATTTGCTCGCGAGCCGCTTTCAATGCCAAGCCGTTGGTCTTGGGATGGACCAGTGCAAAGGCGGCTTTGCGGGCCAGCGAACTCGGATGCTCGATATCCATCTTGAGATCCACCAGTCCATTTGCAACGCCAATTTGCAACTCGGTGAACGCAAAGGTTGCAGCACGTCCGCGGATTTTCAATGAAACGGCGGTTTCGTTCCCTTCGACAAATGAAGCTTCGCTAGAGCCACCGATCTTGAACGTCTCCGCAGGTCCAAGGCTGGCAACCGCGTCGACCAGAAATTCGTGATACTCTTCAACCAGTTTGGCAACGGTGCCAAGTCGCTTGAGTTGCTCTTTCTGTCGTTGCGTCTTCGCCGAATTCTCCGATGCAGTCAGTTGTTCTTTTGCCAGTTTGAAATTTTGTGCTCCCAGCGTCTTGAGTGTTTCTTTCATCGCTTTGTTCCAAGCTGCTTTTTCGGCCGCAGTTAAAACCGCGTCGGCAGGTGCCGGCGCAGGTTGTGTCTCCGTAGCCGGCTCAGTTCCCGGTGTTGTAGTCATCGTTTCTGAAGGCGTTGTTCCAGCAGGCATTGTTCCAGCAGTCATTGTTCCAACGGGCATTGTTCCAGCGGGCGTTGTTTCGGCAGGCACTGTGGCAGGCACTGTGGCAGGTTCGTTCGTCATCGGAGTCGCTGGAGGGGTCGGCGCTACTGGTGAAGGGGCGGCCGGCTGAGGCGGAGCAGGCTCAGCCGCCATTTCCTCCATCATGTTTGGTTTTGGTTGCGCGCCGCCAACGTTGCCATCTAACCCTCCGACTTTAGGCAATCCGCTGCCTTGCATTGGCGCCGCGTCGAACGATTCACGGGGAGACGCGGCTGAGCCGGTATTTGCTTTCGGTTTGACTTTGTCAAGCGACGATTGAGCCAACTCGGCAGGATCGACTTTTGAATCTGGACTCGGCGAAACCAAATAGAACATCAATCCGAACACCAAAACTAACGCACCGGCGATACCTCCCACACTTAGCAGCATCGCACGACTCCGCTTGCGGCGAATCTGCTTGGCGATTCCACCCGGTGCAGTCGGCAACGCGGGTGGTCGCGCGGTCGCGATGGATTTCTTCGGTGCAGCGAATTGTTCTGCCAGCACATCGTCATCGGCGCCTACGGTCTCTTCGTTTTCTCTGGTGTCATTGAACCGCGAGTACTCGGGCATCAATTCGCTTGCGCTGATGGAAATCGGAGCGGCGATCGTGGCTGTGGACGCGCCACCCAAGAAACTTTGCAATTTGTCGTAGTCAGCGATCGGGTTCGTTTCAGGCAAACTGGTTGAACAACGCAAGAAGCCGCCCAAGTCGAAAGGGGCGCGAGGGTCTTCCGCGGGCAGCATCGATTCAAGTTCTTCGAGATCCCATTCCAGTTCCGGCGTTTTTACTTCGACCGCTACTACTGGCGACTTGGAGGCGGAAATTTTTTCAGCAGGAATTTTTTCGGGCTGCGCGAGAGAAACTTTTGAAGGCTCGGCAGAATCCGTGGCTGCGTACGTTTTGGACCAAGCGCGGTCATAAGCGGTTTTGCGGTCCGCGTCGAGCAGATTTTTTTTGCCGAGTGCGACGACTTTGGCGGCTCGCTGCGCCAATTTCAAATCTGATTTCTGCGCGGCTTCCGCCTTTTTCTGCATCGCGATCAGTCCGCGTTGGATCTTGGCAACGTCCGCTTCGAGCGGCGTGAGGCCGAGCA
>Ga0163144_10023381_pt1 | contig 12195 bp, 7 predicted proteins | sample OliLak19BULKMAT1_FD_123175 | JGI IMG/M metagenome (GOLD analysis project Ga0163144, IMG submission 123175) | Freshwater microbial mat bacterial communities from Lake Vanda, McMurdo Dry Valleys, Antarctica - Oligotrophic Lake LV.19.BULKMAT1 | ecosystem: Environmental > Aquatic > Freshwater > Lake...
CGGACTGAGATGGTTGCTTCGTTTTTTTCTCCATGGTGTTGGTTATTTGCTGGTTGACTTTTCGTTGTGTCCGCCGAACTCGAAGCGCATCGCTGAGAGCAGTTTGTCGGCGAACTCCGCCTCCCCCGTGAGCTGAAGCGCGAGTAGAGCAGTGTGGGTCCCTCGAAGGGGGGCGGCGTACCCGCCTGTTGACCCAGTCATCAAAAGATGGGATTCCACTTTACGAACACGCCTCCCCTAAAAGCGTAGGTGCCACTTCTGCCCGAATTCTTACACCCGTCACGCATGCTACGAATCAAGGCAAAATCACAATCTACTAACTTGATCATAGACGCCGGTTGCCACCCCTAAGTCATCGAGATCTCTGCGGGACACCATTCAGGAGTTCGGACTGCTTGTTCGTGCGGGGACGTAACCTCCAAAGCTTGCTGGCAGGCCAAGAGGTGACTCCGATTTATACGTTCGGGCAGTTCATCAAGGTCGGACGGTCACGACGAAACAGCAACCAACTGAAAGGTTTGCTTACGGCCAGCTTCGTTCCCGATATTCAATCCGTCACCGAGGCGCTCAACAATCGAATCAAGGACGGCATCAAGGCAAGAAGAGAGCTCCTCTGAACGAGGAAGGAGTGTCCTCGAAAGAGGAAACCGCGGGTCGAATCGACTAAGATTCGGCTATGCCCCTGATTTTGATTGGAGTTCCATGAACGACCACGCTCAACTTGAACCCAACCACTCGCCCAACCGGAATCCCTCTCGCCGTATCCTGATCGTCGGTGGCGTGGCCGGAGGCGCGTCATGCGCTGCGCGACTTCGGCGCCTCGACGAGTCGGTAGAGATCTTGATCTTCGATCGCGGGCCCTACGTGTCCTTTGCAAACTGCGGACTGCCGTACTACGTCGGTGACGTCATCGCTGACGAGCGAAAGCTGCTCGTCGCGTCGCCCGATATGTTTCGCGAGCGGTTCAACATCTGGGTGCACACCAATACAGACGTCATTGATATCGACCGTCCTGCGCGTACGATCACCGTTCGCGATCTCAACACCGGCCAGATCCGCACAGAGCGATACGACGCGTTGGTCCTGTCGCCAGGCGCTGCACCGATCCGGCCCACACTGCCAGGGGTAGACCTGCCCGGTGTTTTTGCCGTGCGCAACATTCCGGACTCCCGCCGTATCCGTTCCTGGATTGCCGAACGCCACGCCAAGACCGCGGTCGTCGTTGGCGGCGGATTTATCGGATTGGAGATGGTCGAAAACCTGATCCATCGTGGACTCTCAGTGACCGTGTTGGAAAAGCTACCTCAGGTCATGCCCCCGCTCGACCCCGAGGTAGCGGCCCCGCTCATGGAGCACCTGATCGCAAAGGGGGTAAAGCTCCAGCTAGGCGACGGTCTGGCCCGCATCGACGACGGGGCCGACGGCCGCTTGGTCGTGGTCGCGGAAAGTGGCGCCAGTTTTCAAGCCGATCTCGTCATCCTTGCCATCGGCGTGCGACCCGAGAACGATCTGGCCAAGTCGACCGGCCTTGAGATCGGTTCGCGCGGTGGCATCGTAGTCGATGCACAGATGCACACTTCCGATCCGGAGATCTGGGCTGTCGGCGACGTCGTCGAAGTGCCAGACGTGCTGACCGGTCAGGACACCGTGCTGCCGCTCGCGGGCCCAGCCAATCGCCAAGGTCGAGTGGCGGCCGAATCAATCGCCGGACGTGCGACAAATTTTCGCGGAATACAGGCCACGGCGGTTGTTGGCGTGCTGGGCCTAACGGTTGCGTCCACCGGCGCGAGTGAGAAGGGATTGCGGCGTGCCGGCGTGACGAGCTTCGAGAAGGTGTACCTCCACCCCGGCCACCATGCCGGATATTACCCGGACGCACACCCGATTCATCTAAAGCTGCTATTTTCGGTGCCTGACGGCCGCATCCTCGGTGCTCAAGCGATTGGCCTGGAAGGCGTGGATAAGCGTATCGATGTCATCGCGACCGCGATTCAATTTCGAGGCACCGTACACGATCTGGCCGAAGCCGAGCTCTGCTATGCCCCACAGTTCGGTGCAGCGAAAGATCCGGTCAACCTCGCCGGTATGCTGGCCGAGAACGTTCTGAACGGAGACATGCCCCTGGCCGACTGGCTGCAATTGGATAGCACCGGCGCGTTGCTGGTCGACGTGCGCGAGCCCGACGAATTCGCCGGCGGGCACATCCCGAACGCGATCAATTTGCCGCTCTCCCAGATGCGAGACCGCTATGCGGAGTTGCCGATGAATCGGGAAATTTGGACCTATTGCCGAGTGGGACAGCGGGGGTACTTCGCCACCCGGTTCCTGGCACAGCACGGATATCAATCACGGAATCTGGCCGGAGGGTATATGACGTACCAAACATTCAGTACGCCCCGCGCCGAATCCTGATCACCGTCCAGAAATTGATTCTAGCGAACCAGGTTCCTCTATCAAAGGTCTAAATCCCTCGATGAGTTCATTGGTCAGCTCTTCGACTACTTGATCGCTAGTTAAGTCACGCGGAAGTTCCGCATCATCCCCATGTCTTCGTGCTCCAGGATATGGCAGTGGTAGAGGTATAGCCCGGGATGCTGTGTGAATGTGACTTGTACGCGGACGGTCTCGCCGGGTAGCACCAGCACAGTGTCCCTCCAACCGGCATCGACGATGCCTGCGCGCAACGTGTTCGCAGCCCGTCCGCCCGTCCGATCAACGACGCGAAACTGTCGGCCATGGATATGAATGGGATGAGCCGCTTGCATGCCCATACGGTTTGACAAATTTTCGAAGGACCAAATGTGGGTTGAACCAGCCGCCACCGTTTCTTCAGGCGCAACACCGCTCATGTCAAAAGTCCGGCCGTCAAGTAGCCATTCCATGCGCTGAAAGACGAGTGGAACCCGTCGTACTGTCGCGTCGGAGCGGAGTGACCACGACGAGTCAAAGGAGGAGAGTCGTTCAGGCACACGAAAGGGCGAGCCTTTTCGATCTCCCGTGCGCAGGGTGATGATTCGAAGCGGCGCTCCATTCGGGACCTCGGCACGGCCGCCCATCATGCCCATCATGCCGACTACGCCAGCGTCGTCCTCGGCGAAACCCAGGCTATCTAGGTCCACTTCAGCTCCGGCGGGTAGGCCGGTCAGATCCACCAATAGATCCGCGCGCTGGCCGGGCGCCAACGTCAGCACTTGTTGCCGAAGCGGGAGTTCTAGAAGTCCACCGTCTCCACCAATGATGGTCATGCTCACATCGCGGCTCCAGGCCAGCTTGTAGATGCGTGCGTTGGAGGCGTTCAACACTCGAACGCGGTGCCAGGCCGCGTCCACTACTCTCGTCGGTTGAGGTTGACCGTTTACCAATACCGAATCGCCAAGAAAACCATTCATCATCTCCATCATGCGACCGCCGTGGAAGGCGAACTGGTTGCTTTGGTCGAAGCGGCGATCCTGAATTACACACAAAAGTTCGGCCTCTCCTGATGGCAAGTCGAGGGCGTCCTCTTCCGGATCGCTCACAATCAGGACTCCAGCCAAGCCTTGGTACACCTGCGCGCCGGTGCGCATGTGCGGATGAGGGTGGTACCAGTAGGTGCCGGCCCGATTGGTGACCTCGAATTCATAAACGTACTCATGACCCTGCTCGATGACAAGGTTGGGGTGTCCGTCGGCTCGTTCGGGTACGTCGAGTCCGTGCCAATGGACTATCGAATCTTCGGACAGTTGGTTGACAAAGCGGATCCGCACTTTTTGATTGCGACGCAAGCGGATGACAGGGCCGAGGTAAGAACCGGGAAGAATCTGGAGAGTTTCCGAAGGTCCTTTGAGCAGGCTGGCATTGAAACGCGATACTCGCGTGGGCGGGCCCGGAAGTACCGATACTTCGTCAGGTGCCGCGGTTAAGGTTAGCTCGACGTCGGGCACGAATCCAGCGCCTGTTGTTGCCTGCATCGAAACTGCGGATAGCCGGGGCCCTTCACATCCTGTTACTCCAGCGAGGGTGGAGAGGCTCAATAAGTTCAGTAGGTCCCTGCGATCCATGGTTCAGTCTCCTTGAAATCTCGTCTTTCCCGCAACTTTCCAACTCCCGGAAGGTAGGTACTCTAGCCAACTTGATTAGTCAGCCTTCAAAACAACCTTCACAGCGCCGGTGTTTGGCATCGTCACAGAAGGTGTCGTAGGACTTCAGAATTTGGTCGAGCGCGGAACGGTGCGTCACCAGCTTACCTGGCTTGAGGTTGCCGGACAGAACAGCCCTCATCAGCATCGGCGTGGCGTTGCCGTCCCATAATTTCTCCACATGCAGAAACACCGGATTGCCTTGACCCCGATGCTCGCGATATGGCCTGCGGCCCCCATGATGCCTCCACAGATATCAAGCGTGGCGGAAAGAACCACAGTTTCGGTCGATGACGTCGACGCCCTCACCCTGAGTTAGCTCCATCATGCGTTGGACTGCGTTTCCATCGGCGCTGTTTAAAAGCGTGTACGTCGAATATGGCTGAGCATCACCGCCCAGACCCAGCTCGATAAGTGATCCAACAGGGCGCCTCGTTCGGCCAACAGATCCTCAGCCCACCGAATCGCAGCCTAGATTACACAGAAGACGTTGCAGATCCACCGCAATTTGCAAAAATCAAATTTGAACCTGCTAACGCCTCTCTCTGTTGGCTAATGGCGGTCGCGATGCCGCCTGGCTCGATCTCTCAAGCCTCGGCTAGCTGATCGCAATCACCTCATGCATTGCCACCTTCGGCACTTCCACAACCAAACGTCCCCCGGCCATCCTGAACTTGGCCGCCACTCCAGCAGTCAGCAACTTTACTGAACCTGCCTCGACACCCGCCGGAAGCTCGATCGATACCTCCAGCGGCCCCACCGGATAAACCTCCTTAACAGGTCCCTTCATCATCCTCGGGTTCGTAAGATTCACGAGATGTACAGTCAGGCTCTCCTTCTGCCTCCAATAAGCGATATCCAGCACCCCCTGGCCTTTCACCTTCACCACGCGCACCTCAGGCGCTGCCCAATCCACCGCGTTGCCCAACACGATCGCATGATCCGGACTCAACACATCCCAATAGGTGCGATCGATATCCATCGGGAAATAAACCACCCGCCCCTTGCCCGCCTGCCGGACAAACACCGCTGGAATCTCTGTTCGAGTCACGCTCGTATAAACACTCTCCATCGGCAAGTCCGGATAACTCGGAATCAGCGTCAGCCATGGCTTCGCATTCGCTTCAATGCTCTCCGCCTTCACCCGCCTCACTCCATTGATCACCCGCGTCACACCAGCAAGATCGCGCACCAGCGGATTGCCCGCCACCTCATGCTCCAATCTCAGGTAAGAGTTCTGCATCCGCTCTTCCACCCCACCTCCATAGCGGCAACCAAACAGCCTGCCCAAGCCAAAGTCCTTCCGTAGCGAACCCCACTCGTCATAAAGCGATGTCTCCCCCGTTGCGATCACACTCCCGCCCCGCGAAACGTACTCCTCAATCAACCGGCACTGCTCAAGCGACAACGCCGCGATGTTCGGCAGTATCAATAGCCGAAACCGGTCCACATTCGCGGCATCCAGCAACCCGTCATGCACCATTTCAAATGGAATCCGCTCCTCCACCAACAACTGATAAAACCCAAGCTGCGCATCCTCAACTTTCTCCCGCGCCTTCTCACCGCCATAGTAATGAGCCGTCTGCTGCGAATATACAATCGCCACCCGCGCCAGATTCGCCTCATTCCGCAAATACTTCTCATGCTTCCAGTGCCACTGATAAACCTCTGAAACCACCGGCATCCACCGTTTATCAATCGGCTTGGCGTTGAACTTCGTAAACCATGGCCTCAGCCCCTGCGCGATTCCGTCCCTCACCCAAAGTTCAATCTCGAGCGGCCCCTGCACCGAATCCTTCCAGCGATAGGGCTCCTCCAACCCAACACTGAAGATCCCGCCAATCGGTTTATTACCCATCGTGGCCCTGTACTCTTTGCCGTTCTTCCCATTCGCCCAAGGCAGAGTCAACCCACGCCTAGCCTGCTTATCCGCAAACAGCGTCTGCGTCTTGGCCCCCACCGTCTTCATGTCCAGATCTGAAAGCGCTCCCCCACCCGAGTTCGGAATAAACGAGGCCGCTGGATTCTCCGCACGGATCACTCCATCCCACACATCCCAAAGCTCAAACAACCGCTTCTGATTCCATTCGATCCATTTGCGCCGCGCTGCATCCCGGTGGTCATTTGTCTTCGGCAACGCCAACCCGCAGAATGCTCGAAACTCCCTCTGACAACTCTCGCAATAACAAGTCCCATGCCCATGCCACCGATTCGAAAACACTCCATCCACCTTGTAAAGCTGGACGATCTCCCGCGTCACCTTCGTCATGAAATCAAAGTTGTAGGGTCCCAATGCGCAAGTGACATACAACTTCGGATCCGCCCAATGCCTACGGGGCTTCCCGTCCGCCAGCCGCGCCACCCACTCCGGATGCGCTCGAAATGCTTCCTCGGTACAAGCATGCGGATCGGTCCGCGCAATCACATTCATCCCCAAATCCCGGCAGCCCTTCACAAAATCCCCAAACGGGTCCGTCTTGGCCAAAAACTTGCTCTTGTAGTGCAGCGGAATCTGAGTCGGATAGAACGCGACACACCCGCCAGCGCTCAGACAAGCTGCGTCGGCATGGATTTCCTTGAAGTATCGCAGCCACATCCCCAGATCGAACTTCCCGGGATCATCCTCCGTAAACGCAACCTGCGCCCAGCGCATAGGCCGGTCATACCAGCTCGTCGCACCCTGCTGCGCCGACAATGCCACTGCGCCGCCAGCCGCCAACACCTCTCGTCGTGTCCAGTTCATGCCACTCAGCTTCTCATCTTTAACATCAAAATGGCCACGGAGGGTGTCAACACAACGCGCGTCCAAAGTGTCAAACTAGAAGCGACTGGCACACACTTCTCAACCCATGAATCCCAAGTATTACCGGCATCGACTCCCCACCATCGCCGCATTGGCGCTCTGCTTCTCGATCACAATCGCCTGGTCGACACGCTTTCTCTTCGCCCAATCCACCTCCACCGCCAGCGTTGCCCTCGACCCGTCGTTCAATGACGTGGTTAAACCCTTCCTTCAGAAGAACTGCTCTCAATGCCACAACGCAGAGAACGCCACTGCCGGCGTGCGAGTCGATCAGCTCGATGCCTCCCTCGACGACAAGCACATCCGCATTTGGGAAGGTGTCAAACACCGCGTCGAAACCGGCACCATGCCCCCCAAAGGGCTCCCCCAGCCTTCCGCCGCCGATCGCCAAAAGCTTGTCGAATGGGTCGACCAGGCTCTCGAAGTCGCTCGCTTGCGTCCAGCCCCCAAGAACGGAATCGTCCGCCGTCTCACAGTCGCCCAGTACCGCAACACGATACGCGAACTGCTCATGCTCGATGACGACGTCGCGCAGATCCTGCCCCCCGATGCGATTTCCGCCGACGGCTTCGTAAACAACAAAGAAACCCTGCAACTCTCTCCGCTGCTCCTCGAAGCCTACTTCGAGATCGCCGAAGACGCACTCAACCGCGTAATCGTTGACCCGAAGTCCAAGCCAAAGGTCCAGAATTTCCGAATGGACCTCGGCGATAAGATCAACCCCAATCCGCTTGCCGAAAAATTGATTCTCGGAGCCAACAGCCAACTCCTTGAGAATGACGAATTCACAGTCACTCAACTCACTCCCGCCAAGCCCTTCGCCTACGACCCCTTCTTCATGCGGACTAAATACCGCTTCATCGAGGGCTACGCCGGCAACGACACCGTCCGCGGATGGCGCGATTTCGACAGCATCTACCACGCCGTCTATGCCTGCATGCGCGGTACCCCCGGCTATCCCAAGGGCATGGCTTATGGCGCCGTCCCCGAGGGACTCCTCCTCCGTCCTGCTATACCGAACGAAGAACACTTCGACGACGATGGCAGCTATGGCCACAAAGCCAATTTCAAAATCTCCCTCCGCGAACTACCTGACCACGGCCGCTTCCGCGTCACGGTATTGGCTGCCAAATACAATGACGGTCTCCTGCTCGATCCCGGCGCAACCCCTCAGCCAGCTTTATCCTCCACGCTGGTCGCTCGCAACTTCAACACTCCACAAAGCATCGCCATTCCGTCCGCCGGCCTCTATCAGGTCGATGTCCACGCCAATCCCCGCTCCGCCCCTCCCACCACTTCCGATGCCACACGCCTCAACAAATCTCTCGCCGGCTATTGGTCCTTCAATGACGAGAACTCCGTCGGCAAGCTGGAAGGCAAAGCTCGCATCGTAGCCTCTCCCTTCGGCAAAGCCGTATCACTCGAAAACAACCCCGACGCCGTGGTTGTCCCCCACGGCGACGCGTTCGATGTAGCCACCGGCGATTTCTCGATTTCCATGTGGGTCCGTCCTGCCGAGCCCCGCGGCGGTAGCGCTCTATTCAACATCGGAGGCTTCGAATACGCTCCCGGCATCTCTCTGGCCGTTGGACCACGCGGAGTCCTCCGCCTCGAAACCACCGGCCCCAATGCCAAGCCCAACGGCACAATTACCTCCGTCCCGGGTGTCCTCCGCCCCAACGTCTGGCAACACATTGCAGTAGTCGTGCACCGCGGCGATCAGGATTCCAATATTTTCGTCAACGGCTACCTCGTTGGCAAAGGCAAGATCGGCAACCTCAACCTCGACAACCCGGTGGTCAATCTCCAGATCGGCCGCATTAAGAACAACGGGGTATTTCACGGCGACCTCGATGAAATCCGCCTCCACCGCCGCGCCCTCGAAGACCCTGAAATCCAGGCCCTCATCGAACCCGGCCGCCAGTTTGCCAAGGCCCCTCCACAGCGGCCACAAGACGTCACTCTCAACCTGGGTGACCGCCATTTCTCCGGTACTCTCAACCAGCCTGCATTCCTCGTTCTCCGCCTCCCGGCAGGCCCACTCACAGTCAACGCCGCCATCACCGGCATCGATGGCCTCGACCGCATCGTCTTCACTCCCATTGCCGAAACTACCCCCGATGCCAAACGCTTCGTCGCCTTTGAAAAGCGCACCCCCCGGGTTGGCGTCCATCTCGGCCTCCGCCGCGATTGCGGCAGCACCTTTGCCCCCGCCGGTCTTCCCCAGACTGTCAAGTCCACTAACCTCACCCGCTACGTCTTCGAAGGCGCCATCGCCAACTTCCCCAGCCCCAACGTCGAAAAGGACAACGTCAACTACCTCGCCGGCATCCGCGAAATTGCCGTCCGCAGCGAATACACCGATGGCCGCGACATGCCCCGCATGCTCATCCGTTCTGTCGAATTCGAAGGCCCCTTCTACGAATCCTGGCCTCCACCCGAACACCGCAACATCTTCATCGACTCTGCGCTAAAAACCAATCAGCCAGCCTACGCCCGCCAGGTGATCCGCAACTTCGCAACCCGCGCCTACCGCCGTCCCATTACTCCAACCGAAGAAGCCTCTCTCATGGCGGTTTACAACAGATCCGCCGCCAAAAGCAGCTTGCAATCGGCCGTCAAGGACACCCTCCAGGTAGTTCTTACTTCTCCGCAATTTCTCTTCCTCGTCGAAAAAAGCGCGACCCCCAAACCGGAGCCGCTTACAGACTTCGAGCTAGCCTCCAAACTCTCCTACTTCCTCTGGAACAGCCCGCCAGACAAAACAACCCTGCGCCTTGCCTCCACCGGAACCCTCGTCAAACAGCTCGACGCCGAAGTCGATCGCCTGATCTCGAACCCACGCTTCTCACGCTTCACTCAGGAATTCGCCTCCCAATGGCTCGCCCTCGACAAGTTCAGCGTCCTCGAGCCAGACCGCAAACGATACCCCAACCTCACCCGCGACACCCGCACGCAGCTTCGCCAGGAACCGGTCCAATACATCCAGCACCTCATGCGCGCCAACCTCCCCGTGCGCAACCTCGTCAGCTCAGATTTCATGCTCGCCAATGAAGTGGTCGCCAGCTACTACGATCTCGGCGACAAGACCGACAGTGGCTTCGATTTCGTAGCCATCCCCCACGGTCGCAAAGAACTCGGCGGAGTCCTCACCCAGGCCTCCATCATGGCCGGCCTCTCCGATGGCCGCGAGTCTAACCCGGTGAAACGGGGTGCCTGGCTCGCAAGACGCATCATCGCCGAGCCGCCTGCTGATCCTCCACCCAATGTTCCAGCCCTTCAGGAAGACACCAAGGGCCTCACCCTCCGTCAGCGCATCGAGCAGCATCGCAGCAACAGCGGTTGCTTCCAGTGCCACCTCAAAATCGACCCCTGGGGCGTAGCCTTCGAAGAGTTCGATGCCGGCGGTCGCCTCAAGAAAGAACCCGCTGACGCCCACTCCAAACTGCCAGACAAGACCGAAGTCTCAGGCGCCAACGACCTCAAGCGTTACCTCGCCGAAGATCGCATCGATCAGGTTGCTTTCAGCGTCCTCAAACACCTCGCAACCTATGCGAACGGTCGCAGCTTGACATACAATGAACTCAACAGCTTAAAACAGGACGGCATCAAACTGAAGGCCGGCGGCTACCGGATGAAAGACATGATCCGATATGTTGCCAGCAGCAAGTTGTTCCTCGAAAAATGATGCAGTCAGTCAACAACAAAGGGAGACAGCGATGAACAGAACCCCCAGATTCGAGCGCCGCGCATTCTTGAAAGGCCTGGGAGGCATCTCTCTCGCCCTGCCCGTTCTCGACGCCATGGGCGCTGAAGTCACCGATCAAATCCCCCGCCGTTTCTGCGCCATGTACACCGCCAATGGCATGTCGCTACCCAAGACTGAGCACCAGATTGAAGATTGGCATTGGTTCCCCACCGCCGAAAAAGACGGCCAGTTTGTCTTTGGCAACTCAACCAAGCCTCTTGAGCCTTTCCGCAAACACCTCAGTTTCATGGGTGGCCTCCACCATCCCAGCGGCCCCAAATCAGACCCGCACACCTGCTCGGACATGTGGCTCACTGGCGCGCCCCTATACAACCCCAAGCCCGGCACCTACAACACCGTTGGTCTCGATCAGATCATCGCCCTCCACACCAAGCAGTATTGCCGCCAGCCCAGCCTCATCCTCTCGATCGACGCCGGCACTGGCTTCCTTTCCCGCACTGGCACCATCTCCTACAGTCTCGAAGGCCGCCCGATCCCTGCCGAGAACAATCCCCGCCGCATCTTCGACCGCCTCTTCAAAGGCGACCGTTCCTCGGTTCAGTCCGAGCACGAAAAACTCCAGCACCGCATCAAGCTCGTCGATGCCGTCGTCGACAGCGCCAAGTCCCTCGACAAACAACTAGGCGCATCCGATCGTGAGCGTATGGACCAATACCTCACTTCACTGAACGAAGTCGAGTCCCGCTTGATCGCCTCTGAAAAATGGATCGACATTCCGCTCAAGAAGCAGGACTATTCTCACCTCAACCTTGAGATCACCAATGAGGGTGAACCGGCCGAATACTACCGCAACATGTTCGACCTGATCGCGCTGGCCTTCGACGCCGACATCACCCGCTCCGTCACCTTCATGCTCAACCGCGAAGACGGCATGGGCATCAGCGATACCTTCCCACTTAAACTAGGCCTCTCAAAGACCCACCACAACCTATCTCACGCCACCGACAAAGATGGGCAGCTCCATTTCGCCAAATACGATCACTTTTTGAGCGAGCAGGTTGCCCACTTCCTCGCTCGCCTCAGCAAGTATGAAGATCGCCAGGGCACTGTACTCGACAACACGATCGTCATGTTTGGCAGCGGTGCAAGCACCACCCACAACCCGCGCAACCTCCCCACGCTTCTCGCCGGCGGTGCCAGCATGGGCCTCAAGCATGGCCAATACTGGCGCAAGGATGACAGCCGCATGTCCAACATGTACCTCAGTATCCTTCGCTCGCTGGGCATTGAGCAGGAAGCCTTCGCTGACAGCACCAGCACCCTTTCGAGCCCGGTCTTCACCCGCTCCTAAGCCAGACAAACTTCAAAATCGGGTCCCACACCGCCGGACATGCGGGTCCGAATCCGGCGGTTCCGTGACTCAAACCCGCGAAGGCTGGAGCGTCGTTCACGTGTCCCACTCCGGTTTCGCCGCTCCCAGGTTACTTTCGGGCTTCACCCTATCCGCCCCTGGCAAGCTCAGCCGAAGCTGATTGGCTGGCGCATGACCGCCGTGAGTTTCGCAG
>Ga0163144_10023382_pt1 | contig 12195 bp, 8 predicted proteins | sample OliLak19BULKMAT1_FD_123175 | JGI IMG/M metagenome (GOLD analysis project Ga0163144, IMG submission 123175) | Freshwater microbial mat bacterial communities from Lake Vanda, McMurdo Dry Valleys, Antarctica - Oligotrophic Lake LV.19.BULKMAT1 | ecosystem: Environmental > Aquatic > Freshwater > Lake...
GTTCCGCGCTGTCACAGTTTGCGGTCGAAGGCACGACCCGTGTCTGGGTTCATGTCGCCATCGACCGCCTCACGGGCAAGGTCCTCGACCAGCAGATCGAATACGTGAAAGAAATACCATGAAACCCGCTCCGCTCTGAACTCACGTAAAATGAACGCCTCCTCAAATAATTCCGCCACGGCCTTCTTCGCTGCCATACTTCTTGGCTTTTGTCTTTCTGCGTCCGCTCAGCCGGCGAACCAACTTGGCCTCTCCGCCCCCAACCCCTCCCAGTGGAGCATCGTTCCCCAGAAAATCGGCGAACTCGGAGCGGCGCCGCCGATGCCAGACCAAAGCCCGCCTGGAAAAATTCTCGGGGGCAAGGACGGGAAAATCCGCTTCTGGCGTTACGAGCGTGGTGGGAACATCCTCATCGAACGCTGGTTTTTCGACAAAGTATTCATCGAGCGCGTCGAAGGCGGTGTCTCTATCAAGGATCTCCGTCGACTCTCCGACATGGATATTCTCCCACCGGCGGCGTTTATGGATTTCGACTACACCGATTGGGCCGGGCCCGCCCACAAGGTCGGCCAGGTCACCGAAGAAAAAAAACTCTTCGATTACTATGCGGCACCCACCGACATCACCACGACCACGGAAAATCTCCCATCCGATCCGCGCGCAATCCGGGAAGCCACAAGAGGACTTCGAGGCGTGCGTGAACTCTGGGTCGATTCCTTAACCCAACTTCCCGTGCAGGTAATCTGGGGAGGCTACCTCTATCGTTTCGAGTTTGCGCCGGGCAGCCCCCGGCTTTCCGCTCCGGACGACCTTCTGAAAATATCCCAGGAATACGAGGAATCGCTCCGCTCTCCAGTCGTCACCCGTTAAAAAATCTCGATCCATCAAAATAACAGTGCATTTGTTCGGTGCTTTTGTATTTTTGTTACGTGGATTTGAAAACGTCAGTTAAAACCAAGAAAAAAGCACCGAACAAGCAGGTGCAGATTAGAAATTATGTCACCGACCTGCTGCGGTCCGGGCACTTAAAACCTGGCGATTCGCTACCGGCCCTGCGCAAGCTGGCACAGGAGTTTCACACGAGCGTCACGCCGGTCATCCAAGCCATGCGGCAGTTGGAAGCTGAGGGGCTTGTTGAAATGGTACATGGTCAGGGATGCCGCGTGAGGAGTCTCTCGTGCAAGGGTGACAAGGTCGTTTCCCAACCCGTCATCGACGTGCTCGGCCTCGCCGAACCGTTTGATCCCCGTCGCCGCAAGCACACCATCGCGGGGCTGCAACTGGGTATTCTTCAGACGTTGGGCTCAATCCCAGACATCAAGATGATGGTGACTCCGATTTCCAGCAACGATCGCTCGGCTCTCGACAATGCTCTCCAAGACATTGCCAGACACCGGTCCAACGGACTCGTCATCGGGCATGTTGGCGAGTTAAGAGAAAGCCACCTGGCACGTCTCAATCAAATCCGCAGTGCCGGGTGCCACATCGTTCTTATGGTATCCGATAATGCTCACGAGACCTATGACGTGGTGCAGTCGGATTTCGCTGGTGGTCAGGAGGATCTCACGACCTACCTTCTTAATAAAGGACACAAAGAACTGCTCCGCTTCCGGTTTCCCGGCGGACATTATTTCGAGGAAAACAAACAGAAAGGTTTTCGGTTGGCGCTCGAAAAAACGGGCCTTCCGCCTGAGCGTGCCGATGAGTGGACGCTGGACTATCCTGATCCCGCTCCGGGACCGGGTGCCATCAAACGACAAATCGAGCACGCCACAGGCATGATGGCCATTGAACTCTCCCGACGTCCGATCACTGCGGTGATGGCGGGTAATGATGCGAGGGTTCCTGAGATTCGGGCGGCTCTCCGCTACTTGGGACGCCCGGACATTGAGGTGACCGGCTACGATGGGTTTTGGGAAGAATTGTTTGACGAACTCAGTGTGCACTTTGATCAAGACCTCATGGCCGCCGTGCCAATTAGCGTTGATACTAACCTTGTGGATTGCGGTGCGCGCATGGCGGAAATGATCATCCGCCGGTTGCGCGGCGAACTTCCCGAGGAACCCCAGCGCATTCTGGTGCCGCAAAACCTTCTCCACAGCTGCCAAAAACACGAAACTTGAAACCGGAATTCTGCTTTTTCTCCTTACAAGCAGATTGGCAGGGATACCGTCGGATCCCGAACCGACCGTGTGTAAATAGAAGCCCCGATGCTCTGGAGTTTTCTAACAATGCGTAGCCGCTGGCGCAGCTCAAATCGAGTGTATTTTGTCCAAAAGAAATAACAGTATCGTAATACTTAATATTGTCGTTTTGTTGTTGCGTTCGATAGGTGGAGATGGCATTTTCTCCCATCCTATGAATACCGTTCCCCGATTCTTGTTTCTGGTCTGTCTCCTTATTTCTTCGGCCTGCTGGGCGCAAACACCGCTCACTTTGCCTGCGGGCACCACGGTCAGCGCGTCCTTTCCAACTGACGATGGTAAGGGCGCCGGGAACCTGATCGACGGGAACTCTGAAACCATGATGATCGGCGCGGCGGGTTCTGCCCCGACTCCTGACACTGGATCGTCGATTTTTTTCCGGTTTCCTGAGCCTCTCACTGGTCTTGGGGGAGTGAAAACGGGCAAGTCCGATCCTTTTCAAAACTATTATCCCATCGCGATGGAGTTCTGGGTGGATTCCGATGGCGACGGCACCTTTGACACCAAGGTTGGAAGAACGAGCGATTTGGGACCCGGCGATAAAAGCGTCGGCGATCACCTTTTCGACGGGAGGCTGGAAAAGGTCTATGGGCTGGAAGTCCGAGTGGTCGAGCAAAGCGCGAAGTCGCTCAAGCGGGCTTTTCAGATGGGTGAAATCGGCCTGATCGCGAGTAAGGCCATGCCGGTTATTCCAGCCGTCCCGGCGGCGCGTCCAGCTTCCGCACTCTTCTATCAGGAGTCCATTCCGGCTGGAACGACAGCCACGACCACGCTGTCCACGGAGCAAGAGAATGGGGCAGACAAACTTTTGGACGGTAATCTGAAAACTTTGATGAATCCGGTGCAAGGCACAGCGGGTGAAGGGAAAGTAGATTCCGTATTTCTGAAGTTCCCGGCAGCGGTCGATAACCTCGCCGGGATAAGCTTGGGCGGAGGAGATCCGTTTGGCAATTACGTGTGGCAAACGATGGAGATCTGGGCCGACACGATGGGCGATGGCAAATATAATACGAAAGCCGCGACGATTCGTGGCGGAGCTGCGGGTGAATTCCGGTTTGATAAAGCTCTCCCGAAGGTCTATGGCCTCGATTTGCGGGTGACCAAGACAAAGCTGGGCAACGCGATGCGCAGCTTCATCTTGAGTGAGGTAACGGGTTTAACATTTGCGGACGATTCCGACGGCGGGAAGGTCAAGTATGTGCTGGAAGACTTTGAAGACTTCGCGAGCTGGCGCACATGGGGCGTGAACACCGACCAGCCCGAGGGCGAGCGTTCTTATGGCAAAAACATCTGGCTCTGCGGCATCAATGATCCCAAGCGTGCGAAGGCTGGCCAAGGCGTGGGCGAGTTCCGCTACTGGTTCAAAAACAACGGCGAAACCAAGCGCACCTGGGCGAAGCGGGGGACAGTTGCCGAAAAGGAAATGCTCATTGAGCGACTAGAGTTCTGGGCAAATCCGCGGGGATATCCTGCAATGATCTGGTTTGAGTTGTTCGATGCGAAAGGACGCAAAGTCCACACTCCAAAGATCGCGCTGGCCGGTTCGGAGTGGCAATCCTACGGGGTCGATATCAATGCGGTGACGATCCCCACACTGCCAACCCTACAGCCGCCGTTCCGTGTGGAAATGATTTTCATGGAATCCACGCAGGGTGGAAAAGGGGATGTTCTTCTGGACGACCTTACGGCGATAGGCAAGGCGGGGCGCACGATGCGGGCTCAAATCGGTCGAGTCTACGAGGGGATGACCTTCCCCCCCTCGGCACCGGTGATCCCGAAATACCGCATCCGCAACGGCACGGAAACGCCTCTCACGACCGCGCTCGAAGTTCAGCTTTTCAACAGCTTTGATCCGAACTTTAAATCGCCTCTACAGACCCTTACAGTCCCACTGAATGTGCCGGCCTGGGAGAGCCAGGAAGTCGCTGTGGACTTCGGCAAGCTGCCCACCGGACATTATCAGGCTAAACTCAAGCTGGTGGGTGCCAGTCTCGCGGTCGAGACGCTCGACCAGATTCCCGTGATGGTCTTAAACGGGAAGCGGATTAACAAAACCCCGATGTGGTTTGGTGGCCAGCATTCCTGGACGTGGCTGGCACATCCGGAGAACGAGTTTTTGGTCAAGAACGTCATTGCGCCATTCGGGTTTGACATTTACCGCATTGGCGACCCTGTGCCGGAACTTGCAAACGCCGACATCCTGCAAGCGGCCATGGTTGAAACGGTCCCCAAAGAACTGCGTCCGGGTCAGGGCGATGATGTCCGCGTGGAACCGACCGACTACGCCGCTTACTTCGAGTGGCTGAAGAAAGTGGCACGCGAGAAATTTCTACCCTACAAGGATTCGATTGTCTCGATCGAGTTCTACAACGAGCCTGATCTCCCGGGTTTCTGCTTCCTTCCAGACTTCGATGTTTACCTGAAAATGCACCAGACCTTCAGCCGGGCCTTCCGGGAGGTGATCCCCGGTGTGCAGATCGGCACTGGCGGAAACACCGTCATCCACGGTAATGAGAAAAAGGGTTTCAACAAACGCACCTATACCGAGTTGGCCAAAGACACCGACGTGGCGATCTGGCACTCACATGGCACCCTAGAGAAATACATCGAGCTTCAGCGTCAGGTCGAGAAGTGGCTGGAAGAAGGCGGGCGTCCGTTGAGTCAGCAAAAGCTCGGCAACTCGGAGGCCGGAGTCCCTACGGGCCACAGCTCGGAGGAACGGCTCTTTCAAGCGGACACGTTGGTCAAAAAAGCGGCATGGTCGAAGTCTCAGCCAACATCTCTCTTCCACCTGTGGTTCACAACCACTGACGCCTACGATCCGCAGCGCGGGAACAAGGAGGCTGAGAACTGGGGGTTAGTCACTTCCAATCAGCGCATCAAAGCCTCCGGCCAATCCTACAACGAACTCATTCGCCAACTTTCCAATACGAAACCCGGCGGCGAAGTTGAACTCGACGCGCGCCTTCAGTCAGTCCAATTCACACGCGACGACAGCACGCACGTATGGGTCACCTGGCCACGGCAGCGGGGCGCAAAGTTTATACAGCCGCTCATGGCGACCGGACCGGTGAGAGTGACCGACATGTTTGGTTTGACGCGGGAACTCCAGCCCTCTGGTGGAAAAATCCTCCTCGAAGTCGCCGGTTACCCGCTCTATTTGAACGCCGACGCCAAGACGAAGGTTGCGGCATTCCAAGGCGCGGAATACGTCACCTATCCAACTAGCGTCGGGGGCACGCCGGGCTCGACGATTCGCCTCCCGCTGAAATTCAAAAACATCTGGGGCAAACCTGTTAGACTCGCCGTCAAGCTGACCAAACCCGACGGTGCGGCGGTTGCCGAAGACCAATTTGATCTCGCCGACGGGGCCACGGCTTCGCGCCAGCTTGAGATACCGCTGCCTGCCGACATCGCGTGGGGGATGCAAGGATACGCGCTCCATATTACTGGGGCCGGTCCAGAGGAAGACACGCTGCCGGTCACCGTTCAGATCGCGCAGCTCATTCCAAAGATTGCCACGGTTTCAGTCAGCACTGTTCCCAAGACATTGCCTCCGGCGGGTCGCGTGGAGCTGAAGTCGAAGGATGATGTTCACGACTTGGTCTTTGATCCCAACACCCCGTTCTGGGCTAATCCGGATGATCTTTCGGTGGCTGCGCAGTTTGCACATGACCAGAAGACCATCCTCGCAACCTTTCTGGTGAAGGACCAGACGCACAACCCGGCCCCGGCCGATGGGAAGCTGTTTTCTGGTGATAGCATCCAGTTCAGCCTAACTGATGGAAACAAGCTCACGCAAATCGGGTTGACCTCCGCCGATGGCGGCGCAGGCTGGGTCTGGTCCTCTCCCGATCCCTCGCTGGCTGGTAAAAAACTAGCCACGCCGGTGAAGGTGACACGAGCGGGCAACACGACGTCCTACGAGGTATTATTGCCGTTCGAGATGCTTGGCTTTAAATACGAACCGGGGTTGAACTTGCGTGCGGCCTTCCTTGCCAATGAAAACGATGGCGGCGGACGCGTGCGGGTAATGCAGTGGTTCGACGGCATCACCACGGGTGGCGACGTCACCAAGTTCGGCTTTATGATCCTTGAGTAATCGTATGTCCCATTCCGTCGAGATCCCAAGAGTCGCTTTAAGCGGCGTTTCGGGATATGGCTCAATCTATTACGATGCGCTGCTGAATCTCCATACCCGGCAGCGCATCCGTCTGGTGGAGATCGAAACGTTCGATACCGTCTGTGCTCGGATCGACACGGATACTAGAGTCGAGATTCCTTGTGCCTATTGCCATGCCTCCGACACGAACGACGATCCAGAACTGGAGCTACGCGGTAAGACCGGCTCCCTGTGCCGGAAAATAGGGGAATGCCTCACCGTCGAACGCGCTGGGCATGAGCCCGAAATCGTACCCGTCATTTCTGCTGGAAATACTCAAACGCGTGTTTTCGAGCGCGTCCTGGAGCAGATCAGGGGAATCGCACCGGAAGCCTGCTCGTTGGAGGTTGCGCGGCGACACACCCCCGTAATCAACGCCATCCAAGAGTACACGGCGATTCAAGCGATTCCGAGATACTACCGCCGCGAGTCTCCTGCGAGTTCTGGCACTCAGAGTATCCTGTGTGGAATCAACGACGCGTTGAGACAGAGTTTTTACACGGGCTTTCTTTTTTCCGAATTGAACCTACCATGGTCTTTTCTTCCCGATACTATGAGCATCCCCGAGCGACCCCGTCCTCTCCCTCCCGAGAGCAAGCCCGTCACAACCTCTCGCCGTTGCTTTGCGACGACCGTGGCAACAGTTGCGATCAGCACCTTCATTTTTCTAGCAGGAACGCCTATTATTCAAGCTGCGGACGATTTGCTCTTCCAGGACGATTTCGAAAACCAGTTCGATACTGGTTCGCTCAGCGAGAAGTACTATAACCCGGAGAAACTCAATAATCAGTGGACTCTCGCTCCATCCGGCGGAGCGGCAATGAGCGTGGGCGTCGATTCCCCGGTCGGCGAAGTCCTGCCCTTAATCTCGAAAACATCTTTCGCCGGATTTCGCACGCATCCGGTCATTTCCGTGTCAGTGGATATGCGAGTCGGAACTCGTTCAACCGACGGACGTCCTTTCGGCCTGCCTACAGCCGTTGTTCTTGTTTCCGACTCCGAGGATCCCAAGTCTGTTGTTGCCAGTTTTTCGGTGTCGTATCTCGCAGACACTTTCGGTGAGGACATCCTTTACGAAGTCGCTGCGAATGGCTCGACGCCCGAGTTTTGGAATGCAGCTCCGGCTTTAGCGGATTTCCAAGAGACTAGCGGAACTACGGCCGGTTGGTTCCGGTGGACAGCTGTTTTTTTATCGAAGCCTGACTCCGGTGAAATCCAATCCACTGTCTCAGTTGCCAGTCTCGGGGAGGACGGTTCCGGGTCGCCGCAACTCCTGCAAAAATGGGAGTTCGCCAAAGCGACCGTTGCCCGTGAGAAGCTCGAACTGCCTCTTTACTTTGGAGTCAACGGGCGCGGACGCGACAGCTTGGGTGTAATTGCCATCGATAACGTCGCTATCCGCAGCGGTGCCCGTGCCGAATAACTCGATCGGCTTATTTAGTGCCTGCTTTCCAGTTGTCGATTCTGAAGATGCCGGTACCGTCTCGTGCGCGTCCTTGCATTCCAGAATATAGGCTTGAGGAGTTTGCGATTCCTGACTGAACAAAATTCTGACGACTGTAGGATCCTGCGGCCACAGGAGACCCCAATCCATTCGCACCCAATGAGAAAAGATCGACTGTCACGTTGAAGGTATCTGTCGCCCCAGCGACAATGGACCATTGGATTTCCCATCCGAACCACTGGTTCGACGTCAGAGCCGGCGCTCCAATGACAACACCATTAGCCACGATTTGGAACCGTTCGGGGTTTTGAGGCGTTCGGTTCGTCGGAGGGATATAACGCAACTCGACAATAAGTCCCGCATTTCCGGGCGTGGCCGCATTTTTTACAAATGTCCACCAGCTGATCCCATACGTGGGCTCATTGGTGTTCCGGTTACTAATGAATGTGTCCATCGCAACTACTAGTGACCCCGTCGAACTATTAAAACCGGGAGCTGGCGAGCGGTGAACAACGGAGGAATTCTGCCCGCCACTCGCCGCAAGCCCTCCGCCTGCACCGATCCCAACCGAAGCCGAGTGGCTCCATTTGTTGCCAGCGAGTGTGTCAACCACACATTCGGATTCAAGCCCACTTTGATTTGTAATTGCTGTTCCGGGTTCGAAGTTCTCGCTAAATGCTGCAGTAAAAACCGGGGCGTCCGTGCTGACGGCAAAGCTGTCCAGTGCCTGTACCCCCGTCCCTGGCCGGCCGCGCCCTTGAACCCCTGCGTGCATGACCGCAGACGGATTCACGGCTGGGGCCACGAAATTTCTGAGGCTGTAACTGCCTGCAAAAACTTGTGTGCCAGTTGCACTGAGGCGAAACAGTTGCAACTGCAAATCGAAGCGCCGCGCTGCGGCATCAAGAAGCGTCCAGCTGGCGTCCCACCCATACCATGTATTGGTATCGAAATCGGGTGTCCCAATGAGAACGTTATTCGCAAGAATTTGGAAACGCTCGGGATTCTGACTCGTGCGACTGGCTGGCGGGATGTAGCGCATTTCAAGTGTAAGCCCCCCATTCCCGACAGTGAGCGGATTTTTCAGAAACATCCACCAATTGATAGAAAACGTCGGCTCGTTAGTGGAGGATTTCGCGACGAAGGTATCTATCGAAAGCGCGAGACTTCCGGCATTGGCGAAACTTGGCAAATCCGTACGATGAACAACGGAAGCATTCTGCCCACCGGGTGCAACAAGGCGTCCTCCACCCAACACACCTCCCGTCGAGCTGTAGGTCCAGGAATTTCCGACAATGGTTTCCACGAGAAAGGCGTTGCCAAGGCTGGTCGTATTGGTGATGGCGCTGCCGGAGTCAAACGATTCCGAGATTAATGTGTTGGCCGAAGGTGTTTGCGGAAGCAGCGCGGGATTGTAGCCCACATAGAGCGGAACAAAGTAATTGCCAGAATTCCCGGTCGTGCGTCGCGGGAAATCTGCGTTTTTGAATGTCGAAGTCACGCCATTGCGGGTTTCCCAGATTCCCTCCTGATGCGTGCGAGACATGAAATTAGTCCCGACGTAGCTTACGTTCGATTCGTTGTTAAGGATCGTAGGCTTGCCGGAGTCCGGCACGGCGGCAAAGTTGTGGTAGCCACCGAGCACCTCAAGAAATGCGCCATTCCTCGCCTCGAAAGCAATTTGATCTGCTTCAACCTTGTATCCGAGTACCCACATGGTTCCACCGTTGACCAGGAAATTGGTTTGGGTTCGGGATTCCTCATTAATGCTGCGGGCGTAGATCGTGGCATTGGGCGGACAGAAGTTAGATAGGTGGCCATTGGCTAGAACGGCGCCGGTCTGGAAATGTGCAACCACGGGAGCGGTCGTGTTGACCTCATACATTAAGCTGGAAAAGCGGGCACTCAACGTGCGCGGAGCATTGATCCGGACAGGAACTTTGCGCGAAGCGTGCTCAATAAAAAGCGTATCGGGCGATGCCTGATTGATGTTGAACCCGCCCCAGATCCAAGAATTGGAGACCATAAAGTCGATCTGCTTGACACTCGGAGGAACCAAGAGCGGCGTGTTTTGGGCAACGAAAAAGTAGCGAGGAAAATAGATCGCTGGCTTGCCGGAGTTCAGAGCGGCTTGGATTTTCTGTGCATCATTGCTCCCGGGGTAGTCATCGGGGTTGGCCCAGTTTGCGGGATTGGATTCCCACGGCACCAACGGAGCTTCCTCCACCGGAAGATTCATCGTGCGTTTGGGAACGGACGCGTTAAAAGAGTAAACGTTGCCGGAAAGCCACTCGTTCACCGGTCCGGTGAGAGCATCGGAGCCATCCCTGCGGATGCTCGCCCCGTATCCGGACACGCTGATGTTGCGCGCAAAAAGTTGGGATTGCGCGGAGTTCCCCAGGACGAGCGCCGCATTCGCGCTGGATCCACCGGTGAACTGGGAATCGAGAACGACAACATGTGCTGCAGTGCCGTCGATGAGAACGCCGGGGACGGTATTGGTGCTCTTGACCTTGCGCAGGCAGGCTGCCGAGCGTCCGACATGAATCCCGGCAATGCGCTGAGCCGATAGTGTGATATATTCGAGAACCGGATTCGTCTCTCGCACATCGTCACCGGCCCGGATTCCATAGTCGAACCCCGAGACCGTAATATCGGAAAAATGCCCCTGCACCGACCACCATGGAAATCGTAGCCCGGCAAATCCTTGCCCGTCTCCAGAACGAACGGTGAGATTATCAATCGAGCATCCGTTGGCTCCCAGAAAATCCACGCCTACAGCACCCGGATTTCCCGTCCCCGTGTCGATCGTCAAATTCCTTAACTGGTTTCCCCACATCTCATTCCCGATTTCGATGAGTTTTGTCCACGATAGCACGGGTTTCCTTGTGCCGGCCCCAAATCCGGGAGACCTATCCGCGAGTTTGATAACCGTATTAGCCCGGTTTTGGCCAACGATTCGCAAATAACCGAAAAGATTGTAGTCTGCCCCAGTGTAAAAAATCGTGTTGGAGACCATGTAGGTTCCACTCGGAATATAGATGATTTTTCTGGGATCCCCTCCGTTGGCTTGCTGCACCTGCTGTTTGATGTAGTTCATCATCGCAACGAAAGCAGCCGTATCGTCGTTCACTCCATCCCCCATAGCATTCGGTGAAAACAGCGGTGTATTTTTGATATTTATGACCGGCCCGCCATTTTGTGTGAACGCACCAGCCGGATAGACGATATTCATTGGAATTGTCCTGTCTTGAGCAAAACATGAAAGGTTGAGGGCGCAAGCAAGCAAGGAGGAGACAATAAGAGATTTGTTCATGGGGAGGGATGGGGATGAAGTTAATAACCGATTCGCGAGAGCCTGGGCTCACGCAAATAATTTAATAACACAAATGTAATTGTGTGACTTAATCCATGTATTGCAAGAAAAAAATTGAGGGAAAATCCATTGTTATCCTAAAACACCACGCCTCGTGGCTAGTTTTAGTGGGTAGCCGCTCTGTGGGGGGCAGCAGAATTAAGTGTCTTGGTATGCACTTTAAGAACCCGACAACAACCTGTACTGTCACTAGCTGCTCGACTACCCCGGAATCGCTGTGCAACTGAGGCATCAGTTTCCGACAGAGGACGCCTGCCGGGCGTATTTCGAAGGATCGCTTTGGCCAAATGGAATCATTTGTCCAGCCTGTGGGTTGAAGGAAGTTTGGGTGAAGAAGCCTCCGCGAAAACGGTGCGCCGCTGCAAGCATGACTTCACGGTGACTTCGGGAACCTTGTTTGCCGACACGCATAAATCTCTCCGCACCTGATTCGAAGCCACCTGGGATTTAAGTAATCAAAAGTCCGGAGCCAGTGCCTTGGGACTGCGGAGGACGCTGGGCTTGGGGAGCTCTTGAACCGCGGGGAATTGGCTCCACAAGTTACGCAGGGCTATGGTGCACGCTAGGAGAGATCGTTTGAGCGGAGTGGTGGAAGTAGATGAAGCCTTCATCGGCGGAGCGCGTTCCGGAAAACGGGGATGCGGGGCGGCAGGAAAGGGCCTGGTGATGGTTGCCGCCGAGGCTGACGGGAAGAAAATCGGCATAATCCGCATGGGCAGGGATGCCGTGTTCGGAGTGTTTCAAACCAAGGTGATAAAGTCATCTCCAAGCCTGTGATCGATGTGCTGGGTGTTGCCGAGAAGTTCGATTCCAGACGTCGCATGCACACCAGCGCGGGGTTTCATTTGTGAGCCGCTCGGTAATCGCGCTTGATCTTGAAAAGCAGGTTCTGCATTTCGCGGAGCGAACGGCGATCAACAGCAGCGGCCAGTTTTTCCCCCGTGCGTGTGAGTTTCGGTTTCCGCTGACCTAGCCTAACTTCCCCGGTGGAAGGCCTGAGAGGCCGATA
>Ga0163144_10023384_pt1 | contig 12195 bp, 12 predicted proteins | sample OliLak19BULKMAT1_FD_123175 | JGI IMG/M metagenome (GOLD analysis project Ga0163144, IMG submission 123175) | Freshwater microbial mat bacterial communities from Lake Vanda, McMurdo Dry Valleys, Antarctica - Oligotrophic Lake LV.19.BULKMAT1 | ecosystem: Environmental > Aquatic > Freshwater >...
CCAATATGACAGCCCGACGCTATGTCGGGTTTTTATATTGGAAGCGCCTCCAGACCGAACTGGATTATTGCAAAGTAATCAGTCCGCATATCCCCCGCCATCAGATGGCAGACGGGCGGATTTTTTCCTGACCGGGAGGAACCACAATTCTAACTAGAACCTTTTCCAGCCGCTTTCACTTAACCAACCCGACTATCGTCTACTGGAATTAAATCGTTGCTTATTCTAGTTTAAGTGTATATAATGGAATTAATATGAAACCACACCAACTAGCCCTGCTACCGCCAAATATCGACTACTCAACCTTTTTGGAGCATCTAACTACCGCGCATAGGGCATTATCTCGACTTGATACGTTGCTCAAGCAGACACAAAATCCTCGTATATTTGAGCGGTCGTTCATGACAAAAGAAGCAGTACTGAGCTCTCGTATTGAAGGTACGATGGCTTCTATAGACGAAGTACTTGGCTTTGACGCTGGTGCAGAGATGATAAATGAATCACTCCATGATGATGCAGTTGAGATCACTAACTACCGCAAGGCTCTTGAGCAAGGCATGTCTTTACTTTTAGAAGAGCCTCTCGGCGAGAACACCCTAAAAGAGCTACATCATACCCTGCTGTCAAAGGGTCGTGGAGCAAATAGAGGTCCAGGCGAGTTCCGTAAAACCCAAGTATACATCGCACGAACTGGTAAATCTATTCACGACGCAAGCTATATACCACCAGAAGCCCAGATGATACCTAAGCTTACCCAAAATCTATTGCACTACATACATGATGGCAATGAACGAGATGACTTGGTGTGTATTGCAGTTGCCCATTATCAATTTGAAGCTATTCACCCATTTCTAGATGGTAACGGACGTGTCGGGCGTTTGCTTATTAGTTTGCTATTACATGACAAAAAACTACTCGAACTGCCATACTTGTATTTAAGTGAGTATTTCGAAGAAAACCGACAAGACTACTACGAAGGCTTGCGCAATGTTTCAGATAAAAATAGCTGGACAGAATGGATCAAGTTCTTCTTGTCAGGCATCACACAGCAAGCTACTAGTGCAGCGGCAACAGTTCTGGAAACAGCAGAGCTATACAGAGGGCTTCAAGAGAAATTTGCGAAGATCAGTCCGGAGTATGGGCTATTACTACTTGATGCGCTGTTCCAGCGTCCAGTATTTACTGTATCTATGCTAAGGGAACAAATGAATCAGACCAACGTACAGACAAGCTATACTCTTGTCGAGAAGCTACTTGGTAGCGGGATAATTAGAGATCTAACCCCAAGCAAACAAAGGGGCAAGCGTTATGAATTCATTGAGCTATTGAAGATAGTTCACAGCAACAACTAACAATACTCAACATAAATTAAAGAATAATGGCATGATACTGAGAGCGAGAATATACAATAATAAGCATGTTTATAGAGATATCTATATAGACCCGTTTATTAATCTACATACGCTTACATCATACGTAGTGGAATCTTTCAGCTTTAACTTTGATCATTGTTACGGCTTCTTTAAATCACCTGACGTATTCGGTAATAGCAAGGATAAAACTCACTACGAACTTTTTTACAATATAGACCAAGACGTTGAAGAGGGCTGTGAGAGCGTAGCTCGTACATTGGTCTCTGACATTTACACAAAGAATACGGACAAATGGTGAATGTTATTTGATTACGGAGATGATTGGATATTTGAGCTAGAATGCATTAATTTTGAAGATAAAGGGAGACAGAAAAGTGGCTCAATTGTTTCCTCTGCGGGCGAATCCCCTAGTCAGTATTAGGTGAGGAGAATGTGCTCGGGTAGTGCTACCTCCGTAAACTCGTCAATACTAAGCAAAACTAAACGACCATTTAGCTTCTCAAGTCCATTAAAAATACAGTTCCAGTTTTCCCTGGGAGGAGCCACCAAATAGAATTTTGCCCATCATTGATTTTTTACGGCATTATTTCAAGCTGTTTAGCTGTACCTTCATAATCAAAAGCTCGCTTTTCTAAATCTTGTATTTGTTGCTTAGCTTCAGACTGTACGTCACTGATTGATTTTTTAATATCGCTCATCTCGTTATTAATGGTTTGAATTAAAGCTGTTTGCTGAGCATTAACTGAAGAGCTGTCTGTATTACTAGCAGCTTGCCGGAGTTGTGACTGCTGCTGATTTAAGTCATTGAGCTTTTGTTCCATACTACTAACGTTGTCATTTGCGTCAACTTGAGCTTGCTTCTGTTGCTGCTTAACGTCATAAACTACATCACGAACACTTGATGCAGCAGATTTTAAGTAAGCGTTCGCCATAATTACAAAATCTCCCTAATGTGTAAGCAAATTGTACCAATTAAATGATCTCGAGCGTGTAATGTATTTTACTAAGTTATTTGTGGCCTATATTCCGAAGTGCATCAATCATCTCTACAGGAAATAGGAACATAGTTTTTTGACTAGGCTCAGTTGATATACGCTCTAACGTGTTAAGCGTACGAAGGTTAAGTGCTCCAGGAGTACTAGAAAGCATTGCGGCAGCTTCGGCTAGGTTTTTGGCTGCCATTTTTTCACCATCAGCATTAATGACATTGGCTCTACGCTCCCGCTCTGCTTCTGCCTGCTTTGCCATGGCTCGTTTCATGTCTTGAGGAAGTTCGATGTTTTGAATCTTTACATTTTCTACATCTATGCCCCACTTTTCTGTTTCTGCATCTACAATTTCTTTTATTTTATGACTAATGGAATCGCGCTGGCTGAGTAATTCATCTAGCTCAACGTTGCCCACAACGTCACGTAGCGCTGCTTGGGCAAACTGACTAGTAGCATAGGTGTAGTCTGTTGTTTCTAATACTGCTTTATCTGCAAGAATAACTCTAAAATATACTACAGCATCGACACCGATGGTTACGTTATCTTTAGTAATAACTTCCTGTTTTGGTACGTCTATTGGCGTAGAACGTGTGTCAACCTTACGCATAGTCTGTACGAACGGGATTATTATGTTTAGACCAGGGTTACGAGTACCCGTATACTTGCCCAGTGTTAGGACAACCCCTCTCTCATATTGGTTAACAATACGTATACCGGGGATTATTATAAATACAAAGACCAGGACTATAAGTACAATTGCGCCAACCATTGAATTCTCCTATTGCTAGTAATAATAATATTATACACGACATTTTCTATGACAATACATGTCGCTTAGGAATATGGATATATACCGTTACTACAATATGTTATTGATAATACAGAAACAGTATATTGGTGAGTTAACACTTTAAAAATTTCGTAAACTGTGCTATTATCTCCCCTGTTACCAGATTCTAGAAATAATTCTTGGATTCCAATTGGGTGATTAGCTCAGTTGGCTAGAGCATCTCGTTTACACCGAGAGGGTCGGGGGTTCGAGTCCCTCATCACCCACCAATATAAAAGACCTTATTGAAAAGTAAGGTCTTTTATATTGGCATTAGTAGATTGGTGCCATATGCATGATTATATGGTCATTTGCAGAGTAATTTATTGTACCGTAGAATGTGATATATGGGATTAGACTTTTTAGCCGTTAAAGATTATGCCGGTTCTGCATTTTATGTAATTTACGATGGTTCTGCACGACAGCAAAAGCACTGGCAGGATTTTTTCGATACTCTTGATGACAATGTCAAACATCAAACCTATCTATTTGATATAAAAAATAAAGATGGCGAGAATCTAAGATCTTTTTATGGTTTTGCCACCAATCAGCTACCGGTTGCATTTATAGTACGTGATGATGACCAAATTGCTTACCAATGGGTAGGTAGTGAGCTAGTAACAACGGAACATGTTTCTGCTTTGTTAAAACAAGAATCTAATACCTGATAACTTTTATAACTCATCTGTTAATGTTATAATTTTTAGGCTTTAAGTATACGCGCGAGTGGTGAAATTGGTATACACGCAGCCTTGAGGTGGCTGTGCCGCAAGGTGTGGAGGTTCAAGTCCTCTCTCGCGCACCATATAAAAAACCCATCATCGTGAAGGGTTTTTTATATTTTAAGTTCTTGGCATGTGGTCGTATAGGTGAGACATTGAATACTCACTACGCAGTAGTGGTTTTATGTCTTCTAAGGTAACATCTGTTTTTACCTTAGGGTTTAATGTGCCGTGGGGGTCAAATATTTTTTTAATTTTTGTGAATAGCTCATATACTTCTGCGCCGTAAAGCTGGCTTAAGTACGGGCCACGAAGACGACCATCGCCGTGTTCTCCACTCAAACTACCACCCATATCTATGACGAGCTTATGATATTCATCCATCAACCTAAAAATTTTCTGACGATCCCCAAGATTACCTAAGTCGAGCATAGGCTGCATGTGTAGGTTACCACTACCGGCGTGGCCCCACAGAGCAACTTGCAAATTATAACGCTCAAATAAACCGTAAACATTGTGAATATATTCACCTATTTTTTCAGGAGGTACGATACCGTCCTCCACTATTGGCAGTGCCTTCGTACCACCTTCGTAATAAGCAGCCACACTGGCCGCTGAATGGCGTATTTTCCAGAGATTTTCTTGTTGTTCAGTCTCTGTTTCAATTTGAACCAAAGAGCTATAGTCTTCAAGTATTTTCTTGGCTTTCTTAACCATGCGTTTTTGTAAACGTGGGTTAGTATCGTCAAACTCAACTAGTAGAATAACTTTACTAAATGGTTTTTCTAATAATCCCTTTAATTGATTTGGGTTTGTTTTATCAATAAAGGTTAGAAGATTTTCGTCTACCATTTCCATTGCACTAGGGCTAGACGGTAATTTGAGTAGTTCGCCGATGGCTTTGGCTGCATCTTCAACATCCTTAAACGACCCAACCATTAGAGTAGTGTGAGGATTGTAGCTTTCAGTATCTATAATTGCTTCTGTCACTATACCCAGAGTTCCTTGAGACCCAACGATTAGTGGAGTTAGATCAATAGAACCATCTTTACGCTTAATATCTTGCAGATTGTAGCCAGTGGAGTTTTTGGTAACGCCTTTTTTGGTCAACTTTACTAAATCTTTATTTTCCTCTAATAGTTTGTCCAAGGAACGATATACTTCGCCCTCAAAACTGTTGAGACCCATTTTCTTGTTTAGGTCACGCTTGCTTAAACGTTTCGTTTCAACAACCTCACCATTAGCAAGTACAACCCGTAAAGTACGAACGTATTTAATAGTACTTCCATATTTTACGCTTTTTTCACCTCCGGCATTGTTGGCGATTGATCCACCGATAGTACAGTATTCTATGCTAGCCGGAAAAGGCGGGAGAAATCGCCCATGTGTATGAAGTGTCTGTTGAAGCTTACCGTAATTTAACCCTGGCTGCACGGCAACACTTCCACTTTTCGGGTCTAGCTCCAATATCTTATTCATATGGGCCGGGAACACCATCATAACACCGCTACCGAGGGCTGCACCTGTTTGATCAGTACCGGCGCCACGAGCAGTGATAGGAATAACCCTACCGCGTTCGGCAAGCTGCCATGTAAACCTGGCTGTTTTTCTGACGTCATTTTCATTTCTAGGGTAAACAATAATTGCTGGTGTAAGAGTAAAAATACTCGTATCAGTAGAAAAATAACGCCTTGCATCCGGGCTAGTTATTACTTCGCCAACTAAATGCTCCTGAAGGTAGTGCGCAACTTTACTCATAGTCTACAAGTTTAACCCTAGTGTTTTTTATAATTACTAGACCAATGATAGCATAAACGCTTAGATTCGTTAGATAAAATCTAATTAGCTTAGTTGATTGTTCAATATAAGTATCATACAATTACCTCTGTTATTATTGTTTAGCATATGAGCGGATGTGGTGAAATGGTATACACGCTAGTTTCAGGTACTAGTGCAGCAATGCGTGGAGGTTCAAGTCCTCTCATCCGCACCAAAACAACCACCCTCCAATCTGGCAAGTAATAGTTTTTGATAGTAATTAGGATTTCTAAATTTATTGGACTGCACGGTCTGTGCGTATCATCCAGTTCTCAACAAAGTTGAATCGATCTACTGGGCTATTGATCGACCTTTGATCAAAATTATATAGGCTACCGTAACTTGTATAAACAAATCTTGGACGATAAAGAGCAATAGCGGGAGCATCTTCGCGCCAGGCTTGTAAGAAAGGTAGGTATTTTGCAGCTCTTAAGCCAGTGTCAATTCGAGTACGCCCGGCTTCAAGCGCACTATCCACTGTCTTATTGCTGTAATTAGAGAAGTTTAAGCGCCGCTGAGAACGAATATCTGCCTGTGTGCTATGCCAATAGGCAAACTGGTCTGGGTCTTGGCCCATAACAATGCCGTAAACTAGTACGTCATAGCTGCGATCATCAATTGCCGTTTGTAAATCACGCTGAGCTAACAAATTAACCGACAGATCTACCCCTACTTCCCGCCATTGTTTTTGTAATTGATTTGCAACAGCGGCATATTCGGCGCTGCTTAAAGTATTTAGAACTATTGTAAGAGTCTTACCTTCTTTGGACCTAATGCCAGTGCTTACGTCAACTTTCCAACCCACTTCTTCTAGTAAAGCCTTGGCTTGCTCAAGGTCATATGCATACTGAGTAACTGCAGGGTTATAACCTACTTGCTCCGGCAGCAATGGACCGTCAACTTGAGAACTTTCTTCAGAAAGCTGTCGTATGATTTCCTTTTGGTTTGTTGCCTGTGTTAATGCGCGCCTAACTTTGGCATCTTGTAAGTTCGGCTGATCAGTTTTAAAGAACACCATTACCCCTCCTGTAAGGGGGAGGTTATGCTCTAGAGTATTTGGACCTGTTAGCGGTACTGATAACGCACCAGCCACGCCGTTTAGCTCGCCTGTATCAAAACTCTTAATAAGGGTTGATTCTTCTAAGAAAGCACGGACGATAAACTCGTTGAGCTTCGGGCGTCCTTTGTAGTAATTGTCAAATGCACTGAGTGCAATCCTTTGTTCGCGATCGGCAGCTGTATCGCCATAGACTTCAACGTCTTTCCATTTGAACGGCCCCGAGCCTACTGGTTCAACCGTATTAAAAAGTGATCCTCTTAATTCACCCGGTTCAACATCATTTAGCTTGTGCTGAGGTATTATTCCGGTTGTAAGAGAGTACGGGAAAGAAGCAAGAATACTAGAAAGCTCAAATGTAACCGTAACATCATCCACCGCGGTTACTTTGACACCTTGCCAGCTAGAAAAAAGTGGTGAACGTGCATCTGGATTCTGAATCATTTGAAACGTAAAGACAATGTCTTTAGCAGTCAAAGCCTTACCGTCATGCCAGCGCAAATCTTCGCGCAAATTTACAGTATATTTTTTACCAGTCTCGTTTACCGACCAACTCTCAGCAAGATCACCAGTAAGCTTATTTTGTTCATCATGTGTCAGTAGTCCCGCAAAAATTAACCTCGAGACAGAAACATCAACCTCACTTGAGGCATAAATGGGATTAGAGTTTGTATACACACCCAAAATACCCTCACTATATATACCACCAGGAATTGGTACTGTCTTTAGGTAATAGTCACCAAGCGCACGGGTCTGTACCACAACAGCACCAATTAAAGCCAATACTAGCACTACCCAGGTTAGAATAAATCTCCTAACTTCGTAAAGCCTTCCCAGGCGTCTAAAAAAGTGCCTGTCGAGGTTCTCCTCGGTATTAGATCCGATATCTTCTATCTGACGTTGGCGACGCCTAAATTTACGGCGCCATCTGAGTTTTGTGCCTTGATCTATCATGTGGTTATTAACTGTCCACCCTTAATAATTAAAGCTGAATGATGTTGGCCATTAAAGAAACCGAGAAAACTACCACAAAAAAAATTGTAATTTTATGTAGCGACTTTTCTGAACCGCGGCGGACTGTATTGACCTCGCCTCCACCGCCTAAACCTGCGCCTAAACCTGCTCCCCTGGTTTGCATCAATATTAAAATAGTTAGAATAACTGCTGTTATGATTGTAATGTAGTTTGCTATTGTCATACTTCCTCGATAATTGCGGTCACTAAAATATTTACTATACCTATTATAACACCTGCCAGCATTGCTGCAGCAAAACTAGTTACTTCAAACGGATTATAGAAGTAGCTCGCTAGCCAAACCATCAAACCATTAATAACTATCATAAATAAGCCAAGACTGAAAAGTATAGCTGGCAAACTCAGTAGCACTACTAGTGGTTTTATCACAGTGTTAACTAGAGCAAGTATAAGACCAGCAACTGCGATTATGCTGATTTCGTCATTGTAAGTTATGCTGCCACCCAAAAAACCAGCTGCAATCCAAAGTCCAAGAGCGCAAACAAACCATCTAAGTAGTAGCCTTCTAATAGGATTTTTCATTAATTATATTGTAGTTTAGGTAAGACTTCTGGGCAAGGATGCGCTCAAAACTTTAACACCGTTATCGGTTATAAGAACATCATCTTCAATACGTATTCCTATACCTTCTTCAGGAATATAGATACCTGGCTCAACAGTAAGTACCATACCTGCAGCAAGTGGCTGGTCATAGTCAGCAGCATCATGGGTATCTAAGCCTAAAAAGTGTGAAGTCAAGTGTGGGTAGTACTTTTTCAATACCCTTTTATCTTCCAGATCATCTATCAAACCAAGATTCTTAAGCTCTTTAGCCATAATCTTATCTACGCTTGCCTCATACTTACGCATATTAACACCTGGCTTCAATAGCTCTAAAGCCGCTTGGTAAACACGTTCAACCGCTTGGTGGACCTGCAAATGACGTTTGTTCGGCTTAGTAACTGCGTAAGTACGCGTAATATCTGCACTATAGTTACTTACTTCTGCGCCAACATCTAGTAGTAGCAGTTCATTAGGATTAATCATATTACTATTGTCGATATAATGTATTGTTGCAGCATTTCGACCGCAAGCTACAATCGGCTGGTATGCATGCCCATCTGCTCCAAGCACTAAGAACTCACGGCCGATATCTGCAGAGAGAGTTGATTCATTATGATATTTGGCAATTTTCTTTTGAATTTTAATAAGAGTAGTAGCAGTAATGTCTATTGCGGCTTGCAATGCAACTAACTCTTCAGGTTGCTTGATTTGGCGAAGCCTTGCAATTGGCTTTCTTATGTCAACGATTTCTAATTTACGGTGCTTAGAAAGCGCTTTTAGTAGTGCACCCCTGCTAGGATTGGCGTAGAAACCTAGGTTTTCAAAATAAGGCTCCACAGGAGCAATAGTATGAACCTTTTTATGCTTTTTAATTAATATATCCAATTTAACCCAGCCTTCATGGTGTTCCTCTATTTGCATAATTCCAGATATATGCTTAAGAGCTTTTTTGTCAACGGATCCATCCCATAAGTCACGGTGTTCAGCACGTTTAGGTGCTATTAGGAAAGTTACTTGCTCGCCCATAACTAGAACATAATCTGGTTCTTCTATTCCAGTAAAGTACCAGAAATTGCTATCCTGACGGAAAGGATAAGTAGTATCAGCGCTACGCTGAAGTAAGCCATTAGCAGTTAAAACTATCAAGCTAGACTGAGTGTTATGTAATAGTTTTTGACGGTTGCATAAAAAAAAGTTGCTGGTAAAATAATCTGTCATAGGTTTAAAATTATATCGTATCTTTGCGATAAGGTCGCATATATTGTCGTAAAATTTTAGCTTTTTTTTCACCAACAATTTTTTCAAGCTCAAAATCTCTAGCCTGTTCGATACCTTTATAACTACCAAACGTCCTAAGAAGCTTCTTGCGAGTTTCTGGTCCGATTGTCGGTATATCATCAAGCATACTGCTAACTTGACGATTGGTCTTGAGTACAGTGTGGTAACTTACAGCAAAGCGATGTGATTCATCACGAATACGCTGAAGAAGCTTAATAATATGAGTCGAATGCGGTAATCTAACTGATAAATAATCTTCGTTTTCTAATACTGTTCCGTCTAGTTCAGCAAGTTTTTTGAGATTTAGTTGCAAATATTGCCAGTCTTTTTTGATAATTATTTCTTCGAACTGTTTAGCTAGTCCTATAACAGGCAATTTAATCTGACGTTCCTCTAAAACTTTTATAGCACTTCCAAGCTGACCCTTACCGCCGTCTATTAAAAACAAATTGGGTCTTGGCCACTCTTTAGCGTGTTTCTCACTTAGACGACGCTCTAGTACTTCTTTCATGTGTGCAAAGTCGTCATTTCCAGGAGTGCGCATCTTAAACTTTCGATAAGATCCTTTATCCGATACACCGTTAGTAAAGACCACCATACTAGCAACCGTATCCGTACCAGACATGTGCGAAATATCATAACCCTCGATACGTCGGGGTATTTTTTCCAAACCTAAAAGTTCACTTAGATCATTAAGTGCGTGATCTCTACTTAAATCCATAGTTTCTTTGTCGCTAAATATAACTTGTCGGTTAAGGTTACGAAGCGCGAATAACTCGTTTCTTATTGTTGCCGCATGCTCAAAATCTTCACTTTTTGAAGCAACTTGCATGTCTCGCTCTAGCTGGCTCACAAGCCTAACCCGCTCACCCCTCAAATACATAATGAGTTTTTTTAAGCATGCCTTATATTCTTGACTGTTTAACGTGCCCGTTTCCGGTCCGGGGCATAGGCCAAGATGATACTGCAAACAGGCACGTTTAGGTATAACAGTGTGAATGGAGTAAGGGAAAATCTTACGTAAATACTTGAGAGCTCGTTTAACATTTTGACCAGATAAATAAGGACCTAAATATATTGCACCATCGTCTAATGGTTGTCGCGTGTACGTAACGCTAGGATATTCATTTTTTATATCAATACGAACATAAGTATTTGATTTGTCATCACGTAGAAGAATATTAAAGCGCGGCATATAACGTCTTATCATCTCCGCTTCTAAGAACAGAGCGTCTATTTCGCTATCAACAGTTATCCAATCAACATCAACAATTTCAGCTACAAGTGCTTCTGTTTTAGGGTCACGATTACGCGATACTTGAAAATACTGCCGCACGCGGTTGCGTAAAATCGCAGCTTTACCTACGTATATTATTTCTCCGCTTGAGTTTTTGTGGAAATATACGCCGGGATCTTTGGGCAGGGATGCAATCTTTGTCTGAAGTGCCTTGTTCATATTTTTATAGACCGACATTTTGCAAAACACAAGTTTGACAAATAACATGTAACCGACGTCGAATATTGGTAGAGTTAATTTGGTTACTAGTTTTATTGCCGCATTTTTCACAAGCGGCAATATCCTCAGCTTTATTGCTAAAACCGATTTGCATACGATTATCAAAGACGAACAATTTGCCCTGCCAATAACCTGAATCACCGTACTTTTCGCAGTATTTAACAATACCACCTTCAAGTTGGTAAACCTCTTTATATCCGCGGTTCAGCATAAGCACACTCAGTACCTCGCAGCGAATACCACCGGTGCAGTAGGTTACAATGGGGCGATCTTTATATTTGGATATCTCACCAGTTTCAATGTCATTAATAAAATCACGGCTCGTTAATGTATTTGGAATAATCGAGTTTTTAAACCTACCTATTTGTGCTTCATACATATTACGTCCATCATAAAAAATGACCTCTTCACCACGTTCTTCCATAAGCTTATGAAGGGCTGCTGGCTTAAGATGATAGCCGCCATTTTCTATACCATTGTAGCCGACTACCAATTCGTCAGCAGCATCAAATGCAACGATTTCCGGCTTTACCATGACTTTTAATTTTGGAAAATGCTCTATTTTGCCTTCACTCCATTTGTACGTAATACTTTTGAATTTTTCCGTGTCGTTCATTGCCCGCTTGTAAGCTTTTAGCGATGCTAAAGAACCACCTAGTGTGCCGTTAATACCGTGCGGACTAATGAGAATTCTTCCCTTTAAACTTAATCTTTTGCACAGCTCTTTTTGCCAAAGCATAGCAAGACTTGGGTCTGGTATCGGTAGGAACTTGTAATATAGGATAATTTTTTCCATCAAATAACAATTATACAATTTAAGCCTGGACTTGTCACATGATTATGGTTTATAATTGATTTAACTATTCACTACTAAATTGAGGCAGCAAAAAACTTAAAAATAAAAACTTGATAGTAAGTTTACTTATATTTTATTGAAGGACTACAAACGTGGCAGAAATTAAGAAAAATACAGTACGCCGCATTCTAGGCTTTTATTGGAAAAGCGCTGTAAATTATAAGCTATTATTGGCAGCA
>Ga0163144_10023385_pt1 | contig 12195 bp, 7 predicted proteins | sample OliLak19BULKMAT1_FD_123175 | JGI IMG/M metagenome (GOLD analysis project Ga0163144, IMG submission 123175) | Freshwater microbial mat bacterial communities from Lake Vanda, McMurdo Dry Valleys, Antarctica - Oligotrophic Lake LV.19.BULKMAT1 | ecosystem: Environmental > Aquatic > Freshwater > Lake...
AGGTTCTGGCTTCATTACCGAAAAATCTGCAAGAAAGAGTGCGAAGTTCATTGTCTATCTTTTTTATAAGAAGTCAGAAAAGAGATGTCGGAAGTCAGACTACACTAAAACGGTCTGTCATCTCTGGTCTGGCATCTGGCATCTATAAATCTGGCATCTGAAAAAGGGGTGAAGCCAAAACCAACCGTTTCGGCATTCAACCCTGTTTTTTTCAAGCTGCTTGGCTTAGGTAAAGAAGATGCTCAAGATGATAACGATAAGCGCTGCACCTTCGATGAGGGCTGCCATCAAAATCATGTTTGAACGAATATCACCCACTGCTTCTGGCTGGCGTGCAATGGCTTCCATTGCTTTGCCACCGATGTTGCCGATGCCGATGCCGGCACCGATTACTGCCAAACCCGCTCCTAACGCTGCTAATGTACCAGTCATGTCAATTAAATTTATACGGAATTAAAATAACTTCTTTTTGATTTAGAAGGCTAAAAAGTTAAGATTTACGCCTCCTATCTTCTAATCCTCTTATCCTCCTAATATTAATGGTGGTGTGGTTCCTCTACCGCCGCGCTGATATAAGATGCCGTCAAAATACAAAACACAAACGCTTGAATGAACGCCACCAATAATTCAATTGCCATCATAAAAAGCGTGAGCGGTACTGCCATCACCGTACCAATAATACCTCCACCAAGATTCTCTCCAGATTGTCCAAAAATAAAAATCATACCCACAAAAATCACAATCACGACGTGCCCAGCCGTAATGTTTGCGAAAAGTCGCAACATCAAGGTGAGTGGTCGGATGAATAAACCCAGAATCTCTACCGGAGTTAGAATCAAAATTTTTATAATAGCTGGCACACCGGGCATCCACAAAGTGTGTTCCCAGTAATGTCTATTGCCACTTAAATTCACCAAAACAAATGTGAAAAGCGCGAGTGCCATCGTCACTGCGAGATTCCCCGTCACATTCCCACTACCCGGAAAAATCGGCAACTGTCCAATCAAATTCAATCCAAGAATGAAGAAGAAAATAGACATTAAAAAAGGTAAATATTTCTCTGCTTTATGCCCCAGAAACGGCACTGCTACTTCATCTCGAATAAAAATAAAAATCGGCTCTATGAATGACTGTACGCCTTTCGGAGCTTGTCCTTGCCGCTTGTTGTAACCAATTACTACAGTTCTAAATAGCCAGAATAGCAACGCGAACGCCAACAACATGGTAAACACATTCTTCGTAATGGAAAAGTCGTAAAAAGAAGTCACGCCGCCGCCGAGCATTCCGCCATCCCAAGTCGTTTTTTTATCTAATGGGTAGCATTCACCTTTATAAAGCACTTCATATTTATCGCGCTCTTTACCTTTTGCGTCTAACTCCGTTTTATGATTGATACAGTCAATGGCGACTTCGCCGGTTGGAAATTTAGGGTCGGGTACGCGCATCACCCAGCCATCGTACAGCACATATTTGTCTACCGCTTTCTCGCCTGTTCCATGCTCACCAATGCCAAATTTGCTTGACATAAATACAGAAAGCCCTTGCGTTGGCGCGTACAAAATACAAGGCAATGGAATGTGAATAGAACTACCAATGGAAAAGACGTTGGCATCGCCGATGTGGTGAAAAGCAGTGGTGGCAGGGTCAAAGCCCTCTTCTACATCCTCGTGGCACTCACAGCCGTGTGGTTCGGTGGCAGCTTGCTCGTGCGTGGCTGTACCGTTTTGTTCTTCCGTCTGGTTCTCCTGCGCCGTGGCACTAGTCAGAAACCCAGCAAATAGTAGTATTATGAATAGGAAATTGCGCATTGTTCCGTTTCTCCTTTACCTTTTTTTCAAAGCCGTGCAAAAGTAAGCAGTAGCATTGGATTAACAAAGCGGAATTTTTCTTTTTTACAATTCAATGATGCTGGAAAGGCTGAAAAACAGGAAGTTATACCCAGATAATTCAAAATAAAACTATAGCAAATTGCCTATTTGGATTCAAAAAAAGAAAAAAGTTTGCAATAAAAAAGAGGATGCCAAATTATGATTGGGAAGCGTTCTAAAATACAAAATGTGGAATAATTAAATTTATTCTTCAAAAAGAAGTTCGTCCGTTTGCAATTCTGGCTTTTCGGGGAACACCACTTTCTTATAAATCTGCGCTACGGAAATATCAAATTCCGCAATGTGTATCGTTTGCTCCAACTTATTTACATACGTATTTTCCCATTTATTGGAATTTCCGATTCGATTATAAATGTCAATATAAGGTTTATGCTGTGCAATCATAAAATATTGCTGTAAAGAAGGAATTTCGCGGTAACATTCCCACTTATCGAATTTATCTTTACTCGCTGTCGTATCTGACAACATTTCAATAAGCGTATAGGGGTTCATAGTCGCCTTCATGCGCGGCTTCAATTGTCGAAACTGCTGCTCTCCTTTTATGAAAACTATATCTGGATAATAATTCAAATTACAAGCCGATACGTGAATCATTCGTTCGCTTGAATAAGCTAAATAATCCGCATCTTCAATTAAAATACCGGGTTCGCGTATTAAGTTAAAGATAATTTGACCATGAAGTTCTGAAGTGTAGCCCATAGGTATAATCATTCCATTATAAAAATAATGTCGCTGCTCGGCGTTGTATTCAAACTCCGCGTATTCTTCTAACGTATATCGTTTTTGCGAAACGGCTGTCATGGTTTGGTTGTGTTTGTATGTCAATGTGTTTGTGTGTTAATGTCAAACACCACATTATAGAATTCAAAATTAATAAAATTTCACCAAAAAGTAAAGTCCAAGAACTACGCGTATTGGCAAATCAGCATAACTTGTCCCGTAAAGCGGGATTAGCAAATCAGCATATTGCTGCTAATCATCCAATTCCTCCACCTCTACCTCTGCAAAACTATCCGGTGCCACATTATTTCGTACAAAATTGCACCACTTGCAATCCGACTTTCCACAGCCTTCATAGAACTCGTGGTTTTGAATTTTATCATATACTTCTTTAGAAAGTTGGCGCACCAAGGCTACATCTTGCGGCGCAATTTCTATTTCCATATCCTTAAATCTTCCTTTTCCATCAGGGTCTACCCAACTAATAACGCCTGTATTTACGCGCCGTGCGCCTCGGTCAAAACTTTCATATAATATTTTATAAAATACCAATTGTCGCCAATAATTCCCGCCGTATGGGTGCTGTTCACTTGGAGCGCGTAGTTTATTGGGCTCTATTTCGCCCGTTTTATAATCCACGACGATTGTTTTCAGATTCTCATGTAATTCTAATTTATCAATCGCGCCAGTCAACGGTACGCCCTCTACTTCTACATTTCTGATAGTCAATTCAATACGTACATTTTTATGCCAATGATGAATGTTCTTTTTATAATAAGCGGATAAATGTTGCCGTCCCATTTCTAATCGCCGCTCGTACTCGTGCCGCGAAAAATTACCTCGCGAACGTTGCATTTCTTCTTCAAAATATTGCACCAAATTTTGTTCTGCTGGAAATCTTTTGTCCGGTTCCAAACTCATTTTTTCAAACAAGCGACGCAGTGCGTTATGCACCGCTGTTCCATAAATTGCGGATTCACTTTCAGTAATGGGAGCTTTCAGTACATCTTCATAATAAAATCCGAGCGGACATTTCAAATATTGATTCAATGAGGAAATACTGAGTTTAAAATTTTCCAACAAACGCTGCACAGTCGCACGGTCTTGCGGCGGCAAAATCGGCACAGGCATTTCCGTCAATTGCAAAATTTGATATTCCAATAAAATAGCTTCCGGCACTTCTTGCGCTTCTACCTTTAATTGCTCATTTTGCAAAATCTCATCTACAAAAATAGTTCGCTGCAAATCTTTTCCATTTCTATCTTGCTGACTGTAAGACAATTGCAAATATTCCTTTGCGCGCGTCATCGCCACATAAAACAGTCGCCGCCGCGCTTCCAGTGCATCTTCTTCACCCGAAAAAGTCAACGTATCGGGCATTGGAAAGCGGTAATGATTGCCACGAGCCGCCGGTTCCCAACTATCTTTCACACAATCTAACAGAAAAACCCGCTGAAATTCCAAGCCTTTTGCGCTGTGTGCCGTGACGAGATTTACGCCTTTCTCCGCAACCGTCACTTTATTTAATCCAATAGCCAAGCGATTGGCATCCATACTACGCAGCATATCAAGCAGTTGTCGCAAGGTCAGCCGCGGATTTCGCTCGGTTTCTGCTTGTACAAAATCAAAAAAAGTCTTGAGTACTTGCAACAACCACGTTTTATCTGGATGCTCCAATACCCATTTTAATAAACCACTTCGATTGATAATTTTTTCTAATAAGGAAGGTAGGCTCGCGCCGGTCGCATCGTGTAGCCAATTGTCCGTCAACTGCGCCCATTGCAAAAGCAATTCTGTTCGTTCCAAATTTAATTTTGATAATAAATGCTCGTCTCTTAAAACATCCCGCCAGCGCGGACGAGTTTCTTGTCCAAACGAAGCAATATATACACTTACATTCGCAACATCAGCCGGTAAAATATTTAAAAAATTGAAATGTAAAATCCGAAATAGCCAGTGTTCACCACTATGCGATTGCTGTAATTCATCTTGTAAATATTCTAAAATCTCGCGCACATTGCGAATGAGCGGCAAATCCAGTACATTGACTTTACGTTTGGTATTGTAAGGAATGCCTTTTTTCTCAAGGAGCGCAATTAAATTTTGAGCCTGTTTATGTCTTGCATAAATAACCGCAATTTCTTCTAATGAAAAACCTTCTGACTGCCACTGTTCGATTTGCTGCACAATGGCAGCTTCCTCCTGCGTACGATTTGGATAGGCAATAATTTTCGGTACAATGTCTGATTTTGCAAATTGGGGATGCCGACCAACTAATTGCTTTTCAATGCCTAAATTGCTCAAGCTGTTTACAATACGAATTTGATTATTATAAATCAACGCATTGGAAGTATCCAGAATAAATTGAGAAGAGCGATAATTTTGGCGCAATAAAACCAACTTGATATCCAATTCATAAGTTGCATAAAAATCTGTCAGATTCTTTAACCGCGCCCCTTGAAATTCATAAATAGACTGGTCGTCATCGCCAACGATAAAAACATTTGGGTTATCCCAATACTCAATCAGCTTCCGCAAAATATTATTTTGTGCGCCATTCGTATCCTGATATTCGTCCACCAAAAAATAAAGATAGCGTTCTTGATAATTGAGCAAAAGGGCTTCGTTCTCTTCAAATGCGCGTAACACCCACAAAATCATATCATTATAATCATACCGCCGCGTCTCTTCCATCGCTTGTTGAAAAGCGGGATATAATGCCGCTGCCGCTTTGAGCCGCTCCATGCGTTCGAGCGTATCGTCAAATTTCGCTTGCTTCAGTTCTCCTTTTTTGAATGTGCCTCGCGTGACTTGGTACCTATATTCTTTGCGATTGGGTAAATCATTCAAATACGTATCTATTTGATTGTGAACGTATTCCACTGTCCAATCTTCGGTTTTCATGCGCTGAAACAAGTCATATAAGTGACTTTCGTAAAAATAAGCATCTGTTTGTCCACGCTTGAGCGGATGCGACACATTTAATTTATCTATCATGCGACGAATCATTTCAATCCGCTCCAAATCGCTCACCGGTTCCAACTCATGCCGACCAAATAACTCTAAATTATCTTGAATAATATTATTACAAAAAGAATGAAAAGTAAAAATATGTACACGATGTGCCTCAGGACCAATCAATTGCAATAAACGCTGCCGCATGGCACGTACACCAGAATCGGTAAATGTAAGGCAAAGAATATTTTGTGGCTGCGTATCTGTTTCTAATAAAATGCGCCCAATCCGCGCCGCCAAAATGTGTGTCTTCCCCGTGCCGGGACCCGCGATGACCAGCACCGGACCTTCGATGTGGTCCACAGCTTCGCGCTGCTCGGCATTGAGGCGTTCGAGTTCACGTAAGAAAGATTCGTTGTACTTTTGTAAAACTTGCAATGTTGGATATTGAGTTGAATGCGTACTTTAGCGGACTTCCAAAATTAAACATTTAAACAACAAATTTTTAGGGCAGGAAGGTTTCGAGGTGTTTATTTTGAAGGCTTCATCCATCAGTATTTTTATCCCAGTGGCAAAACTCGAATACGTTGTTTGGCTTCCTGCAATTTTAGTAATTTTCCGCACAAATTTTAGAAACATGAACTTACCCGTTTTAGCCACTCAACTCGAAGGCGAATTGCTTACCGATGATTTACACCGCATTCTGTACGCCACCGACGGCTCCATTTACCGAGAGTTGCCACTGGCAGTGGCATATCCAAAGGGCGCGGAAGACATTCGAAAGTTGATTGTTTTTGCAAAAGAAAACAGCTTGACACTAATTCCGCGCACGGCGGGAACCTCCCTGGCAGGACAATGTGTGGGTACGGGCATCGTGGTGGATGTGTCGAGATATATGAACGAAATTTTAGAAGTGAATGCGGCAGAGAGTTGGGTGCGGGTGCAGCCGGGCGTGATTCGGGATGAGTTGAATGTATTTTTGAAGCCGTATGGCTTGTTTTTTGGTCCAAATACCTCGACGGCGAACCGCGCGATGATTGGCGGGATGGTCGGAAATAATTCGAGCGGAACGACGAGCATCAAGTACGGTGTGACGCGCGACCATGTCATGGAATTACAGACGATTTTAAGTGATGGCTCGAATGTTGTTTTTAAAAATATTTCTATAAATGAATTTCAAGAAAAACTAAATGGAAATGGTTTAGAAAGTAAAATTTATCAGCAAGTTTATAATGAATTGAGCCCGCCGGAAGTGCAGGAAGAGATTCTACGAGAGTTCCCCAAACCCAATATTCACCGGCGGAATACGGGTTATGCAGTAGATGAGTTGTTGAAATCAAATTTATTTACAGAAGGCGGAACAGATTTTAATTTTTGTAAACTCTTAGCAGGCTCGGAAGGGACGTTGGCGTTTACAACCGAAATAAAATTACACGTAAACAAGTTGCCACCGCCGGAAGAGGCGACGGTTTGTGCACATTTTGCAACCTTGTCGGAATCGTTGGAAGCGACGCTTGTGGCGATGCGGCATCAGCCGTATGCGTGTGAATTGATGGATAAATTCATTCTAGATTGTACAAAAGAGAATTTGGAACAGCAGAAAAATCGGTTTTTTCTGCAAGGTGATCCAGAGGCGATTTTGATTATTGAATTTCGAGGCGAGACGCGCGAGGAAGCAACGGCAGCGGCGAATGCGATGATTGCAGATATGAATATAGAAGGTTATGGTTATGCGTTTCCCATTGTTTACCCGCCGGATGTAAAAAATGTAATGGCACTGCGAGCGGCGGGTTTTGGCGTGTTGTCAAATGTAAAAAGTGATACGAAGCCACTGGAATTTGTGGAAGATACGGCAGTGGATTTGCCAGATTTACCAGCTTACATTGCAGAGTTTCGGGAATTGATGACGCAGTTTGGACAACAAGCAGTTTATTACGCCCATGCGGGGGCGGGCGAGTTGCACATTCGCCCGACAGTGAATTTGATGACTTCGGAAGGTGTAAAACAGATGCGCGAGATTGCAGAGGCTTCCGCCAAATTGATAAAAAAATATAATGGTTCCTTGAGTGGCGAGCATGGTGATGGACGGGTGCGAGGCGAATTTATTCCATTAATGTTGGGCGAAAAGAATTTTGAATTACTCAAACGAGTTAAACAAACGTGGGATCCGCAGGGCATTTTTAATCCGAATAAAATAACCGGCGCGCCGCCGATGGACGAGGATTTGCGCTACTTACAGGATGTGCCAAAGCCAGAATTTGATACTATTTTTGATTTTTCAGAAACGGGTGGGATTTTACGGACGGCGGAAAAATGCAGCGGTTCTGGCGATTGCCGAAAACTGGCGCACGTGAGCGGCGGCGTGATGTGTCCGTCCTACATGGCGACTCGGAATGAAAAAGACACGACGCGTGCACGAGCGAACGCTTTACGCGAATTTTTGACTCGGAGTGAAAATGGCGAAAATCGCTTTGCACACAAGGAATTAAAAGATGTAATGGATTTATGTATTTCGTGTAAAGGTTGCACCTCGGAGTGCCCATCGAATGTAGATATGTCCACGCTGAAAGCAGAATTTTTACATCAATATTATAAAACGCATGGCGTACCGATGCGAGCGAAAGCTTTTGCAAATATTGGCACATTAAACGGCTTGGCGGCGCGAATGACAGGCATAAGTAATTTCTTTTTGACGAATTCCATTACAAGCAATATAATGAAACGGTTTTTGGGTGTAGCGAAAGAACGGTCGCTGCCAGCGTTGTCAAAAATTACATTAAGAAAATGGTATAATAAAAATAAAAATCGCTTACAAACTGGCAGCCCGAAAGGCAAAGTCTATCTTTTCTGTGACGAATTTACAAATTACAACGACGCGCACATCGGCATCAAAGCCATCGAATTATTGACAAAATTGGGCTATGAAGTCGAAATGCCAGCACACGCCGAGAGCGGTCGGGCGCATATTTCCAAAGGTTTGCTACCGCAGGCGCAGGAGATGGCGAAGCAAAATGTAAAGATTTTTAAAGATTTAGTAAATGAAAATACGCCGCTGATTGGCATTGAACCCTCCGCCATTTTGAGTTTTCGAGATGAGTATCCGAAGTTGGTAGCCCCGGAAGACCAAGCGGCGGCAAAGGAGTTAGGTAAAAATGCGTTGCTGATTGAAGAATTTATTGCACGAGAAATACGTAAAGGCAACATTACATCCGAATCCTTTACAAAAACAGAAAAACGGGTTTTATTACACGGACATTGTCATCAAAAAGCATTAGCGAGCGTAGAAGTAAGTGCTTGGACAGTTGGATTGCCAGAAAATTATTTGGTAGAAGTGATTCCTTCCGGCTGCTGCGGCATGGCAGGGTCGTTTGGTTATGAAGCAGAACATTATGATGTAAGTATGCAGATCGGAGAATTGGTGCTGTTCCCAGCAGTTAAAAATTCTAAAAATGATGTAATAATTGCTGCTCCAGGCACGAGTTGTCGGCATCAGATTCTGGATGGCACGGGGCGGAAGGCGTTGCATCCGGTGGAGATTTTGTGGGAAGCTTTGATTTGACTAAGAGACTTAACACTTAGTGACCAAGTGCAGAACATTAAGCAGCGTATAAAAGGCAAGCGGCAATATCTTCTTCTTCTAAAAACGGATAGTCTTCTTGCAATTCCTCGAAAGTCAGACCAGCGGAAAGCGATTTTAATAAATGTTCAACGGTGAGCCGAGTGCCACGACTGGTGGGCTTGCCAACATAATTGCTGGATTGGTAGTAATTCGATTTAATAGATTGACTTCCTGCGTAACGGTCATTTTTTTACTTTTTACAAATATAACGAATTTCTGGCTTTTATATCAATATGTTTTCAAAATTTTCATCAAAACAATTTCCAATAATTTAACGCACTTCCTGCAACTTTTAGTTAAATATTGCATCCTTAACACTAAATTAAGATTGCATTTGTAACTATCTGCTAACTTTGCATTATATCTGTATAAAATTTCAACACACCTCAATACCCTTTCCGATGAAACTCAAGGCGATTCTCATTTCACTTCTTGTCATTGCAGCAGTGGCGACTGGCTGGTTTTTATTGAAACCCTCGCAAACGAAAAAAGAAAACATCCAACTCAGTACGCGCGTCAAAAAAGGCGATTTCAAAGTAAAAGTGACGGCAACGGGCGAATTGCAAGCCAAACGCTCCGAGAAAATTGTGGGTCCACAAGGAATGCGCACCGTGGGTATTTGGCAAACGAATATTACGGACTTGATAGCCGAAGGAACCGTAGTGAAAGCGGGTGAATACGTGGCTACCCTTGATAAAACGGAACTCACCAATAAAATGCGCGATGCGCAAACCGAAATTGATAAAATTCTCACGCAGCTCGAACAAGCGAAAATTGATACAGCAATAGAAATGCGGGGCTTGCGCGACCAATTAGTCAATTTGCAATTTCAAAAAAAGGAAAAAGACCTCCAACTCGAACAAAGTAAATACGAGCCGCAAAGCGTCATTCAGCAAGCTAAAATTGACTTGGAACGCACCGAGCGCGATTATCAACAGTTATTGCAAAAAGCGGAATTGACCCGAGAAAAATCGCAGGCAAAAATCTCAGAAATTAATACTTCACTTCGCTTGAATCAAGACAAATTCGGACGCTTGTCGGAACTGGCAGGACAATTTACCGTCATGGCGCCTAAAGATGGAATGGTCATTTATGCTCGCAGTTGGGATGGAAGTAAAGTAACGCCAGGTTCGCAGCTAAATGCGTGGGACCCAACAGTGGCGGAGTTGCCGGATTTAACGGAAATGATTTCCAAAACATATGTCAACGAAGTAGACATCAGCAAGGTGCAAAAAGGACAAGAAGTGAAGCTCAAAATTGACGCTTTTCCCGACCGTACCTACACCGGAAAAGTAATTCAGGTAGCAAATATCGGCGAGCAGTTAAAAGATTATGATGCCAAAGTTTTTGAAATTATTATACAAGTAAATGAAAGTGATTCTATAATGCGCCCGGCAATGACGACCGGTAATGAAATCGTGACGTATGTGCATAAAAATGTATTATTTATTCCAATCGAAGCGTTGCAAAGTGATAGTCTGCCATTTGTTTATAAAAAACAGGATGGTAAAACAGTGAAACAAGAGGTGATTACCGGTGATGGAAATGACGATGAAGTAATTGTAACGTATGGTTTGAATGCCGATGACGAAATCTTACTGGTCATACCCAAAGAAGCCGAAAAACTGACGTTTGTACCATTGCCAAAGAAAATTAAAGAGGACATCCGCAAAAAACAGGAAGCCGAGCGCAAAAAACGCGAAGCCGAAGCCCTCGCCCGTAGCAAGCAAGTACCCGAGGAAAATCTGCAATCTCAAAGTGGTGGCGGTGGTGGTATGATTATCATTAATTAATTAGATGCCAGATAGTTAGACGCCAGATGCTAGGCTTTTTTTAACCGCAGAGGTTTCGCAAAGGACGCTAAGTCCTACATTGCGCTCTCTGCGAAAAATCTCTGCGCCCTCTGCGGTTAAAAATATAGTGCGGGCAAAAATCTCCGTGTTGAAAAATAATTTTTATGCAACGACTTCTTTTTAATTTTCTCCTCGCTATGGAAGCCGTGCTGGCCAATCGCTTGCGCGCACTCCTCACCGGCATGGGCATTTTGTTTGGCGTAGCGGCAGTGATTGCAATGTTGGCGATAGGCACAGGTGCAAAGCAATCCATTCTCGACCGCATGAAGCTCATTGGTACGAATAATATTGTCATCAAAGCGATTATTCTGGAAGAAGACGATCAAGCAAAAGCGCAGCCGGCTGCCAACAATAACTCAGGCGGAGCAGGAAAAGAAAACAATAAAAAACCTTGGTCGCCGGGCTTGACGATGGCAGATTTGCAAGCGATTGAAAATGTGCTGCCGCAAGTAGAACAAATCAGTGCCGAAATCGTGCTGCCCACTTCCCTCATTGAAGACGGTAAATTGGAAAAAGGACGCTGTGTGGGCGTGACCAACGCTTTTTTTGAATTGAATAACCTCAACCTCAGTCAAGGGCAATTTTTTCACGAATCGCATTTGCAAAGCGGTCGCCCGGTGTGCATCATTGGTAAAAATATTCAAACGCGTTTCTTTCCGAATGAGCCGCCCATTGGTAAAAAAATAAAAGCTGGTAATAGTTGGTTGACGATTGTTGGGGTATTAGAAAAACGAAACGCCAGTTCCGAAAGCTTGGAAAATTTGGGTATTCGCGATTATAATGACGATGTGTACGTACCGGTTTCGACGGCTTTGTTGCGTTTTAAAAATCGAGCAACCATTACCAAAGCAGATATCGGCGGTGGCAATCAGTTTTTTGGTAATAATGACAATCAAAAGAAAAAGGACGATAATTATCACCAACTCGACCGAATGGTCGTGCGGGTATCCGACTCCAAATACCTACGCGGTGCTGCCGATGTGACTGCCCGCCTGCTCAAACGGCGACATCACGATATCATAGATTTTGAAATAGAAGTGCCGGAGTTATTATTAGAAGAGCAACAAAAAACGCAAGAAACATTCAACTTTGTTTTGGCAGCCATTGCAGGTATTTCACTACTTGTGGGCGGTATTGGTATTATGAATATCATGTTGGC
>Ga0163144_10023386_pt1 | contig 12194 bp, 10 predicted proteins | sample OliLak19BULKMAT1_FD_123175 | JGI IMG/M metagenome (GOLD analysis project Ga0163144, IMG submission 123175) | Freshwater microbial mat bacterial communities from Lake Vanda, McMurdo Dry Valleys, Antarctica - Oligotrophic Lake LV.19.BULKMAT1 | ecosystem: Environmental > Aquatic > Freshwater >...
GTCCACGGGCAAGAGCGGCGAGTGGAGCGCCGCCATGTGGGTCCCGCCGGGGGGGACCTGGGCGTCGCGGGGGGCAAGGAGACCCGGAAGCGCCAGCATAGCGTGGAAGAAGACGTCGTCCGCGGAGCCGCGGCTGCGCAGCTCCGTGACGGTGGGAGGCGCCTTTTCCTGCGCGAGCGCGGCCGGGAGCCCGACGGGATACACGACCGTCTCGACGGGCCGGCCTGCCCCGGCCTGGGTGACCTTGTTTTGCTGCTCGACGTCGTGGACGAGCCTCTGGAGCGAGCGCAGCCCGCCCACCGCGTTGCGCGCGCAGCCTTGCCACGTCGGACGGATCGGGCCCTTACCGATGGTGGGCGCCCGGTCGGGGTTCATCCAGGGCAAGAACGCGAGCAAGTGCAAGTGGAGACCGTCGTAATGAGGCGCGTATGCCCCTGGTCGAAGCCGCCTGGCCAGCGCGGGGAGAATGCCGGCCCCCGTGCCGCCGGCCACCGATCCTGCCAGGATCCGGTGACGGAAGGCGCCGGCCGGCCGCCCGCCGAAGCTCAGGATCTCGTTGGTCAAGACCGAGAGAGTGTTGCTCGCGACGCAGCAGCTCGCGCCGAGCTTGGGGTCCGCGAAGAAGCCGCTGGTGAGCGTCGTGTCCAGCTCCGTTTGCGTGAACAGCGTCTTGAGGAGCGGGGAAGACGCGTCGTGCCAGCAATCGGCGATCTTCGGCGCCGCCACTCCTGCATTGAGGAGGAGCTCGGGCTCCAGCGGGCGGAGGCGCCTCGGTTCGACCTCGGCGTGCTCGGCGGCGGCCAGGAGCAAGGAAAGGTGGTTGTAGTCCCGCTCTTCGCCGGATTGATCGTCATCGATGTAAAGGAGATCGTCCGGCAGTCTGATCCCGAGCCGGTTGTTGAGGAGCTCGATCCCCAAGAAAAGACCGCTCCCACCAATCAAGACGAGCTGATAAGGTTCCATGATCCACACTCCAGAGAGGGTCAGTCGTCAGCGGGCGCCTGCCGTCCGGAACTTTCGGCGCATCTGCAATCTGAAAAGCACGAGGAAGAGCAGCATGCCTCCCAGCTCGGAAACCGCCGCGTGCGCCGCCGGACCCAGGAGCCCGCGGGGGATCGGGGCGGCATCCGCGAAGTACGGATTGGCTCGGTACACGTCGAGCTCGGACTCTCGATCTGCCGGAGTTCGAGCTGCGGCCTCTGGATCCATGCCGTATTTGCCGAGACGGATGAGGTCCTCCAGGAGGCCAATCCGGTGATCGAGCTTCTCCGTGACTTGCTGATCCGCAGCCGCGCCCCGATGGATATCGAGGCTTCCATGCAGGTCCTCGTCGAAGCCGTCGAACTTCCCGATCTCCACGCTGCAGGCAGGACCGGTGCCGCGACCCCGGGCCCAGTCCAGGGCACGAATGCAGGTGATCCCCGTGTCGGGGTGGCTGGCCTCGTGCATGTGGTACGCCCGCATCTGACGCGTGAGGGAGCTGGCGCCGCGCAGCTTGTCGAGCCTGCTGGCTGCGAGCGCCCCCTCGGTCACGCCCGAGCACGCCATCGCGAGGGCTCCTCCGGTGAGCACGGCCGACATCCAGAACCGGGAGCGACTCCGTCCCGCGAGCGCTCGTGACAGCGCAAGGAGCCCCACGGCAATCACCACGACGCCGGCCAGGGCGCCGACCGTGCGATAGAGCACCACCCCGTCCCAGTACTGCTGCGCGCGCTTGTTGACCTCCAGCACCGTCCGCGAGCAGGCCGAGCAGCATGCATCGAGCTGCTCATCCATCTGCGCCCGCTCCGCCGGAACGTCCTTGCATCGCGAGAGATCGGCGACGACTTCGTAGTGGTCAATCGCAGACGTGCTGCATCCGGAGGTGAGGGCGGTGAGCCACAACAGGATGACGCCCGAAGCGTACCGGAGCGTCCGGATGGCTGGGCACGGGAGCCCTCTGCGGGCCATTGTGGAGGTAGGGGGAGACGGAGAGCGAACTTGTTCCATGGGAGATTGCTCGACGTCGGTGCTCATTGCGTGGGTAGACTCCCTCGCATGGGGCGGACACCGGCGTGCTGGCCCGGAAGGTAGAGTGGAATATCGGACGGCGCGATACGACAATGATCGTAGGCGTTGCGGTTTTTTCGGGCGCTCCTGTTGCGTCCCAGTCGGCCGGCAAAATCTATCGAGATCGGCGCGAAATTCCGTGTTCTGTCGCCCGGCGCGCCCCGGGGGGCGGGCCGTCGGGTCGCGACGCCGCGGGGCGCGGATTACGACAATTGTCGTATTTGGAACGGAGCATCCCGTTGCTATTGATTCTGGCGAGTCATGCTGCGCTCGGCCCATGGCTGGCGCCAGCCACACTGCGGCAGCAACCTCGGGGAGCATCCAACATGTGGTTCGTGAGAATCCTGATCTTCATTGGTGCGGTCGTCTTGCTCGGCGCCTTTGGGGCTGTCGTTGGCCAGGACAAGGGCGCGGTGCCCTGTGCGGTGATCGGAGCCATCGTCGGCATCGTCATCGCCAGGCGGGTCGAGTGAGCCCGGCTCGCGCGCACAGGTAGACCAGACGTGAAGTACACACCCTTTGGGAAGATCCGGGTCAACCTGGATTTTCGCATCAGCTACGACGGCATCCTCGCCGCGGTCCGCTCCGTGCGCGAGGGCTTCGTCCGCTTGTGGAACCGCATCTCCGGTTCCCTGGCCAAGGCGTATCGCAGCGGCCTTCAGATCATGGCACGCCATGCCATGAACGGGCGCGAGATCCAGACCACGTACACGCCGTCCGTTTCGGTGGTCGAAGCGCAGACCGTCATGGTCCAGCTCTCGGCCGAAGAGGTGAGCCTCGTGAGCAGGCACCTCTCGGCGCACGGTGGTCTGGAGGTCATCACCATCAACGACGCCGGCGTCTCCGCGAGCTGAGATGTCCGGGTCCAGACCGACACGAGGGAGCGATATGGGAAGCACACAAGATCAAGACAAGAAGGAAGCCACCGCCGAGCTGGCGCTGGTCTCGCAAGGCCACGAAGAGGAGACCCCTATCATCATCCTCGCCACCGGGGAGATCGAGTCGAGGGAGATGACGGTGTTCAACCCGAACCTCCGAAGCGTCGCGCTCACCGATCAGAGGGGTGAATACGTCAGCCGCTCGGCGCTCATCGATGGCGACGACCTCCGCGACCTGCGGGTCAGCGGGCGATGGTTCCTCGAACAGGAGAAGCTTCGGACACATTTCCCCCAGTTCCGCCTCGTGGGCAGGGCGGCCGCGCCGACGCGATGTGTCGGCCAGCTGCGCACCAACTGGCAGTCCGTTTACGAGGTGCGGATCGAGCTGGACTCCTACCCGGCGTACCCGCCCACAGTGCGCGTACCCGGGCTGTCCGAGAACCCCCACATGTTTCGCGACTCCACCCCTCAGAACGACGGGCGGCGAATCTGCTACATGAAGACGGAGCTCTGGAATCAGAATCGGACGACGCTTGCCTTCGTGGTTGGGAAGGTGGCGATCTACCTGAACAAGGCCGAGCTCTATTACCGGGACGGACTCTGGCCCGGAGCCGACGAGCATGCTTCGCGAGCATGAGACGGAGTTCCGCCCTCTGGAGGTCGCCGCGCTCCGCGTCTCGACGTCGTTCTTTCGCGCTGCGCTGAGCATCTACGCCCGGTCGCCGCACGTCGAAGATGGCGGACGCATCGTCGGTTTCGTCGAGCGCGCGGTGCGGAGCACCTGCGCGGAGATCATTGCCGGAGCTCGGATCGAGGGCATGATTCCATCGGGCCCGCTCGCGCAGCGGACGCCCACATCGCTGCAGCAGGACGGGGAGTGGCAGGAAGAGATCTTCCGCAGGGTCGAGCACGCTTTTCCGGATCTGGAGCACATCGGCTCCTTCCATCATCACTGCTCCTTCGGCCGAATGCCCTTCTTGAGCGAGCGCGACGTGGAGGGCTACAGGCACACGCTCTCCGACCCACGCTATCGGCATTCCTTCTATTTGGCCGTTCTGTTGCACACCCCGGTGATGGGGCTCGCGAAGCCCGAAGAGAGCTGGGCGGACTTCTTCAACGTCTTCCTCGTCACGAAGGAGCACGTGCACCTGCTCGACCCGCGCACGACGAGGCTCGAGTGTCACGACGAGGATGCGGTCGCTGCCGCGATCGATACCGCTTCTGCTCGGCCGGTCGGCGCCCATCGGCGCCCCGCCGGTCGAGCCGCGCTCGCCGCCATCGTGCGCAGGATGACCGAGCTTGGAACGATCTATTCGGCAGCGCTCGTGGGGGACTTCGTGGAGATTCGCCTCCATCGGGGCCCAAGGATACGCATGGTGTCACCTGACCAATTTGATATTTTCTCGGGCGATGACCGCGTCCGTGTCGGAGCGGCGTTGCCTCTGGAGAAGACACTGGAGTACCTCACCCGAGAGGGGGTATCATGACGCTCGACTTCGCGAGAATCCGAGGCGTCTTGAACCCCGCGCATTTCGCCGACTGCCTGGTGCTCGGAGTCGGTTGCGGTTCGGGCAACTCCATCGTCCTCTCCGAGCTCGTCAAGTGTGGCGTATCCAGGCTCGCGCTCTGGGATCCGGACACGCTCGGCCCCGAGAACCTCGTACGCCACCTGCTCGGACGCGCGGATCTTGGCCGCAACAAGGCCGAGGCGATGCGCGATTGGATCCTCGATCGCAACCCGAGCGCGGAGGTCATCGCCACGAAGGGACGGTTTCAAGATGGCGATTCGTTCGAGGCCGCGCTGGCCGACGCGCGCTATCGCCGGAAGCTGATCCTGTGCGGGCTCGACGATCACCACGCTCGACTGGAGCTCAATACGAGGGCGGCCCTCGCGCGAGCGCCCATGGCGCTCGGGATGGTGTATCGAGGTGGCGTCGGCGGAATGTCCTTTCTGTACCAGCCGCGCGCGGGCGGCTGTTTCTCGTGCGTCGATTCGTTTGCCCAGGCGCGAGGGCTTCTGTTCTCGACGCTCGGCACCGAGCCCACTCTCCGTGGCGAGGAAGAGATCTACGGATTGTCGCTGCCCCGGTTCGTCAAGAATCCCGGGCTCGGCATCTCGATCGGGTTTGTGGCATTGATCGTGGCTCGCCTCGCTCTGGACGTCCTGGTGGAAGGCTCGGAGACAACGCTGCGACCCATGCCGTCGAACCTGATCGTGTTTGCAGCGCAACCCGATCCGATGGTGGGTCGAAAGCACTTCGATACGACACACTTCAAGATTCTGGCGCAAGAGGGGTGCACGATATGTTGGGCAGCCTGAGGAGTTCCTCCACGCCAGCCCACCTGATCGATGCCCTCGTGGGCTCGCTTGCGCGGGCGATCGCCAACGGCGAGCTACCGGCGGCGACGGAGAGCGTGATCTTGGAGGTTAGGTGGGAAGGGGACGAGGTCGTCACCTCCGTGCTCGACCCCAGCTCGTCACGGGCATGGATCACGAGGATTCCTGGAAAGGGGCTTCCGCGCACCCCCGTTCGCGAGGTCCTGAGGCTCTCGGGCATTGCGACGCTTCTCTCTCTCTATGGCGTGTCGCTGCCGCGGGTGGCGGACCCTGCGGCAAACCTGCCGCTGACGAAGATTGAGCCGAAATGGAAGCTCTCGGAGATCGTGCTCGACGCTCCTCTGCGGCAGAGCCTCGACGTGTTCATCTCCGTGGCCGCGAACGGCAGGGCCGCGCTCTCGGCCGCCGGGTCGCTCGCCAAAGGCGTGTCGTCCATCTGTGCGCTAATGGTGGGTCCGCCCGGCGTGGGCAAGTCGATCTGCGCCGAGGCTGTCGCGCAGGCCCTTGGCCGACCCCTGGTCCGGGTCCGAGCTTCCGACATCGAGAGCAAGTATGCCGGGGAGACCCAGAAGAACATCAAGGGAATCTTCGAGTATGCAAGAGCCAACGGTGTGGTGCTCTTCTTCGATGAGGCGGAGTCCCTGGTGTGCCGGCTGCGCGCCATGGCGAGCGCCCAGGACAAATATGCGAGTTCCGTGCGTGCGGAGATCCTCCTCTCGCTGGACGCCCACGAAGGGCCGGTGCTTTTCGCTTCCAACTGGGACTCGTTCGACGCGGCGTTCGTCCGAAGGTGCCTGTACGTCCTCGAGCTGACCTTGCCCGACCGCGGCCTCCTTCGAGCGTTCCTGTCCTCCCTGCTCGAAAACGGTGCGCGCACCACGCTCGGCGGCGAGCAGCTCGACCAGATCGCAGACCACCTCTCGGAGATGAAGGCGTCCTTTGCGAGCACGCGATCCATCCTGTTGCGGGCGCATCTTCGAGCCCATGCCTCGGAGCAGCCGATGACCTACGACGCGGTCATGAAAGAATGTGCGGTGACGTCCTCGGCGCTCGCGCGGGTGACGCCGTGAGGCGGCCCCCGCTCGCTGCCTCCTGTGGCCGCGCTCGTCAGGCGCCGGCTTTGGGCAGGCTTTGGAGCTCGTTCGCCAGGCTCGCCATTTGGGCCGTCGTGAGCTTCTCGGGATGAGAGACGATGTACATGCGGGCGCCGAGGTGGGCCCCGCGGCTCAGGATCTCGCCGGCTTCCGGCCACACCTCCGCCACCCGCCGGAGCGCCAGGCAGAACCGCTCCCGCAGCACCGCCATGACCCGGGTGCAGGTCATCTTCGCGTCGATTCGGGCCCGCGCGCGGTTGCGCTGCGAGAGGCCCTTCGGGATCAGGATGGTACCGCTGTTCTCCTTCCAGGCGTCGCGATCTCCGCTCGAGTAACGGAACAGGTCGGCACAGTCATTTTGTACGCGCAACATCATGTCGAGCGGCACGAGCGCGTCTTCCAACGCCTGGAGCTTCGGGATGGTCACTTCCTCCGCCGGCCAGGCCAGCAGAATGGCGCGGAAGAACTCGGAGGCGCCGATGGTTGGTGCGACGGCGGTCAGGTAAATCCACAACCGGATCTCAGACTGGAGCGTAGCCACGCGATCCGGATGGGTCTCCCCCGATCGAACAAGTGTTCGCAGGTGCTCCGCGAGCTGCTCCGGGAGCTCGGAAGCGACATGCTCCAGAGCGGTGACCGCCGCCGCACGGCGGCCCCCCCCGCGCGCCCAGGCGTCGACCTCGGCGCACTCGGTGACCTCGGGCGTGTACTCGGCCAGGCTGGCTTCGTAGATCCGGCGGAGCCCGCGCTGAAAACGGAGCCGTGCCTCCGGGTGTGCCTGTCCCACCGGCGCCAGGAAGTTGCGCCATCCGCTGGAGACGCGCTCGAGCATGTCGCGGCCTCCGACGTCTGGAGCTTCGCCGGGCTCGCCGCCCGCGTTGACTGCAAGGAAGGCCGCCGAAGCACGCAGCCGCGGGAGCCAGGTCTCGGCATCGTCCCCGGGCAACTTGGAGTCGAACACAGCGCAATCCCCAAGAGCGATCAGGGTCATGTACATCGAAGCGAGGGTGGCCTTCCTGAGCGCACCTTGCAACTGATCGCCGGTCGTCCCAGGGCGAGCGCAGGTGTAGAAGGCCGTGAGGCCGTAGTTGAGTAGGGCTCTTCGCCACTTCGGAAATGGCAGAATGAACCCTCGCCGAGCGGCCTCGGCAATCTGGCAAGCGGCGAACAAGCTCGCCTGGTCATGCCAGTCCCGCTCTTCAAAATGAGGGCCTGTCGCGGTCGCGAGGTCGTGCGCGGTGCGCGCGCCCAGCTCCGTCGCCGTGTCGATCAGCGACTGCAGGCTCGCCGGCCACGGTTCCGTCGAATCGGAGAGGTCGGTCCCGGACCTGGTGGCGACCTCCTGCTGAGGCCTCGTGGTGCCACGGAGGGGAGGGTGCTCGCGTATGAACTGGAGGGCGCGGCCGAGCCCGCATGTGAGCCCCTTTGCACCCGCATCGCAGGCGATCACCGGCGCGTAGCCGACCTTGAAACCACCCAGCGAGAACATCGAGCCAGCTTGTCCGGGCGCCAGCACGGCATTCGGCTCGTGCTCGAAGAGCTGGGCGAAGCGCGACGGCGCCACCAGGCGCAGCCACACGCGCTCCTCCGAGGGGCGCTCCGGCAGGTCGAGGTCGGGAGCACCGGCAGGCAGGTAGGAGATGCGCATTGCATCGCTCCGGACAGCAGCGCGAGCGGCCGCGAGGGCCTCTTGCACCTCGCGCTCCGTCCCGATGACCGGCACCGTCAGACACACCGGATCGATCAGCCCCATCGCCGCCAGGCATCGGGCGATGTCGGGGACTTCCTCCGCGTCGTACCCCACACCCAGGGGCCGCGCCGAAGTCTCCGCCAGTCGTTCGAGACCGAGGTCGAGCTCCGACAGACCGAGCTGCGGGCAGAGCGTCATCGACGCCCAGTAACGGCCCTGCGGGTGAGGGTCGACTCCGGACAACCGGAACGTCTCGCTGGCCTCCATCCCCGACCGCATCACGCAGCGCACGTCACGATCGATCAGAATCGTCTTTGAATACAGGAGCTCGAAGTCCAGAGTGAGGCGCGGTTGTCGGACCCCCTCGGTCAAGGCGCAGACCGCCTCCACCGCGCCCGCCAGCTCCGCGCGGCATCCCCCCGCCGCGTAAAGCGAGGCCAAATCGCCGTGCGCTTCGCAGCGGATTCCGTCGCGAATCAGGGTTCCTTCCGTGCGGATCTGGACACCGAGATCCAGGAACTGCCGTATCAACTGCTCAAAGAAAGACTCCGGGCGGCCAGCGTCGTTTTCCACAGACAGGATGGCAGCGCACATCCGTTTCACGTCGCCCCGCTTCGCGGCCAGGGCGCCGAGCTGCACAACGACCTTGGCCCCACCCCCGTACCCCTCGACGGCCCGGTGATTTCCGTCGGGAAAAAACAGGAAGCTCCACCTGTTCCCGCGGGTAGCCAAGGGCCGAATCGAAGAGACCGCGCTCTCGCAGCTGCCACCCGGCTCCGGTGTGCACGAGCCCGCACGCTCGCCACATGGAAGGTCATGCACGCGCCCCGCGGGGGGCGAGCTCGTCGCGCCGTTGCAGCGCGCTTGCAGGGGTGTCGGAAGGCTAAAAACCGAGGCATACTTGGCAGAGCTCATGCCCGGAAGGCTAAGAACCGGACGCTTCCAGTCCTGACAGCGGCCACGTTCGTTGTCAGGTCGAGCGCGCGAGCGAGGGCTCGGCGGCGAAGGTCGCGTAGTACGGTAAAGGCAGCATCGATGGCTCCAGATTCAGAAAAAAGTCGTGCGGAGCGCGTCCAGGCGGCGCTGCTGGCCGCGGAAGAGCGCCGCCCGCGGGCCGAGATCATGAGCCTCCTCGACGGCGTTTCCCTCACGCACGGCGTGGCCGCTCCGCTCGACGAGGCCTTTCTCACGGGCGAGCTCGCGTACAGTCAGGGCCGTTACAAGCAAGCGGTCGAGGCGTTCAAGGCGCTCGACGCACGGCGCGAGGTGCCGCCCTGGCAGGCGTATGCGAGCGCCCATCGCCGCGCCTTTGCCTCTCTACAGCTCGGCCTTATTGGTGACGCGACGGAGGCTACGGAGGCCGCCGCCGACCTCCTTCGGAAGCACCCTGCGCTCCGCCAGCATGAAGCGGATCTCGACGCCATGCGCGGCCACGTGAGTGAGCTGCGCGGGGACTTTGAAACGGCGTGGGCGCTCTTCGAGATCGCCTACACCTCGGCGCATCGGCACCGTAACTTCCACCGCGAGAGATCCACGGCGTCCGACCTGGGTCGCATCGCGGCGATTGTCGGCCGCCCTTCCGAAGGTCTGGAATGGCTTCGGCGTGCAAGGGAAGTGACCGGTGACGAGGTCGATGCGCGCGCGCTCCGCACGCTGGAGCTCCGGGAGGGCATCCTGGAAGCGATGTTGGGCCGCACTCTCCAGGCCAAAGCGACCTTCACTGCCGTGATTGATGGTGGCGCCGAGGACGAGACCGCCGTCGATGCGCTCGGGCGCAGGGCGGACCTCTCCCGGATGCTCGGGCATGTCTCACCGGCCAATAGTGATCTCCGGCGGGCGCTCCGCGTGGCCGAGACGCACGGTCTGGTCCGCCATGCGCTCTATTGCCACAAGGACCTGGCCGCGCTCCTGCTCGACATGGGTGAATCCGCCCTCGCCGCGGATGAATTCGAGCAAGCCATTCAGCTCGCTCTCGGCCTGGTTCCACCCCAACCGCTCGTCTTGATGCAGCTTGCCCAGGACATTCTGGTATCGCCCGGGCTGGTCGGACAGCCCTTGAAGACCCTGAAAAGGCAGGAGATCGAGCGCATCGTGAGAGAGCTCGGCGAGCTGTCTCGAGAGTCTGCCTACCAGCGCGGGACGCGCGAGAAAGCCAGGAGCCTCGCTGTTCGCAACGCTATCGGCGTGCTCGGTCATTTCGTCGACGAAACCGTGGAGCTCGAGGGCTGCACCGTGCGCATGGTGACGGGCAGAGTGACACCCCGCATCGGCATGGGTCGTTTGAGGCAGGGTGAGCTCACCACCCTGCGCGCCCTGCTCGCTGCACCCTCCGGAATGACCATCAGGGAGCTGGCTGACAAGACGCAGCGAGAGGACGGAGCTGTCTCGAAGAGCGTGAGCCGTCTCCGGGAGGAGCTCGCCCCCGGGAGCCTCGTCACTCTGCTCCGGGCTCGCTTGCCGGCCATTCATCGTGCTGCTCGCAGCAATAAGCAGGGAGTCGGGGGCAAGAAAGGACCGTGACAGGTAAGCTCCCCCGAATGCGAGATCAGTAACCTTCGCGCCGCGCGAGCTCTGCGAGCTCGGCGCGCGACGTGAGCTGGAGCGCCTCGAAAAGGCGTTCGACATGCTTGCGAAACGTCCCAACGGAGACCCCAACGTCGTCGGCTAGCAGCTTGTACGGTTTGCCCGTGTCGACGAGAAGCTTGGCCACCTGACGCAACCTCGGCGGCAGTTTGGACCACCGGTCTCCTTCACCTCGTTTGGTAGCCGGCTGCATCGTGATCTCCCGAAAGAGGAACACGATGAGGTCTTCCCCACAGGGGTGCGTCCGCTTCGATAGGTGATGGCGGCTCACGATGATGATGCTTGACGAGCCATCCAGGTTTGAATGCCTGGTGATGGTCTCGCCCGGCCCGTTATTGCGAGTGAGCCACTCGACGAGATCCTGACACCGGTCGCGCTTCGGGCGCTGTTGATGTCGAGCGACTTGCTCGGCAAGTGTCCAGGCCCTGCCGTTTCCTGCCAGGAGCCGACCGTTCGGCGCGAAGCAGAGCATTCCCAGGTTCTGCTCACGAGCAATCTGGTCGAAGATTGACTCCTCCGCTGCAAAGGGGAGCTGAATGCGCCTGAGCGCCTGGAGAATGTGAGGCTGGAGGTCGGTCAGCCGGTGGCACTCTTCGGGGCTGAGGGGGCTCCTGGGATCATCGACGAACAGGGCGACGTAGATCTGCCACTCATCATCGAGCGCTTGTGGACTGCTGAGCTTCAAAGCCAGCGGATGGAACATCCCGAAGTCGGCCAGCGCGACGTAGCCTTCAATCTCGCGCCATGCCTCCGCGGTGAGCACGGTCCGGTCCTGTAGCACCGTGCCGGGTGGGGCTGCAGACACGAGCGACAACACGCTTCCCGCGTCGCGCGGTCGGGCGAGCATCATGCCGGCCACGTAGTCGGGTGGAACGTGAAAAGGCAGCACATGGCCACTCGCCTCGTCTCCGTCCTCGTACCTTTCGACGAAACCGGCGGCGACCGGAGCGACGTGCCGGAGGGCAGCGAACACTCCATCCATCGGGGCCGATGGCGGAAGGCGATCAAGCGCACGGCGTGCCAACCAAGTGCTGTCATTGGGGTCGGGCAATTGTACCTCCCACCTGGCGAGGCTATCGGGCGGGGTCGCCGACGGCAAGCCCGAACCGAGTGCTGCGAGCGCCGGCCAGATCGGGCCTTCAGCGGCGCCCTCTCCGTGATCCACTCCGCGGCGCTTTGGTGATCCGCGACGCCGCATCGTGACGGTGCCGGTCGCGGCGCTTTCGTGATCCACGTTGCGGCCGGGGAGGCCAGGAAGGCGGTCAAACCGAGGCGGCCGGCGATGCTGGGCCATGGCAACGCCGAAGCGATGCAGCGAGTGCCGTAAGACGTTCAGGCCGACGCCGCGGGCGCGAGTGGGGGCGCGGGTGACCCAGCGGGTATGCGGCGCGGAGTGTCGCAAGAGCCGCCGTCGCAAGCTGGCCAGAGCGCGCCGCGACCGCGAGGTCATCGAGTACCGGACGGACGAGCGGTTGCGGCAGAGAGCGCACCGGGAGGGGCGGAAAGCGGCCGCGTGTCACGCGCCGGCTTCGGCGTCCAACCCGGCGATATTGCCGGAGGAA
>Ga0163144_10023388_pt1 | contig 12194 bp, 13 predicted proteins | sample OliLak19BULKMAT1_FD_123175 | JGI IMG/M metagenome (GOLD analysis project Ga0163144, IMG submission 123175) | Freshwater microbial mat bacterial communities from Lake Vanda, McMurdo Dry Valleys, Antarctica - Oligotrophic Lake LV.19.BULKMAT1 | ecosystem: Environmental > Aquatic > Freshwater >...
ACTCACCCGTTCGCCACTCGCCACCAGGATTGCTCCCGTGCTGCCGTTCGACTTGCATGTGTAAGGCATGCCGCCAGCGTTCAATCTGAGCCAGGATCAAACTCTATAGTTCGATCTTGAATTGTCTGCTCTTTCGAGCCACTCATAAAAACGGAATTAAAGTGAACTTCACTTCTATTCTCATGAGCGTTTGCAAGCCAGTTAAGACTTGGTTCCGAAGAACTTGGCAGTTGCCTTCAAACGCCCACGCTTATCGGCTGTATATTTTTAATGAACCCGCTGCGCCGGATGGACCGGTTTCGCTAACCTGACTGCAATCAGTCGAGCCTTCTATCATAACTTGGCTTTTAGTAACCTGTCAAATGCGAGGGCTTTTAGCCCCTCGACTCAACATTCCTGCGGAGCTTCTTTTCTCACCTGCTGTCAATCTGGCCAAGCCGCAGATTATATGCCGGATTCTTGATCGTGGCAAAATTCTTCGAATTTTTCTACGCCATCAATTACCGCGATGCCCGAGTTGACTGCTGGCCACGCCCGCACCACGCTGTTTCAGTACAGCCACGCATCATAACCGCTTTATCTCGGGTTGCAGCACATTTGTGCACTTTCGCCGCCATGGCGGCAACCCACGTATCGAAGCTGTGAACCTGAAACGGCACGGATAATCGCCGCCAACATGGCCCTTATTACCCTTAGCAACGCACATCTGGCCTACGGCCATGTCGCCCTCCTTGACCACACCGATTTTTCGCTGGAGCCCGCCGAACGGGTGGGACTGATAGGGCGCAACGGAACGGGCAAGAGTTCTCTGTTGAAGATCCTTGCGGGTCTGGAGAGGCCAGACGACGGAACTGTGCAATGGCAACAAAACGTGCAACTGGCCTATGTGGAGCAGGAGCCCGCCCTTGACCCGGAGTTGAGCGTGTTTGCTGCCGTCAGCGCCGGGATGGCGGCTACCATTTCCCTGATCGAGCAGTACTGCCTGGGACAGGGTGACCTCGACGCGATGCAAAGTGCAATTGAGGCACGCGACGGCTGGAATTGGGAGCAAACCGTGCAGGAAACGCTGCACCGCCTGCGGTTGGAACCGAATGCCCTGGTCACCCAGTTGTCCGGGGGAACGCGTAAGCGCGTGGCACTCGCCCGGGCGCTGGTCGCCAGACCCGACATCCTGTTGCTGGATGAGCCAACCAACCATCTGGACCTGGAATCAATCGACTGGCTCGAAGGCTTGCTGGTCGACTTTGTCGGCAGCATCGTGACGATTACACATGACCGCTCATTTCTGGATCGCGTTGCGACCCGTATCGTCGAGCTGGACCGCGGCCAGTTGCGCTCATACCCTGGAAATTTTGCGGCTTACACCCTGCAAAAAGAGGATCAGATGGCTCAGGAGCTGGTGCTCAATGCAAAGGCCGACAAGCTTCTGGCGCAGGAGGAAGTGTGGATCCGCAAGGGCGTCGAGGCACGCCGTACACGCAGCCAAAGCCGCATCAACCGGCTCGATGCCTTGCGCGATCGCCGCAATGCGCGCCGGGACGCGGTCGGCCGGGTGCGAATGGACCTCGACAAGGGAAACGCTGGTGGCAAGCTGGTGGCCGAACTGACCGATGTGAGCCTGTCGTTTGGCGCGAAAGCCATCGTCCGGGATTTCACGTGCACGGTACTGCGTGGCGACAAGATCGGATTGATCGGTGGCAATGGCGTGGGCAAGACAACCCTGCTCCAGCTCATCCTTGGGGAATTGAAGGCGGATAGCGGCAAAGTCCGGCAGGGTGCAAGTCTGCAAGTGGCCTATTTTGACCAGCTGCGCAACACGCTGGACCTCGATGCCACACTGGAAGACTTCATCAGCCCCGGCAGCGAATGGATAGAGATCGGAACCCAGCGCAAACATGTAAAGAGTTACCTCGGAGATTTCCTGTTTTCGCCGGCGCGGGCCAACGCGCCGGTCCGGTCGCTTTCGGGGGGCGAGCGCAATCGGCTGCTGCTGGCGCGCTTGTTCGCACGGCCCGCCAACGTGCTGGTGCTGGACGAGCCGACCAACGACCTGGACATCGACACACTGGAACTGCTGGAAGATTTGTTGCAGAGTTACGACGGAACCGTTTTTCTGGTCAGCCACGACAGGACATTTCTCGATAACGTGGTCACCAGCACGATCGCGAACGAAGGGCCAGGACTTTGGCGCGAGTATGAGGGTGGCGTGCAAGACTGGCTGGTCCAGTCCGCGCGCACGCGCCAGGCACAACCCGTGGAGCAGCGCGCTGAAAAGGCGGCACTGCCAAAGACCAAGACGCCCCTGCAAGTGCAGCCTGTGGCACTGGCGCGTGGGCTAAACCAAAAGGAACAACGCGAACTCGACGGGGCACTCACGCACATTGATGCACTGGAGACGGAGTTGTCTGCATTGCGCAAGGAGTTGGCAAACGCCGACTTGTACCAACACGACCCGGCGCGCGCGACGGAGATGTTCGTTCGGGATGGCGCTCTCGAGCGGGCAATCACATCTGCGATGGCACGCTGGGAGGAGTTGTCGGCGCGCACCTGAGCAGGCGACGGTCACCGCGTACCACGGCGCAGAATAGAACCATCGTGCGCAGAAGGGCACACGGACTACCGCCGGTGGCCGCCTTGACCGGGAAGACTCGGGGCAAGCGACTAGAATTTGGTTGCGGTTCACCACCCCCAACCTCCGTTGCCCTTGGGGCGGGCGCATTGGTGCGCCGCCATATTGGTCGAACCGCAAACCGGCGGGCGGGCGGGTCCATCCTGCCATTCCTGCCCCCGAATGCTTGTATGCCTCCCAACACCCGCGAAGAAACTCCAGACACTCCAGTTCGCATCCTGCACCTGGAAGATTCAGAGATTGACCATGCGCTGGTAGGCCGCGCGTTGCGTCGCTCGGAACTGAACTTCGTCATCGAGCGCGTCGAAACGCTGGAGGCGTTCTCGGCAGCCGTGCGCGAGCAAGGCTTCGACGCCATCATCGCCGACTACCGTCTACGCGGATTCACTGCACTCGACGCCTGGAACCTGCTCAATGGTGCGACCATGGTTCCGCCATTCATTCTTCTTTCCGGCGCGATCGGCGAATCCGCCGCCGTGGCTGCGATCAAGCTCGGCATGAGCGACTACCTGCAAAAGGACGACGTCGGCAAACTCGCGCACGTCATCCAGCGCGCCATGGAGATGCAGAAGACCCGTATTGCCAAGGACCGGGCAGATACTGAACTGGCCTTGTCCGAGCGACGGCTCGCCGACTTCGCCGAACACCTGCAATCCAAAATTGAGCAGGAGCGGGCAGCCATCGCCCGCGAAATCCACGACGACATCGGTGGTGCACTTGCGGCGGTCAAACTCGATCTCGCGTGGATCGGGCGTCACGTGGCGGATCCCCAGACACTGGGACATCTGCACGCCGCCGACGAGATGCTGCAACATGCGCTCGGCGCGAGCCAGCGCATCATGATGAACCTGAGACCGGCGATACTGGACCAAGGACTGGTTGCAGCGCTGGACTGGCTTGCTTCCGGTTTTGAGAGGCGTACTGGAATCCGCACCACATTCCGGTCTACGACGACCGACCAAGAATTGTCCAAGGAGGTTCAACTGGCCGCCTACCGCACTGCGCAAGAAGCGCTCACCAATATTTCGAAGCATGCCCGGTGCAGCCAGGTTGGCATCGACCTGACCGATACCAAGGACGTGTTGACTCTGGAGATTACTGACAACGGGCAGGGTTTTTCGCCTGCCTTGGCCAGCCAGCCAAAGGCGTTCGGCTTGAAAGGGCTGCATGAGCGCGCGAAGTCGGTCGGCGGCTGGCTCGACATCAGCACCGCCCAAGGGCGCGGCACGGCCATCATCCTGTCAGTTCCACTGGCGCAGGCGGGCGATAGGGAAGCGGGCGAATGATTCGCGTCATGCTGTGTGACGACCATGCCGTGGTTCGGCGTGGCATCCGCGATACGCTGACCGAAGCGGTCGACATACAGGTTGTCGGCGAATCCGGCAGTTACTCCGAGGTCCGGGATGCCTTGCGCTCAACCCCGTGCGATGTGCTGGTGCTCGACCTTAATCTGCCCGGGCGTGGCGGGTTGGAGGTACTGTCGAGCATCAAGGATTCGGATTTGCAGGTAAAGGTACTGGTGGTCTCGATGTACCCCGAAGACCAGTATGCCATCCGCTGCCTGCGCGCTGGGGCCCAGGGCTACGTCAACAAGGCCGGTGATCCGAGTGAACTGGTGTCTGCGGTGCGCACCGTGGCAACCGGCAGAAAGTATGTGAGTACAGCCGTAGCCCAAATGCTGGTGGAAAATTTGCACGCCCCCACCAGCGCCGTGCTGCATTCTTCGCTGTCGGAGCGGGAACTGCAAACCCTGCTGATGATCGCGTCCGGCAAACGCCTGGCCGACATTGCCAATGAACTCATGCTCAGCCCCAAAACCATCAGCGTCTACCGCGCCAGGGTGCTGGAAAAGCTCAAATTGTCGAACAACGCGGAACTCACCGTGTATGCCATCCGCAACAACCTGGTGTGATAGGTCAGCGCCTGGCGAAAACCTGCATCATCTGTTCCATCAGGCTTGAAAACGGCTGCTCCAGCATCGGCAAAGTCGCCGCCACACCGACCAAACCAACCGCCAGCGTCACTGGGAACCCGACTGCATAGATATTCATTTGCGGCGCCACACGGGAGACGATTCCCAGTGCCAGGTTGGCAAACATCAACATCGCCACCACCGGCAGCGAAATCCAGAAGGCGCTGGCAAACAGGTTCGCCCCGAGCTCATGCAACTTTATCCTGGACAAGGCCTGCAGGAAGTTCTGGTCGACCGGAAACGCCTCGAAACTGTGCATCACCGCCATGATCAGCATCAGGTGGCCATTGAGCACAACAAACAGCAACGAAGCCAACGCCGCGTAGAACCTGCCCATCGCACTTGACTGCGCACTCGATGCGGGATCGAAAAAGGCGGCAAAGCCCAAGCCCATCTGGAAGCCGACAACCTGGCCCGCCAATTCAAACGCGGCAAAAACCAGGCGCACCGTAAAACCGATCGCCAAACCCACACCGACCTGTTGCACGACGGCCCCAAACGCATCCGGCCCGGTAATGCTGATCAGTGGCTGGGGCGGCAGGCTGGCCTGCGCAGCGAACGCCACCAGAAAGGCCAGCCCGATCCTGGCGCGTATCGGAAACACGCGTGACGACAGGACCGGCGCGGCGGTGAAAAGCGCCAGCACGCGCAAGAATGGCCACAAGATGGGTGACACCCAGGCCACCAACTGGGCTTCGGTGAATGTAATCACGCCCGCCGTCTGCCGCTCAGGTCAGCGACGCCGGAATCGACTCGATCGTGCGGCGAATGTAATCCACCAACAGGGTCAGCATCCAGGGACCCGCCATGGCGAAAACCACCACCGCCGCGACGAGTTTGGGAATGAAGGTCAAAGTCGCTTCATTGACCTGGGTAATCGCCTGGAACAGGCTGACCACCAAGCCGACCACCAACACCACACCGAGCACCGGCGCCGAAATCAGCAACAAGGTGAACAGCGCTTCCTGCCCCATTGTCAACACCATTTGAGCGTTCATGGGTCCTCGCTCAAATCGCGAAACTTGCCGCCAACGAGCCGATCAACAGGTTCCAGCCATCCGCCAGCACGAACAGCATCAGCTTGAAAGGCAGGGCCACCAGCACCGGCGACAACATCATCATGCCCAGCGACATCAACACGCTCGCGACCACGATGTCGATGACCAGAAACGGGATGAAGATCATGAATCCGATCTGGAACGCCGACTTCAGCTCGCTGGTGACAAACGCCGGCACCAGCACCCGCAGCGGCACCGTCTGCGCCGTCGCGCCCGCGGGCAACTTGGCCAGGCGCACAAACAACGCCAGATCGGACTGCCGCGTCTGCTTGGCCATGAACTGGCGCATCGGCGCTTCCGCCTTGTCCAGCGCCTGCTCGAACGGCATGGCGTTCTTGCTGTAGGGCAGGTAGGCCTCGGTGTACACCCGGTCCAGCGTTGGCCCCATGACGAACAGCGTGAGAAACAAGGACAGGCCAATGATCACCTGGTTGGGCGGAGACGACTGGGTGCCCAGCGCCTGACGCAGCAGCGACAAGACAATCACGATACGGGTAAAGCCAGTCATCATCAACAGGATTGCCGGCAGGAACGACAACGTGGTGAAGAACAGCAGCGTCTGCAGTGGAACCGAATAACTCACGCCGGACGGGCCACTACCCACCAGCAGGGGCAACTGGCCAGGCGTTTGCGCGGCCGCTGTGGCGTGCGCCAGCAGCAACGCCAACCATGCCAATACGATCGGCACCCGTCTGGCCGAATGTGCTGGACGGGGGATGCGGTTGTACAAAACGGACGGTGCCATTCAGGATGCGACCGCGATGCGGCCGGAAGTTTCGCCATCCTGCTGGCGCTCCGGATGGGCCAGCACGATACTGTGCAGGCAGGTGACGGACTGCTGTGTCACGCCAAGCACAAGCATCGTTCGTGCTTCTGCCGGGCCGACTTCGACCGTCACAACCCGCTGGTGCGGTCCGACCGCCAGCGCCGACACAAGGCGTGTACCTGTGTCCTGGCTCCGCGCGGCGCCGGCAAACCTGCCCTGCATCCATTTCAAGGCGGTCGGCAGTAGCGCCAGCAATACGAGGAATGCAGCGACCGCAAGCAGTGTCGGCGTCATTGTGTCCATCAGCCCTTGTTGATGCGACGCAGGCGCTCGGACGGCGTGACGACATCGGTCAGGCGTATGCCGAACTTGTCGTTCACCACGACCACTTCGCCCTGCGCAATCAGGTAACCATTGACGAGCACGTCCATCGGCTCACCCGCCAATGCGTCGAGCTCGACGACCGAACCCTGACCCAGCTGCAGAATATGCTTTATCGAGACCTTGGTCCGGCCCAGTTCCACCGACAGCTGCACCGGAATGTCGAGCACCATGTTGATGTCCCGCGCCGGCGCGTCGCCCGCAGCCGATGAAAACGGCCGCGGCGCATCGCCGGACAACACGCTGCCAGCCTGTGGCTCATCGGCAGCATCGGCGCCCGACTTCTGCTCGAGCAAAGCCTCGGCCCAGTCGGCACCACCTTCGGCGGGCGCCGCTGCACCTGGATTTTCTTCTACTGCCATGTCATTCCCCCATCCAGCCGAGGTCTTGCGCCCTCAGGCTCCTGTCAATGCGAACGGCGTACTTGGCGTTGTGCGTCCCATAGTGGCACTCGAACAACGGCACTCCATCCACCGTAGCCTGTATGCGCGACGCACGCTCAAGCTCGATAAAGTCGCCGGCTTTCATCGCGAGCAATTGCTCGACCGTGGTTCTGGTCTTCGCCAGTTCCGCCACCATGGTGATCTCGACCGCCTGGATCTCGCGCGTCAAAAGATTTACCCAGCGCCGGTCCACTTCCTGTGAATCACCTTGGGTGGAAGAATACAGAACGTCACGAATCGGCTCCAGCGTTGCGTACGGCATGCAAAAATGGATTGCACCGGCAATCTCGCCAATCTCCAGCTGGAACGACGTGGAGATGACGATTTCGCTCGGGGTCGCGATGTTCGCGAACTGCGGCTGCATTTCGGAACGTTGGTACTCCAGCTCGATCGGGTAGATGCCGACCCAGGCTTTCTTGTATTCGTCGGTGATCACCTTCACGAGACGCCCGATGGTCCGGTGTTCGGTTGCGGAAAACTCCCGGCCCTCGATCCTGGTCTGGAACTTCCCGTGACCGCCGTACAGAGTGTCGATCACCCCGAAAATAAGCGACGGCTCGCAAACGATAAGGGCGTTGCCGCGCAACGGTCGTACCGCCACGATGTTGAATTTCGTCGGGACGGGCAATTCACGCAGGAACGGGCCAAACCGCTGAACGGCGATCGTTCCGATCGTGGTCTCTGGAGTGCGGCGAATGAAGTTGAACAGGCCCAGGCGCAGGTTGCGGGCGAATCGTTCATTGACGATCTCCATCGTCGGCATGCGGCCACGGACGATGCGCTCCTGGCTGGACATGTCGTAGGCGCGCACCTCACCCTTTTGTGCGGCTGGCTCGACCTGGCTCTGGCTCTCTCCGGTGACGCCTTCGAGCAGCGCATCCACCTCTTCCTGGGACAGAAATGACTCACTCATGGCGATGCATCATGGGTCACTGAACGATGAAGCTGGAGAACAGCACCCGGCGCACCGGAGATTCCTCGCGCGCCTTGTCGCCCTTGCCGACTTTGGCCTTTTTACCACCCGGCGCCGCTTTGTCGGCATCAGCGGATGAACCATCTTCCACCCCGACAAACGGGCGGGAAGCCTCGCGCAGAATGTCCGCCTGCAGCTTTTCCTTACCCTCGCGTTGCAACAACTCTTCCGAAGTTCTTTGTGACACCAGCAGCAACACTCCGCTGCGGATCGCGGGCAAGAACTGCTTGACCTTCTCCAGCACTTGGGAGTCGGTCAGTTCCAGCGTGATCCCGACCTGAACCACCTTTTCGCCTCCGGGGTCGGCCAGGTTCACCACCATGTTGTCGATCGGCAAATAGGTTGGGGGTCCCTTGGCCTCGGCCTTTGCTGCCACCGGTTCTTCCTCGCCTTCGAGTGGAGCGGCACGTTGTTTGCTCACATAGAACCAGGCGCCTGCACCCGCCAGGGCCAACGCCATCAGCAAGACGACAAGAATCACCAGCATCTTCTTGCTTTTCGGCGCTGCCACTACAGCTGGGTCAGTTTTGTCAGACAAGATACATTCCGGATGGTGAGTTTCTCAGCCGATTATTCTGCACCGCTTCGCATCCGATAGCGTGATTAAGGGCACAAATCCATGGCTTTCCCAGACCTGCGCCGGCCGTTGGTTACACGAATACGTCGACCGAGCTGCCAGATTGGCGCGGCGGCGCCCCAAGCTGTGACGAGGCCGCAGTCTGCGGGAGCACCATCCGTGCAATGGCCGGCTGCCGATCAGCGCGGCGGCCCTGGGGCTGCGGATCCTGGCGCGCCGACGTGCCGACAAACCCGCCGGACAAGGACATCCCCTCGCTCTTGAGCAAGTCGCGCAGTTGCCCCATGGCGTCCTGCAGCAACCGGCGCGCCTCCGGCTGGTCACTGCGGAATTCGACTATGGCGTCGCTGCCCTGCACCGCGATGCTCACCTCGACCTGGCCACCACCGAAAGCGTCCAGCCGGAGTTCTGCGTTTTGCACGCCACGCATCACCCAGTAGTGGGCCTTTTCGGCGATTGCCCCTTCCGGTGCAGCAAGGCCCGCATCCAGCGTGAACGTTGCGGCTGCGGAGCTACCGGCACTGTTGGCTCCAGGCTCAGCCCAGGCAGCACTGCCAGCCACTCCCGAAGGTGCGGCTGTAGCCGTCTGGGTCTTGCGGTCCGGATCACGCGACCCCATCATGCCCCTGGCGAAGGCGCCCAGACTTTCCAGCGGCAACCCTGCCAACTGGGTTTCCTGTGCGCCCGCAGCGCTGGCAGCAGCCAGCGCCAACGGCATGTCCGCCTCTTGCACCCGCTGCGCTTGCGAAAATCGCGCCGCAGCGGATCGGGAAAGAGCGGCTGCGGAACTGCCTGATGTCGCCTGCGCCGTGTCGAACACTGGCACAGTTTCTGTCGGGAGCGCTGCCATTGCGGGTGCCGACGGGTTGCCCCGATCGCCCGCGTCTGGCGCCAGTGCCATCGGTCGCAGCAAGGTCTGGCGTGGCAGTTTTCCGTCGGGCGCGCCGACGGCGCTGCTCGCGCGACCACCCGCCAACTCGGCTGCCAGCAGGCGTGCTGGCTGCGCCAGCGCCATCGCCAGCGCGTCCGGTGGCGCAGCCGCAGCTTGGCCGGGCGAAGTATTTTCCAAAAGCTCCGGTGGCACGGCCGTTGCATTCGGAGGTGTGGCATTCTGGGTCAGGACCGGTCCGGGGTCAGGAGCGACCAGCGCCTCGTCGACCAACTCGGCGCCAATGTCAGCGCCCAAGGCGCTCAACAGCGACTGGAAGGAAGGTGCCGCGTCGGTCGAGTGGCTCTTTTGTCCTCTGCCATGCACCCCCGCTACTGCGCCGGCCTGCGCCTGTCGTTGCGCCCGCGCCGGTTCGGCCACGGCAGGTTTGTTCTCTATGTTCATAGGGTTCCCATGGTTTGGATCGTGGACTGCAATCGACGCTGCTGGAGCGCGGCGAATTCGTCGAGTTCTTTTTGCACGCGGCGCGCGTCCTGCCTGGAAGCGCTGGAACGGCGCCGCGCCAGCAACTTCTGGAGCGAGGCGATGCGGATCTCCGCCGCCAGCAGCCGCCGGCGTGCGGCTTCGAGTTCGCGCTCCCGCTGCGCGACGGCGCTCTGCTGTAACCCTGTGGCCTGCTGCAGCCGCTGCATGAACAACTCGCAATGGCGCATGGTCTCGGCGCTGGCACTGGTTCGCGCACCCAGCGCCCAGCGGTCCCGCGTTTCACGGAAGTAACTCTCCAGTTGCTCCAGCTGATCCCGCGCAACCATGCACAAGCGCCGTTCCTCGACCATGGCGCGGCCGCTATCGTCGCGCTGGCGCGTCGCCAGCTCGAGCGCGATTTGCAGACTCTTCAGCGCCGACATGCTTTAGCCGGCATGTTGTGCAACATCATGCGCTTTCCACAATCGACTGCATGGCATTCACACTTTCTGGCAGGGATGCAGCTTCGTACATGTCCTGGCGCAGGAACGCCGCCATTGGTTCGTGCAGTGCGATGGCCCGGTCGAGCTCCAGGTCGGTGCCTCCGACGTACGCGCCGACTTGCAGCAGGTCGTGCCCCCTGTCATACGCCGCAGCATGCGAACGAAAGCGCCGAGCCAACTCGAAATGCGTTCGTGGCACCACGTTGTGCATCACCCTTGACGCCGACTGTGCGACATCAATCGCCGGGTAGTGGCCGGACTCCGCCAGGGATCGCGACAACACGATGTGTCCATCAAGGATTGCCCGCGCGGCATCGGCAATCGGATCCTGCTGATCGTCGCCTTCCGACAGCACGGTATAAAACGCAGTAATCGACCCCACACCATGCAGACCATTGCCGCTGCGCTCGACCAACTGCGGCAACTTGGCAAAACAGGATGGCGGATACCCGCGCGTTGCAGGAGGTTCCCCGATGGCAAGGGCGATCTCGCGCTGCGCCATCGCGTACCGGGTGAGGGAGTCCATTAGCAGCAACACATGTTTTCCCTGGTCGCGGAACGACTCGGCGACCGCAGTGGCGTAAGCGGCGCCTTGCATGCGCAACATTGGCGGCGCATCGGCCGGCGCCGCCACCACCACCGAGCGCGCACGGCCATCCTCACCCAGGATGTCCTCGATGAATTCCTTGACCTCGCGTCCGCGCTCACCGATCAATCCGACCACAATCACATCGGCGCTGGTGTAACGCGCCATCATGCCGAGCAGCACACTCTTGCCGACTCCCGAGCCGGAAAAAAGCCCGATGCGTTGTCCACGACCGACCGTCAACAAAGCGTTGATGGCACGCACGCCGGTGTCGAGTACCTCGCGGATTGGTGCGCGGTCCATCGCATTGACCGGTTTTCGATCCAGCGGCCGTGCCACCACATCAATGACCGGACCACGTCCGTCCATCGGTGCGCCGTGCGAGTCCACCACACGGCCCAACAAGCCGTTGCCCAGTGGCAACCGCAGCAAACCGGCATCAAGCAATGTTGGGTCGCGCGCCGGATCACCCAGGCGCGGCACCGGCACATAGGCCGCCGCCGGGGTGACACTGGCGCCACTGGACAGGCCATAAATATCGCCGGCGGGCATCAAGAACGCCCGGTCCTGAGAGAAACCAACCACCTCGGCCAGCACCGGCGCCTGCGCCCGCATGCCGACCAGGCACTGGGCACCCACCGGCATGCGCAAACCAGTGGTCTCCAGCACCATTCCCGCCAGCCGGGTCAAGGTGCCGCGCACTTCCAGCGCACTGGCGGACTGAACTGCCTGGCATGCATTGTCCAGGTAGGCGCTCCAGGTTTCGGGTCTGCCGTACAGAATCATCCTAGAAACCGCGGTTGGACGCGCCCGAGTGGGCTGCGATAGAGTGCGCTGGCAAGGCTGAGCGCTGCGGCTCCAAGTGTGCCCGCGCACACTTGGACAGCGCGAAGAAGGCAAGCCTCTGGCTTGACTGCGGCCTGCAAGGCGAGCGCTGCGGCTCCAAGTGTGC
>Ga0163144_10023389_pt1 | contig 12194 bp, 9 predicted proteins | sample OliLak19BULKMAT1_FD_123175 | JGI IMG/M metagenome (GOLD analysis project Ga0163144, IMG submission 123175) | Freshwater microbial mat bacterial communities from Lake Vanda, McMurdo Dry Valleys, Antarctica - Oligotrophic Lake LV.19.BULKMAT1 | ecosystem: Environmental > Aquatic > Freshwater > Lake...
GAGTTGTAGATCGCGTCGGGTCACTCGCGAATAGCAAAAAGCGTGGACGCGCCGCGTAGCGGTCGGACCATAGGTCCACCCGTACCGCGCGATCGCGCAAAACGGGTGGACCTTCGGTCCGACCGCTACGCGTGGGAGGTCGACCATTTCGACGCCTTAAGGTTTGAGCACGCGTATCGATTTGAAAATTGCCGAGTCGACGCGGGCGTCCCCTTTTTTAATCAGGCGCACACCGACGTAGCGCGGGAGCGTGGGAGAAAGGCCGTGCTTGCCGGACCAGACGAGTTTGCCTGCTGACTCGATGCGGGCGGAGTCGGGGTCGACGACGAAGCGGACCAGGTAGGCGTCGCGGGAATCGGGGAGTTTGAAGTTCGCGGGGACGAGAACTCCGCCGGGCAGCGCGACGGTGGGCCGGGCGCTTTGGACGAACCAGGCCAGTTCGTGAGCGGTGGTGGCGCGGTCGGGGGAGAAGTCGGGGGTGTCGGAGACGAAGACCTGCGCGACGACGTCGTCGGGGTTACCGCGCGTGCGTACGTCTGCTTCGATCGCGAAGGTCGAGTCGGCGTCGAGCGGGACGTCGACGACGATCCCCGCGCCCGCGGGTGACGGATCGGAAGTTTTCGCGAGCTTCAGACTCGCGGCTGAAAAATCGAGCGGTAACTTTCCGATCACGCGGAAGCCCGCCGGTAGACGGCGCGCGGAAAAATCCGTCGTCACGACCGGTCTACCGAAATACACGCCCGTGAGCTGGCCGGTGTCGTTCGGCGTTGCCCCGCCCTGCGCCAGCAACGCCCACGCCCACCACCCGAGCACGAGCAGCACGACCGCCGCCCCGCCGAGCGCGACGAGACTCGCGGTCGGGACGCGGACGACGGGGGGCGCGTTGTCCAGCCCTTCCATCACCTTCCGCGTGAACCCCGGGCCGGCACGGACCGACCGGTACGCCCTGCCGCTTTCCAACGCCTCGCGCGCCTCCATCAACCTGCGGTATTGCGCCGACGTCTCTGCCGGCGTGTCACCGATGCGATCCAGCGCCAAGTGCCACGCGGGGGTTCCTGGCCCGGCGCGCAGCGCGTCGGTCAGCAGGTGCAGCAGCGGGTCGGATTGAAGGTCCAGGTCGGCCATGTGCGTCGTTCGTGCCTCATTCGCATTCGTCGTCGTTCAGGTCATTCCGCGCCGACCATCTTGGCCAGTTTTTTCAGCCCGTGAAACATGCGCGATCGCAACGTGACCGCCTTGGTACCGGTGATTGCTTCCATCTCCGCGTAGCTCAGGTCTTGGAAAATTCCGAGCATGATGACTTCCTTCTGATCGGTGGTCAGGTCGTCGAGTGCCTTCAGTACGTTCGCGATCTGTTCCTGTTTTTCGACGTCGTCGGTCGCGCGGGCCGCGACCTGGTACGGGTCGCCGGACATGTCGACGCCTTCGAGGTTGAGTTCAGTCACGCTGCGCACGGGGTTGCGCTTACGCCGTCGTGCGTTGTTGATCGCGAGATTTCGCGTGATCGTGAAGAGCCAGGTGCTGAGCTTTTGCGGGTACTTGTAGGTCGGCGCGAAGCGGAACGCGCGAAGGAAGACTTCCTGCCCGATCGACTCGACGTCTTCGACATTGCCGAGCATGCGGTAGAGGTACGACAGGACCGAAGCGCTATATCGCTCGTAAATGATCGCAAAAGCCTGCTTGTCGCCTTGTTGGGTGCGGCGCATGAGGTCTTCGTCACTGGCGCGACCGAGGACGACGGGCGTGAGGTCGTGCACCTCGGCAGATGCGATGACGGGCATGTCGGGGGAATGAACCGGGACAGGAACCCCCTCGCGGGAGCCTGCGTCGGTGACAGGTTTACGGGTTGCGTGATCGACCCTGCGTTGCATCCGCGCGTCTTCCGTTGCTCCGCCGTGTCCGATGGCTCGGCGTCCTGAGCGGACGCTTCGCACGACGTACGATCGTACTTGAACCGGCCACGGCGTCCAACGCGCGAACTGCTGTCGACGACGCGGGTCAGACCGATACGCTCGACATGATCGGCTTTGCTGCCAGTCGCTTGACCGCACGGGCCAGAAGTCCCTTGGGACTCTCGATCTCGTCGTATTCAATGACCTCGCCGTCCTTTAACGAGCGAAATCCCTCACCTTCGATCACGGTGAAGTGGACGAAGACGTCCTGGCCATTGTCGTTGAGTACAAAGCCGAAACCCTTTTTGCAATCGAACCACTTGACGGTGCCAGTAGGCATGATGCCCCTCCCCGAATCCCGCGCCGTGCGGGTGGAAGCCCAATTCAGTCCGGAACATCATCGTTCCGGCCGCCGAGAAGCGCGACGCGGTTCACATGGTGAACATCGCTCGCTCAAAGCCCGTGTCCTCGGGCGCGCCCGGCTTCGCGGCAGATCATAATAAACATTTTGATAATTTCCAGATAAATCTACACACAGGCTCAACCGCCACGCGACGCGGGCAATTTAGTCCCGCGTGGCGGTCGTTTTAGCGCGAACCTGCGTGCGGGCGATCAGCGTGGTCAGCTCACGAATGGCGGCCTCGACCTGCGTGAGCTGCGCACCAGTTTTGACACGCTGTTCCAGTTGAGCGGCGGCGTCGGTGATCGGCATGAAGCCGAACGTCCCGGCACTACCCTTCAACTGATGCGCAAGCTGCATCAGCGCCTGGTGGTCGGCGGCGCGGAGCGCGTCCTCGATCGCCCGGGCCCGCGCGGGAAGTACGCCAATGAATGAGTCGATCGCGGGGAACATGTCCGGGTCGTCGTCGATGTCACTGAGCAGAGGTTCGAGCACGTCCTTCGCTTCAGGTGCTTCGAGCGATTCAAGCGCTTCGGAGGCTGGTGATTGGGTATCGACGTAGCGCTTCACCACGCCGAGCAACACCTTCCGATTGATCGGCTTGGTCGCAAAGTCGTCACACCCCGCGGCCATGCACTTCTCCCGGTCACCGGCCATCGCGTGCGCGGTGAGCGCGACGATCGGCCGCGTGTACCCACGCCGGCGCAGCTCGCGCGTGGCGGCGTAACCGTCCATCTCGGGCATCTGCATGTCCATCAAAATCAGGTCGAACGGCAGGCCCTTCTCCTGCGCCTCCAGCGCTCCGAGCATCGCCTTCCGACCGTTCTCCGCGATCGTCACGTCGCAGCCGGCTTTGCGGAGGATCAGTGAAATCATCTGCTGGTTGTCCGGCCCGTCCTCCGCGAGCATCACACGCCCGCCGACCTGATTCGTCGAGTCGGCGTCAGTCGTGGCGCCGGGCGCACCGACCAGCGCCTCGGTCGGATTCTCGATCATCTTCACACCCGCAAGCGCGCCGCAGCAGACGATCAGCGAGAACGTGCTGCCGTGGCCCGGCGTACTCTGGACCGTGATGTCGCCACCAAGAATCTGCGCGAGCTTGCGGCTGATCGTCAGGCCCAGCCCCGTCCCACCGAACCGCCGCGTGTGGCTCGTGTCGGCCTGTGTGAACGCCTCGAACAACTTGTCCCGTTGCTCGGCAGTCATCCCGATGCCCGTATCCACCACATCAAATTGCATACGCGGCGACGGCGCGCTCGGGTCGTCCAGCAGCCGCGCGACCAAATGCACCCCGCCCATCTGTGTGAACTTCACCGCATTGCTGACGAGGTTCAATAAAATCTGACGCAGACGGGTCGGGTCGGTCTGGATGTACTCGGGAATGAAACCGGTGTACTCGACGTTGAACGCCAAGCCCTTTTCCGACGCGCGCGCCCGCATGAGCGACGCGACGTCCGCGATGATCTGCGTGGGGCTGGCGAGGATGGTTTCGACCGTCATCTTGCCGGCCTCGATCTTCGACAGGTCGAGAATGTCGTTGATGATGCCGAGCAAATGGTTGCCGTTCCGTCGCATGATCTGCAACCACTCGACGGCCTTTGTGTTGTCATGCAATTCGTCCCCGAGCAAATCCGCGTAGCCAAGGATCGCCGTCATTGGCGTGCGGATTTCGTGGCTCATGTTGGCCAGGAATTCGCTCTTGAGCCGGTTCGCCTCGTCGGCCTGGCGCTTGGAACGCGTAAGTTCCTCGTTGCGTTTCTGCTGCGTGACGTCGACGACCGTGCCCTCGTAATACTGCACGCGCCCCGACGCGTCTCGGCAGGCGCGCGCGTTCTCGCTAATGCAGATGACCGTGCCGTCCTTGCGACGGATGCGGCTTTCGAAATTCGTGATCTGGTCGCTCTGGTCCATGAGCGCCTTGAACGCCTCGCGCCGCCCGTCGTCGACGTAGATCTGCCGGCTGATCTCACTGACGCTGTTCATCAATTCATGAGGCGAGTCGTACCCGTACAGCCGCGCGAGCATCGGATTGGCCTTGAGATATTTGCCGTCGGGCGTCGTTCGGAAAATCCCCTCGACGGCGTTCTCGAAAATGCTTCGATACGCCTCCTCGGCCTCGGTGATCGCGAGGTCGTGTTCGCGCGCCTCGGTCTGGTCGGTGATGGCGCCGACCATGCGGACGGCCCGGCCATTCTCGTCGCGCATCGCGGTGCCGTTGTCGTGCCAGTAGAGCACCTTACCGTCCTTACAGACCACGCGGTAATGCTGGTTGAACGGCTTTCCGTTGGCGAGGTGGTCGTCGAGCGCTTTGCGTGTGTGCGGCCGGTCGTCGGCGTGAATCACCGACTCCCAGCCGAGCAGTGTCAAAGGCAGTTCGCCGGGCTCGTAGCCTAGTTCTGCGGTGAAATCACCGAACCACTGGATCGTACCGGAGCTGACGTACCAGTCGTACATCAGGTCGCTCGCACACGTCGCGACGGCACGGAATCGCTCCTCCGACTCTTGCTGACGCAGCTCCGCGATTTTGCGGGCGGTGATGTCGTAGAGGAAGCCCTGGAGGTAGGCGGGTTTGCCCGAGTCGTCGGGGACGACGGTCGCTTCGTCCTGGATCCAGACGATCGTGCCGTCGCGCCGGATCATTCGGTACTCGCTCCGGAGTGCCGCGCCGTCGCGGATGCTGCCCGTCTCCTCGACGAGCGCGCCCGCGCGGTCGTCGGGATGGATGCGCTCGAACCAGAATCGCGTGTTGCCCGTCCAGTCTGTCGGCTCGAAACCCAGGATCGTGCGAATCTGCGGGCTGACGTACGACGCGACGCAGTCGGCCCCGAACGTGCACGTGTAGACGATCGCGGGCACGCGCTCGACGAGCGTGCGAAACTGTTCCTCGCGCACTTTGAGTAGCTGCGCCATCTTCTCGGCCTTTCGCCGAGCCTTGTTCATTTTGCGGGTACGCCCGTTGACCCGTCGCACGACACCGTTGTATTTGGTCGCGATCTGCCCGACCTCCGTGTGCGGCTCGACGGCGACCGCGCGAAGCTGATCGCCGTGCCCCGCGTCGTGCTGCGACGCTTCCATGTCGCGCAGGAGGTCGAGTAGTTCGGTCGTCACGCCGTGCTCGGCATGGTTCAACCCGTTGATCTCATCCTCACGCCCGACCCGGAGCGGCGAGAAGTAATTGACAAGTTTCAGCAGCAGAAAACCGGTCACAAAGGCCCATCCGACGCACGCCAGCACGCCGACCGACTGCACGCCGAGCTGTTCTAATCGTGACAGGCCTGTACCGAAATGTCCGACCTGCCCGAACAACGCGACCGCGAGCACGCCCCACACGCCCCCGCCGGCGTGGACCGGGAACGCGCCGACGGCGTCGTCGATCTTCAATCGTTCGAGCAGAAACGTCAGCCCGCAACTGATCGCGCCACCGACCGCGCCGATCACGATCGACATGAGCGGCGACATCATGTGACATGACGCCGTGATCGACACCAGCCCCGCGATGACCCCGTTCATCGTCAGCAACACGTCCGGCCTGCCCCGCACCGCATAAGCCACCCCCAGCGCCGCAACGCCCCCGACGGCGGCGGCGAGGGTGGTGTTGACGAAGATGGTTGGGATTTGCGTCGTCAGCCCGAGCGTCGACCCGCCGTTGAATCCGTACCAGCCGAACCAAAGTATGAAGACCCCGAGCATCGCCATTGGTAGATTGTGACCTTGGATCGTCGCGCTGCGCGTACGCTCGTCCTCATCAAACCGCCCGACGCGCGGCCCGATCACCAGACACGCCGCCAGCGCCACGCACCCGCCCACCACGTGCACCACGCTCGAACCGGCGAAGTCGATGTAGCCCAGCTCGGCTAACCACCCGCTCGGTACGCCCGTTAACGCCCCGCCCCACGCCCAGTGTCCGAAGACCGGGTAAATCAACCCCGACACCACCGCGCTGACGACCAAATATCCCCCGAACCGCATCCGCTCGGCGACCGCGCCGGAGATGATCGTCGTCGCCGTCCCACAAAAGACCAGTTGAAACAGGAAAAACGCCGCCGACCACGCCCCGGCCATTCCCGGTGTGATTTCCGGCATGAAGTGACTCGTCCCCACCCACCCGCCCGCGCTCACGCCGAACATCAGCGCGAACCCGAACACCCAGAACACCGGCGCCGCGACGCAAAAGTCCAGCAAATTTTTGACGGCGACATTGATGCTGTTCTTCGCGCGAACCAGCCCGCTCTCGAGGCAGCAGAATCCCCCCTGCATGAGCATCACGAGCGCGGCGCTGCTCAACACCCAGACCACGTCGCTGAGCCCGTGTACCACATCCATCTGACAACAACCTTCCCACGACTCACGTCGGTCGACGGTGCCGTTTCCGGTCCGTCCGCAGTGCGACAGCTTGCCCGATTACCCCGGGCGTCGTCCGCGCACGTCGCGCGCACCCACGGACGCCACCCGAGCATCGGAGTCTTCCCCCATTCACTTAATCCGATGATTTCCTGATTTCCCCGACCTAGACACGCCCTTCACTCTCCGCTCATTTTGCCTGCACAAAAGGTGTGCAAACTGCCCCGCAGGCACGACAAGAAGGCCCATTGCCGCGCGTTCGTTGGGCAGCATAAACTTAGAGGCGTTCCTGACGAAAAATGCTCCTATAGTCCGGCTCACCGCAGTCTGATGTTGCGGACTAAATGGATCTATCACGCGATTTCATAAGGCGACTAATGAATACAACTCTGGCAAGTCGGGCTCCTTCCCCGGAACGCTCCGTAGGTTCCGTCGGAGAGAACGCCGCGCGCAGCGACCTGGTAATAAGGGCCAATCCCGACCCTTCCATCCTTCTGGTCGAAGACAATCCGCTCGTCTCTCGCGCGCTATCAGTCTTGCTAAACAAGGCGGGATATCAGACCGTTGTGTTCAACAGCGCCAAGCCCGCGCTCGACTACGCCATGACTGCCACGCCCAGCGCCGCCGTCGTCGACGTCCACCTGCCCGACTTGTCTGGTCTGATTGTCGTTCGCACCCTGCGCGACGCCTTCGGGCCTGCTGTGCCGATCGTCGTCTGCTCGGGTGACACGTCGATGGCGACTCTCAACTCGCTCCGGCACGTCGGCGCGACCTATTTCATCCCCAAGCCGCTTCAAGGGTCGAGCCTGATCGCGCAGCTCGATACGTGGCTTCGCGTGAAACCTATTTGATGTCAAAAACGCCGTCGACGTATTTTTGTGCGAGTTCGACGTAGTGCGTCGTGAGCCGGCGCATGTACAGAAGTTCTTCTTCCTTGACCGGCCGGACGATCTTCCCCGGCACCCCCATGACCGCCATCCGGTCCGGTACGACCAGCCCCGGCGGGACCACCGCGCCGGCGGCGATCAGGCATTCGCTACCGATCTTCGTCCGACCCAGTAGCGTCGCGCCCATCCCCACCAGCGTCCCGCGCCCGACGAACTGACCGTGTACGATCGCGCCGTGGCCGATCACCACGTCGTCCTCGATCACGTTCTCCACCCCCGTGTCACAATGCACCACCGCGTTGTCCTGCACGTTCACACGCCGCCCGATCCGCACCGGCGCGACGTCTCCGCGAATCACCGCGCCGAACCACACGCTCGCGTCCTCGCCGAGCACGACGTCGCCGACGACGGTGCAGTTGTTCGCGCGATACCAGCCGGCGAGAGTCTTCGTGAAGTAAGCCATGTCAAAAATCTACCGCAAACTCATCTGGCGCGCAACCCCGTACCTCGGGCGTCTCGCCCGTTCGTACTCTCTTCGTTCCTTTTTTTGGAATCAAAGGAATGAGGAGATTGGGAACGGGCGAGACGCCCGAGGTACGGGGTTACGCGCCCGAACTTTCATCCGACGTTCAGTCCCATGACGAAACTCTCCAAGTCCTTTTGCTGCTTGTCCCGCTGGCGGTTGAGTTCGTCTTTTTCCTGCTGATATTTTTCGATCGCGCTTTCCTGTTCGTTCAATTTTCCCATGAGTTTGTTGTAGTACGCGTTGTTCGGCTGAACCGCTTTGAGATTCTCGCGAATCCTGTTCTGGTCCTGCACGATCTGATTTAACTCCTCGAACTTCTGCGCGATCATCGCCTCCGTGCTCGCGACGGCTTGTTTGAGTTCGATCGCTTTCGTCAGTGCGTCTTTCACGTCCTTGGTGAACTCGCCGGTGCGGGCGTAGACCAGCACCGTGCCCACGTCCAACGGCAGAATCGCGATCTCCTCGCCTTGCACGAACTCCTCAGTGACAACCAGCTTGCTCGCCTTCCCCGCGGCCACTTGTCCTTTGAAGCGGTAGAGCGCGTCGGTCGTCTCGTACGGCTTGGTCTCACTGCTCAACTTCCACCCGCGGCGGATCGGGTGCTCGACCACCAGCGTCTTGTCCGCGTCTCCCTTGTTGTCGGCCAGATATTCCTGACTGGCGACGAGCTTGCGTTGCATTTGCAAAACGCCCTTGACGATCTTGCCCGACAACACGCGATTTTCGCTCGAATTCTTCGTCGCATCGACCTGAACCTGCAGGTCAATCCCGTAGCTAAGCAGCCGTTCCTGGCCCGGCGGAAGGTTGTCGATCTTCGCGTCCCCCGCGTACGAATTGGCGTCAAACACCGTCACCGGCCCTTGCAGCAAATGCTTGCCGGTCGTGTTCTTCAACCGCGCGCCATTGAGCGGGTTGCGCGGCAACACGGATGCGTTGTAAATACTCAGCCGCTCGACCTCGACCGGGTCGGTCACGATCGGAATCATCGCGCTGCTCTGCCGCGGCAGTGACACGTTGCCGACGGTGTACTGGAATAAATCCCCAAGCTTAGAAGCCGACGCCGCGCTCGCGACGGACGCGGTGATGTCGATGTTCTGGGACATAGATTGCAAGGCCGAACTAGAGACGCCGTTGACATCAATATCCCCCACCATTCCACCGAGCAGCGCTGCCTTTGGCGCGGGCGCATTTAATTGCCGACCAGAGCTTTCCTTCTGCTTTCCGGCCATCGCCTTTCTTCCGGAAAATTCCTGCACCTCCCCAGCCACCGCCATCGCCGCACCATATTCTTGTGGCCGCAGGCTCGCGTACGTTTCCTGCTGCACCACGGGCCGCGGGATGTACAACGGCTGATACAAATCCATCACGTAAGAAATCGGCCTGCCACTGACCAGCGACAACTGCACGTCGTCCCAGTCGTTGTCGGTCTGATTTTCAACAATCGCCCACCCCTGCAACATCGCCTTCTCCGTCGCCTTATCCGCTCCCTTCGCGTCCACCGCAGGCTTCCCGTCCGCTTGCGGTTTCGCAGTCTCTCCAAGCACCAACCGATAGCTCGTCTTCCACACCGGCGTTTCGACCACGTACCCGACCCGCACGCGCCGCGCGCCTTGCCCGGTAAAATGAATTGTCACCGGCTTCTTGTCCTGATCCCGCGCCGACGCGAGCGCCAGCAAAGCCCGGTTCAATTCGTCCTGCAATTGCGGGTCTTGCAGTTCGATCCCCGACACGGAATCCAGCGGGAACGTCACCAGCTTCCCGCCCGCAATCAGCGTGATGACGGCCTGCTCGACCGTCTCCTTCGACCCTTCGATCTGCTTCCTTCGACGCTCCACGCCGACGATCGTGCCTTCGGACTTCTCGCCGGGCCGATCAACCGTCACCTTCGCGCCGCGCAACTGATTCAACAAATCCGCCAGTGGCGGATTCCCGCTCACGTCGACCTGAAAACTTTTAAGCGTCTTGGACAACGGGTCCTGCGACGGGTACGTCACCGTGCCGACTTTGCCTCCATCCAGGTCTTGCAGGACAAGACTTTTGAGCACGTCATTGATCTGCGCCGTCTTGAATTTCAGTTCCGCTTCCCCGCCGCCCTGCACCGTGCCGAAGTGGTCGAAATACCCGACGCCGGAGCTGAACAGCACGACACCCTTCACCGGCACGTCCTGAGCCTGAGCGGGAAGAACGACTTTTGCCTGATCCTGCGCCACCGGTTGCTCCTGCGCCATGGCGCCTTGAAAGTTGACCACACCGACCACACACGCCGCCAAAACCACTTGTTTCCACGTCTGCCGCATGATTGATGCTCCGTAATCGACTTGAATCGGACTCCGCGTCGTAGATTGTACCGCCGCGCCCCCATCTGACGCCGTTCCGTGCGGAAAGTTTCACGCCTTGGTCAATCTCACGTCGTCCAGAAGGATTGAAACTTGAATTCGGACACTACAGAATCGGGTGTCGCTAACATTATGAAAGAAGGCGAATCCTACTTTGATGCTTGACATTCCCATCATTTATTACGACGCCCGGTGTGGCCTGTGCAGCGCCGGACGTCGTCGGCTCGAAAAAATCATGCTCCGGCGCGGGTGGCAGATCGTCCCGCTCGACGACCCCGGCGTGCCCGAACTGTTCGGCCTGAAGCCCGGAGAGACCGCCGACGAAAATAAAGTCCGCACCGCCGACGGGCGCTTGCTCGGCGGGATCGACGCGTACGGTTACATCTGGGCGCACGTATGGTGGGCGGTACCGTTGTCGTGGATGACCCGTGTGCCGGGAATCAGACAACTCATGCAGTTGACCTACCGCGCCGTCGCGAGGCACAGGCACCGGATTAGTCGTACGTGCGACCTCAGACCCGACCGCGTGTGAAGGCTTCCGCACGACGACCTATTCTCTTTGGCTCGCACATTTGTTAGGATTTTGTACGATGTCATTGACTGAGTGTTTTTGTCAGGATGGCGACTATGGAAGCGATGGGACCAAGACTGCGTCGACAGCGTAGACGGCTGGGATTGACGCTGGACGAGCTGGCGGGGCGGACGGGGATTTCCAAGCCGTATTTATCGCTTATTGAGACAGGCCGGGTGCCCAATCCGCCTAGCGACGAAAAGCTGCGCCGGCTGGAACAGACGCTCGGGTTCACGCCGGGTGAGTTGGTGACGCAGGCGCATCTGCAGCGCACGCCGCACGACGTGCGGGTCGTATTGCAGCAACTTTTGAAAGGTGAGGAAGGGGCGGCTGGCATTCGACAGTGGGCGGGACACTCACAAGGCGTACCGGTCACGGCATCTTCGTCTTCGTCTGCGGCGCGGGGTCCACTGCCCACGGGTGCGCTTCCGACCAACCTCGACGACGCGTATCTGTCTGGCGCACTTCAGCAGTTCGTCGAACGCACCGCGGGCAACGTCGAGCGCGTGCGCACCAACGCAGTGCCGGTGATCAACAAAGTTTCGGCGGGTTATCCGAAAGACTTCACCGACCTCTCCTACCCGCGCGGCATTGCCGACGAATACATCAGCTGCCCCGACGTCGACGACAAAGATGCCTTCGCCGCGCGCGTCTTCGGCGACAGCATGATCCCCAAGTATCGTGAAGGCGACATCGTCATCTTCTCCCCCTCCCTATCCCCGCGCACCGGTGACGACTGCTTCGTCCGCATGGACGACGGCCTGACCACCTTCAAACGAGTCTTCTTCGAAAGCGACGACCGCAACATTCCCGTCCTGCGCCTTCAGCCGCGCAACGAAAAATACCCGCCAAAAGTCGTCGTCAGCGAATGCGTGACGGGGCTGTACAAGGCGGTGTTTAAGTTTCAGAGCGTGGAGGAGGGGTGAGCGACGCCGGTCCAGATTCCGTTGATCCGCCGATTCGTGACGTGCAGGGTTTTATCCGGGACGTCCGGAGCAGCTTCAATACCGCCGTCGATTGCGATCAGGCTGACGTGTTCGGCGGGTTTGTAATTCTGGACGAGAGCGTCCACTTCGTCCGTTTCACGCCCGAGGTTCCCGGTCACGAATCGGCAATCCGATCAGGCCTCGTGCCGCACCATTGCGTCGGCGGTTTCAGCATCGGCGTTCGAGGGCGGCTGGTACGTTGGTTCCTGTTCCGGTCGGTTGTGAATCGCCCCGGAATCTATTCGCATCCCGACC
>Ga0163144_10023391_pt1 | contig 12191 bp, 7 predicted proteins | sample OliLak19BULKMAT1_FD_123175 | JGI IMG/M metagenome (GOLD analysis project Ga0163144, IMG submission 123175) | Freshwater microbial mat bacterial communities from Lake Vanda, McMurdo Dry Valleys, Antarctica - Oligotrophic Lake LV.19.BULKMAT1 | ecosystem: Environmental > Aquatic > Freshwater > Lake...
GATGGCCTTGGCAGAGCTCAAGGTCCAGGATCTCCGCTGCATCGAAGGAGCCGAGCTGGCGCTGCAGCCGGGCAGCAACCTGATTTATGGCGCCAACGGCGCCGGCAAGACCTCCCTGCTGGAAGCGATCTTCCTGCTCGGCCGCGGCCGGTCGTTTCGCACACGCCTGAGCGAACGCCTGATCCGTCACGGGCAGCCGCAACTGCGGGTGGTCGGCCGGACGCTGGCTACGCCCCAGCTCAGCCTGGTGCCGCATTCCCTCGGCCTGCAGGTCAGCCGAGAAGGCGGTACGCGCGCCAGGCTCGATGCGCAGAACGTCCGCAGCCTTGCGGATCTGGCGACAGCCTTTCCGGTCCAGGTGCTGGATCCCGACGCCCACCGGCTGATCGAGGACAGCTCGGCCCGGCGCCGGCGCTGGCTGGACTGGGCGGTGTTCCACGTGGAACCAGGTTTCGGGACGACCTGGGCTCGCTACAACCGGGCGTTGCAACAGCGGAACGCCGCCCTGCGATCCGGTCAGGGCAACCTCGCGATCTGGGATCTGGAGCTGATCAAGGATGGGGAGCGGATTACCGATTCGCGGCGGCGTGTGCTCGATGCGCTGAAGCCGTATTGGGCGGATGTCTCCCGGATGCTGCTCGATGAAGAGCTGACCCTCGGCTTCCAGGCGGGTTGGGAGCGCGAGACCAGCCTCGCCGCAGCGCTGTCGGCCGCCGGCCCGCGGGACCGTCTCCGCAAGACCACCAGCGTCGGTCCGCATCGAGCCGATGTCGGAATACGCATTCGCGGCAAGCCCGTGCGGGAGGTCCTGTCCCGTGGGCAGCAGAAGCTCGCCGCGGTTGCGATGACCCTCTGCCAGCTTGAGTTCCTGAAGCAGGAGCACGAGGTCTCGCCGACCCTGCTGCTCGACGACCCTTCGGCTGAACTCGACCGAACCCGGCTGGACCGGTTCATTGCTCGGGTGAAGGCCCTGGATAGCCAATTGATCGTGACCGCGCTGGACCGTGACTTCAGCCTGTTCGGTCAGCCAAACGCCTTGTTCCACGTGGAACGTGGGGCAGTGAAGACTGCCTGAGGCCGTGAATCAACTGAGCGATCGCTACCTCAGACCGGAGCAACCCGCGCCCCAGCGCCAGATCTCCACCCCCGCCAATTCTCCGCAGACCGGTCGTCGGTGTAGGAAGAACTGACCTGTACAGCTACAATGGGCGATCAATTTTTCGGCGCGGCGCATGGACGAAAAAGACGTCTACGATTCCAGTAAAATCAAGGTCTTGAAGGGTCTTGACGCGGTGCGCAAAAGGCCTGGAATGTACATTGGTGATACCGATGACGGCAGCGGCCTGCACCACATGGTTTTCGAGGTCGTCGACAACTCGATCGACGAGGCCTTGGCGGGTCATTGCGACCGTGTGGTGGTCACCATCCATGCCGATGAATCGATCACGGTCGAGGACAACGGCCGCGGCATCCCGGTCGACATCCACGCCGAAGAGGGCCGTTCCGCCGCCGAAGTGATCATGACGATCCTGCACGCCGGCGGGAAATTTGATGACACCTCCTACAAGGTCTCCGGCGGTCTGCACGGCGTCGGTGTGTCGGTCGTCAACGCGCTCTCCGATGTGCTGCAGCTGACGATCCATCGCGACGGCAAGACTTACAAGCAGGAATACCGTCTCGGCGATCCGCAGGCGCCGCTCGCGCCGGTCGGCGAAACGGCGCAGCACGGCACGACGATCCGCTTCAAGCCGAGCGCGACGATCTTCACGAACATCACCTTCGTCTACGACATTCTCGCGAAGCGTCTGCGCGAGCTCTCGTTCCTGAACTCCGGCGTGCGCATCGACCTGGTCGACGAACGCGAGAACAAGTCGGATCTCTTCCAGCACTCAGGCGGCCTGCAGGCGTTCGTGCAGCATCTGAATCGCACGCGCAAGGCGGTGCACGATTCAGTGTTCTGGTTCCGCAGCCAGGAAGGCTCGATCGGCATCGAGGTCGCGATGCAGTGGAACGATTCCTACCAGGAGTCGATGTTCTGCTACACCAACAACATTCCGCAGAAGGACGGCGGCACGCACCTGTCGGGATTCCGCGCCGCGCTGACGCGCACGCTGAACGACTACATCGAGAAGGAAGGCATCTCGAAGCGCGAGAAAGTGCCGACCACCGGCGATGATGCGCGCGAAGGCCTCACCGCGATCCTTTCCGTGAAGCTGCCCGATCCGAAATTCTCTTCGCAGACCAAGGACAAGCTGGTCTCGTCCGAAGTGAAGGGCATCGTCGAGACCACGGTCGCGCAGAAGCTGCACGAGTTCCTGCTCGAGCATCCGCAGGAAGCGAAGGCGATCGCCGGCAAGATCATAGAGGCGGCGCGTGCGCGCGAAGCGGCGCGCAAGGCGCGCGAGATGACGCGTCGCAAGGGTGCGCTCGACATCGCGGGCCTGCCCGGCAAGCTCGCCGACTGCCAGGAGAAGGATCCGGCACTGTCCGAGATCTTCATCGTCGAGGGCGACAGCGCCGGCGGGTCCGCGAAGCAGGGCCGCGACCGGCGCACGCAGGCGATCCTGCCGCTGAAGGGCAAGATCCTCAACGTCGAGCGCGCGCGCTTCGACAAGATGATCGCCTCGGCGGAAGTCGGAACGCTGATCACCGCGCTCGGCTGCGGCATCGGTCGTGAAGAGTTCGACATCGACAAACTGCGCTATCACCGCGTGATCATCATGAGCGTCGATGGCGACGATCACGTGTTCGTGCGCGAACCCGGCGAACAGGCGCGGATGGTCCGCATCGGTGCGTTCATCGACCTTACGCTCGACGCACATCGCGCCAGCGGCGCCGTCGAGAGCGACGGCCACGCCGAGAAGCTCCGCCACCGCCCGCTCGGCGAAGTGATGTGCTTCGGCGTCGACGACCGGCGCATCGGCTTCAAGCCGATCAAGGCCGTGATCCGCCACCCGCTCGAGGAAAAGCTGTTCGCGGTGCACACCGCCCACGGCCGCAACGTCCGCGTCACCTCGAGCCACAGTGTGTTCGTGCATGAAGATGGCCAGCTACGCCTGAAGCGCGGCGACGAGCTGCGCATTGGCGATGCGCTGGTCGCACCGCGCACGCTGCGCCTGCCCGAGACCGCCCCGTCGCGCCTCGACCTGCTGCGTTCGCTGCACCAGGACCCCGAAGCCGCCGACCAGGTCTGGCTCCGCGGCCCGGCTGTCGACGAATGGTGCCGCGGCAAGGGCGCCGCGCGCGACGCGGGCACGCCGCAGCCGGGCACGCCGCGGCCGGACTCGCCGCGCATCGAGATCCCGGAAGCCGTGCGCGAGCGTCTCGCCGCACGCCGCCGCGCGAGCGGCATCTCCAACCGCGCGCTCTGCCGCGCGGTGGGCGTGCTGCAGCCCGTCACGTTCTATGCCTGGGAAAAAGGCCAGCAGCGTCCGACCGTCGAGCACTTCCACGCCTACCTGAAGGCCGTGGGCGCCGATGCCGCCGAGATCCTGCCGCAGATGAGCGTCACATCGAGACGGCTCGAACGTACCTGGAACACGCAATCCCGGAGCCTCGGTCAAAATGCGGTCCGTGAGGACGTGCGCCTCTCGTCGCTGACGCCGGCCGATCTCGACTGGTTCACGGAGCGCGACGACCTCGAACTCACGCCCGAGCACTACGCCGACAATGGTATCCCGCGCTTCGTCCCCGTCGACGAGCATCTGCTGACGCTGCTCGGCTTCTTCGTCGCCGAAGGCGCGTTCTCGGATCGCAATGGCGTGCGCCTCTCGATCGGCAATGGCCACCGCGCGGTCGCAGCGGAAATGGCCGGCCACCTCGAAGCGCTCTTTGGCATCGCGCCGACGCTGTACGAGAACGCGAACCGCGCCGCCGAGCTCAAGCTCGTCAATCGCGTCGCCGCGCTCGCCTGGCAGGCGCTGTTCGGTTTCCGCGGCTGCGAATCCACGACCAAGCGCATTCCGGACCTGGTCTTCAACGTTCCGGAACCGATGCGCCTCGCGTTCCTGCGCGGCTACCTGCTCGGCGAGGGCACGGCTGCCAACGACCGGATCACGTTCTCGACCTCGTCCTACGACCTCGCCAGCGGGCTGATGTACCTGCTCGCCTCCTTCGGCGTCGTCGCGTCGATGATCGAGCAGGCGCCCGACGAAGTGGTGCGCGAAATCCGCGGCCAACCCCGCGAGACGGGACAGCGCCACTGGTCGATCACCGTGGTCGCCGCCGATGACCTGCGCCGTCTCGAGACGGCCTGGTCGGATCATGGGGGCGCGGCCAGCGTCCGCGAGCACGTTGAGCGCGGGGGCAACGGCGAGAATTCCGGCACTACCTCCCGCTTCACGCTGCTCGATGGCGACCTGCTGACCCTGCCGGTCACATCGATCGAGGAAGTCGCGCCGAGCAACGGCTACGTCTACGACTTCTCCGTCGAGGGCGACGAGAACTTTGTCGCCGGCATGGGCGGCCTCTGCTGCCACAACACCGATGCCGACGTCGACGGCTCGCACATCCGCACGTTGCTGCTGACCTTCTTCTACCGCCAGATCCCCCTGCTGATCGAGCGCGGCCACATCTACATCGCGCAGCCGCCGCTCTACAAACTCAAGCGCGGCAAGAACGAGGTCTACGTCAAGGACGACCACGAGCTCAACGCGATGCTGCTGACCGCGGCCCTCGAAGACGCCGCGCTGCACGTCAACGCCGCGGCGCCGCCGCTGCGTGGCCCGGGCCTCGAGATGCTGGCGCGCAAGTACATGGAAGTGCAGTCGATCATCGCGCGCTGGTCGCGGCGCTACGACGACCGCCTGCTCGAGCAACTGCTCTACATGCCCGAGGCCACCTCCGCCGACTTCGATCGCCCGGACTGGCTGCGCAGCTGGATCCACGATCTCGACCAGCGCCTCAACGGCCTGAACGACGGCACGCGCAGCTACGAGATCACGTTGCGCGAGGCCGCCGACGGACACGTCGCGCGCATCCACGTGCATCGCCGCGAGCACGGCAGCACCACCGACAAGTACCTGACGCGCGAGTTCTTCGACTCCGCTGAATACCAGCGCATCGCGGACCTCGGGAAGACGCTTGGCGGCCTGATCGGCGAGGGCGCCTGGGTGCAGCGCGGCGAAGCCCGCCTCGAGATCCGCGCGTTCAAGAACGCGATCAACTGGCTGTACGAACAGGCCAGGAAGGGCCAGTCGATCCAGCGCTACAAGGGCCTCGGCGAGATGAACCCGGACCAGCTCTGGGACACGACGATCAATCCCGAGACGCGCCGGCTGATGCAGGTGCGGATCGAAGATGCCGTCGCGGCCGACGACATCTTCACCACGCTGATGGGCGACGCGGTTGAACCACGCCGCGAGTTCATCGAGCGCAACGCGCTGACGGTGGCGAACCTCGACGTCTAGCCCGTCGAGCGCCCGACACCGCGATGGGGGCGAGCCGCTCGGTCAAGCCCGGACTCTGGCGCCGCCGACCAGCTACTCAGACCTGCAAGAGGAAGTCCGCGAGTTCGCGCTGGATCCGCCGGCGCGGGATCTCGAGGTGCGCGTAGTCGCCGCAGTCGGGTACGATCACGAACGCCTTGTCGCGGGCCGCAAGGCGTTCGAAGAATTCGGCGCGCGGGATGCCGCCCTGCATGTAATCCTGCCGGGCGGCGTCGCTGCCGTACAGCATCAGAGTCGGACATCCGATGCGACGCGGGTCCGCGGCGATCGTGCCCCGCGCGTTCTCCGCCCGGATGCCGGCGGGTGAGTGCGGCTCGTGCGCGACGACGAAATCGGCCAGCGCCTTGCGGGCTGCCGGCTCGGAGAACTTCGTCACCAGCCGGCCCTCGTGCCACCAGTCCCAGTCGCCGCTGAACCAGGGCCCGGTCGGTGTCACGCCGGTCTGGTTGCCTCCGAGTGCCGGATCGAGCAGCGCGAGCCGTGACAGCCGGCCAGGGTACTGCTCGGCGAACCGCGCGACGATGCGGCCGCCCCACGACCACCCGGCCACATGCGGCTGCGGCGAACTGCGGGCAGCGAGCCAGTCGAGGATGGTGACGAGATCCTCGATCGCCGCGTCGGTGTCGATCGCGAGCGGATCGGACGGTACGTCGGACCCGGCGTAGCCGCGAACGGAGAACGTCACCGTGCCGAGGCCGCGCGCGACCAGCGCATCCATCAGCGAATAGTCCCGGCCGCCCTCGAAGCCGAAGTCGAAACCTGCTTGTCCCGACAGGTTCGCGCCTTGCACCAGCACCACGATCTGCGCGGGGCGCGAGGCGAGGCCCTTCGTTCGCACCGACAATCGGCCCGCCTTGCCCGGGATCATCAGGTCTTCGCAATCGCTCATGGGACGACTCCGCTGGGAAGAGCGCCATTGTCGCTGCTTCCCAGCGCGGCGGCGCGCTGGCTGCCATGAACATGCAAGGACAACGCGGCCGCGGCCCGTGCTTCGCGAGCGCCGGTCGCGCGGAGGGACTGGAGTCATCATGATGAGCTTCGACGCGCGCCGCCCCGAGACCGACCGGCGCAGCGGCGCATCGGGCGTTACGCTAGTGAATCGCCTGGCGCGTCGGCACCCGGGCCAACGGGACGGCGACACGATCCGCAGGGGACTGCTACTTGAACCGACTCGAAGACACGGAAAACCGCGCCGGTATCGCCCGCGTGACCTGTGGCTGGAAGAAGCCGTCCCTGCCGCTCGAGGTCGTGCGGCGCTATTGGCGCGACGTGCACAGCCCGGCGATCGCCCGACGCGCCGGCATCTGGGACTACCGGCACTACCAGTACGATCCGGTACGCGACGACCTGTTCGCGCCCGTCTCCGGCATCGACTACGCCTGTCCCGCCGACGCACAGCTGATGTGGACCTCCGACGTGCGCTACGCGAATGATGCGGGCCTGACCGCTTTCGGCCGCTCGCCCGACGAGGCCGCCCGCGCCTTGCTGCTCGCGGACATCGAGCTGATCGTCGATCGCAGCACGACCTACAAGTCCATCGGGGCGAATGCGCGCACCTGGCTCGACGTCACCGGCGTCGCGATGCCGCAGGGCCCGGTGCCGAAGCCGCAGTACGGTCTTTTCTTCCGCCAGCGCGGCGAGGAAGCCGCGTTCCGTCGTGCGCTCGAGTCGCTCGCCGCGCGCTGGGCCGCCGCGGCGGGCGTTTTGCGCCTGCGCCTGAGCCTGTTCGACGTGCCGGACATGGAGGCCGAGAGGAAGGCGGGCTACCCCGTGAAGACGCACGCCGTCGAGCAGCAATATCAGGCCTGGATCGACCTGATCGTCGACGAAACGCGCCACCTGCTGCCGCTGCTGGGCGGCGACGACGCTCAGCAGCTCGCGCCTCACGTGCATACGCTGCACGCCTACCCGGTACAGGTCGTCTACACATCGGTGTACGCGGGTCGCCCGACGCTCGTCGGGCTGCGCGGATACCCGGCCTGGGACGCGATCGAGGGCCTCGGCGCCGACCACCAGCGGCAGGCCACGCTGCTCGAGTGGATGTACGGCGAGGTCGCGCGCGGCGGCGTAGCCCGGGAAGACGCACCCGGGGAGCAGGGGACATGAGCGCGCGTGGTCCGATGCCACCGGCGATGGTCGTGCCGCCGGCCAGCGTCTCCGAGCGACTCGTCGCGTTCCTGCGCGAGCAGGGCGCGCAGGGCGTGCCGGATCCGGTCCGGCACGAGGCCAAGCGGCTGCTGCTGAACCAGCTGAAGGCCTCGATACGTGCCACCGACCAGGCTGTCGTGCGGATCCTGCACGACTGGGCGGTCGCCGGCGCCGCCGGCCAGCGCGGCTCGCGCGTGCTCTGGCTCGGCACCGACACGGGCGCCGCGCAGGCGGCGATGGTCAACGGTGCGCTGTTCGAGGTGCTCGACTTCCACGACACCTACATCCCGACCTTCATGCACGCGGTCTCCGCCGTGCTGCCGGCCGTGCTCGCCGTGGCTGAGCAGCGCGGCAGCAGCGGGCGCCGGATGCTGGACGCGCTCGCGGCCGGCCTCGAGCTCGAGCTCGCGATCGCGACGATCCTGATGCCGACCGGCTACTACCGCGGCTTCGTGCCCGCCGGCCTCGTCGGCGGCGTCGGCGCTGCGGCTGCCTGCGCGGTACTCGTCGATCTCGACGCGGCGCGCCTGCGCAACGCGCTCGGCCTCGCGATGTGCACTGCCTTCGGCCTCTACGAGTCGGTCGGCGGCATGGGCCTCTCGTACATCACCGGCGCGACCGCGCGCTCGGGGCTCACGGCCTTCGAGCTCGCCGAGCGTGGCATGGATGCGCCGCGCACGGCCTTCGAGGGCGAGCGCGGCATGTTCGCCTGCCACAGCGACGAACCGTGGGAAAAGATCGATGCCGTGCTGCAGACGCTCGGCACGGACTGGCGGATCTTCGGGCAGAGCTACAAGACCATCCCGACCGAGACGATCACGCACGCGCCCATCGAGTGCGTGCTCGAGGTGCTGGCGCGCGCGCGCGGTCGCGAGGTGGCGCGGATGCGCTTCGGCGTGCAGCCGATCGTCGTGAAGATCGCCGACGAGCGCCGCGAGCGTTTCGGCCGCGAGCTGCAGAGCGAACTGCAGGCGCGCTTCGACACGCGCTTCTGCGCGGCCGCCGCCTGGGTACGTGGTCGCTTCACGCTCGACGAGATGCGCGAGCAGGCCTTCCGCGACGCGGCCATCCTGGCGCTGCGCGACCGCATCGAACTGGTGCCTGACGAGTCTTTCGCGACCTTCGAGGGTTGCTGGCTGGAGGTCGATTTCGCGGACGGTGGCCGGGATTCCTGCCGGGTGGAGGCGTTCGTCGGCACGCCGCGCAATCCGCTCGGCGACCCTCAGCTCGCCGCGCTGTTCGAGACCACGGCGGCGGGGCTGCTGCCGGAGGGCCGCGCCCGGCGTATCGTGGAGGCGACCTGGGGCCTCGACGCTGCGGCTGACGTCCGCGGATTCATGCAGCTCGCGAGCCTCCGATGAGCACCGCCCGGCTGCCCGACGGCACGACGATCTGGTACCGCAGGCTGGGGCGGGGCGCGCCGCTGCTGCAGATCCACGGCTCCGCGTTCGGCCACCGCAATTTCGCGAAGCTGACGCCGCTGATGGAGCAGCGCTTCGAGGTCATCGACTTCGACCTGCCGGGGTACGGCGAGAGCCACAGTCCGGTGCCGCCGCGCGACTTCGACGGCTTCGCCGATCTGGTCGCAGCGCTGATCCGCGCGCTCGGCTACGAGCGCCTCAGCGTGCATGGCACGTCCTTCGGCGCGATGATCGCGCTCACCCTGGCCGCCCGCCACCCCGGTCTCGTCGACCGGCTCGTGCTGAGCTGCTTCCTGGCGCGCTACGACGCGGCGGCCCGCATGATGCGCGCGACCTGGAAGCGGGCCGCCCGCGAAAGCGGTATGGACGCGGTCGCCGACCTAACCTCCGTCGCGGGGTTTGCGCGCAGCTATTACGAGCGACCTGAGGCCGCGGCGCAGCTCGCATCGATGCGCGAAGCCTTCGCGCGCACCTTGCCGGAGGCCTTCTGCGCCGGCACCGAGATGATCGAGCGCAGCGACCTGGCGTCGAACGTGTCGCGCGTGACCGCACCGACACTGCTGCTCGCGGGCGACGAGGACAACATGACGCCGCTGGAGCCGGCGGCGAGCGGCTTCGGCATGTCGCGCATCGCACCGCTGCTGCCGGGCTGCGAGCTTCACGTGCTGGAGAAGTGCGGACATTACCTCGTGATCGAGCAGCCCGAGGCTGCCGCCGGGTCGATCGCGCGCTTTCTCGATCTGGCGCGCCGTGCTCCATGACACGAACACTCATGACGGGCTACATGTTTCTGTGTTCGGCGCCAAGTTGTGTGCTGCTAGATACGACTTGCGCGGAAGTACGAAGCAGACGTTGGTCGCTGGCGCGAGCCGGGCAACCGATGATCGGACCTCAGGCTCTCAGGAGACGGTGGCTTTCATGACTATCACGATCTTCGGCAGCATCGGATCGCGGGCTTCGCGCTGTCTCTGGGTGGCCGAGGAACTCGGCCTTCGCTACGACTGGAAGCCGATCAGCACGCTGGATGGGTCGAACCGGCGGACGGAGTACCTCGCGATCAACTCGTCGGGCAAGATCCCGGCGCTCGCCGATGGCGACGTCGTGATGACGGAGTCGATGGCGATCAACCAGTATCTCGCCGAGGAGTACGGCCGAGGCAGCCTCTGGCCGGACGAGCGCCAGCTGCGGGCGAGGGTGCTGCAGTGGACGTTCTGGTCCGCGACGGAGGTCGAGCCGTTCATCACCGAGCTGTTCCCGCAGTTCGTCACGAAGCCTGTTGCCGAGCGCGACTCCGCGCTGACCGAGCGGCTCGTCGCGGCGCTGATGAAGAAGCTCGCCGAGCTGGAGGTAGCGCTCGCGGGCCGCGACTTCGTGCTGGACCGCTTCACGCTGGCAGACGTCAACCTCGCGGTGCAGACCTTCACGTTCGTCGATCGCTTCCATCTCGATCTCGGGAGACTGCCGAACCTGCGCGACTGGACGGATCGGTGCCGGGCGCGTCCGGCGCGTCAGCGCGTCGAGGCGATGGTGGCGGCGGCGGCTGCGCCGCGGCCCGCCTGAACGACCCGCTTGCCGGGTCGGCGTTGAGCGCCGCGGCTCGCGATCAGGTTTCGAGGCCGAGTTCAGCATCCGTCGCGCGCGTCCCCCATTTGTCGCGCGGCGGCATCGGCCGGCGTGACCAGTGCGGATCCATCGTGAAGCTGGATCGTAGCCGCCCCGGTGGGATCGCACCACTGCCGACGCCTATCGAGTAGTCGTAGTACAGCTTGATGATCTCCTCGTGCGTCCGGTGCTGCGCCGACGGATGCGCGAGGCAGGACTCCTGCCACCGCCGGACGCGGGCGAGGGCCACGGGAATCTCGTAGTCCTCGTAATACTCGAGGAACCGCAGCCGCTTCATCAGCGGCGTGAACACGACCTCGGCCCAGCCGAAATCGTCGAACAGGTAGTCGCCGCCCGGGCCGTGGTCGTTCAGGAATGCGTCGAGGCGCGCAAACTGGGCATCGACGGCGCGCCGCAGTTCGTCGCGCTTCGCGGGGTCGCGGTTGCGCAGCAGCTGATAGCCGGCGATCGTGAACGCGCTGTCCGTCGCGACCAGGATGCTCTCGATGGCGTGCCGGTACGGGTCCGACTGGACGATCTGGCGGTCGGGAAACGTCTGATCGAGGTAGCGCAGGATCACCAGGCTTTCCCGCAGCGTGCCCTGCGCAACCTCGAGTGCAGGCAGCGCAGTTGAACCGCGCGTCTTCTGCAGCAGCCACTCCGGGCGCGGGCTCGAGATGTCGATCTCGACGTCGCGGATCAGTGCGCCCAGGCCCTTCAGGGCGAGCAGGATCTCCACCCGTTCGGAGTAGGGGCAGCCCGGGAAGTGATAAAGGGCCATCTGGCCCGGCGCGGCGCCGTCCTGCAGCACCTCTTCGCCCTGGATCATCGTCCGGATACCTCTGCCATGGCCTTCTCGCGCGTGATCGAGTAGCCGAACAGGAAGGGAATCGCCAGCAGGAACGCCACCGCGGGCACGACCGTGGAGGCCAGCGCGATGCCGCGGACCGCCTCGGCGGACTGGACGATTCCCGGGTCCTTGCCGCCCACGAAACCCGTCAGCGACAGCGCGATGCCGCTGGCCACCGGTGCGAGGGCCCAGGCCGTCTTCTCGATGCCCGCGAACAGGCCCGCCATCGCACCACCGACCTGGCGACCCGTGCGGCGCTGCTCGTTCGCCGTGACGTCCGGCAGCATCGACAGCGTCAGCAGCACGACGCCGGCGTAGAAAATGCCGATTGCAACACCTCGCGCGACGAACACCGCATCCGCTTCTGCCGGCCCCGACGCAAGCCAGCTCAGACTCACGGCGGCATAGCCGACCAGCGACCAGATCAGCAGCGTGCGTTTCTCGAATTTCTGCGCCAGCCAGAGCCACCCGGGGATCGAGACGATCGTCGTCAGGTGCTGGCAGGTGCCGACGGTTGCCAGGCCGTCCGCGCCGCGCGTGGTGTAGTGAACCTGGAACAACAACGCAACCGCGGCATTGCAGGCGATCGCGAACAGCGCCACGAGTTTCGCGAGCAGCAGCATCGAGAAGTTGCGGTTGCGCAGCACGCCGAGGCTGTTGGCGATGGATACATGCCCGCCCGATGCCGCCTGGCGCGCCCCGGCCGTGGTGGCCACCGCAATC
>Ga0163144_10023392_pt1 | contig 12190 bp, 9 predicted proteins | sample OliLak19BULKMAT1_FD_123175 | JGI IMG/M metagenome (GOLD analysis project Ga0163144, IMG submission 123175) | Freshwater microbial mat bacterial communities from Lake Vanda, McMurdo Dry Valleys, Antarctica - Oligotrophic Lake LV.19.BULKMAT1 | ecosystem: Environmental > Aquatic > Freshwater > Lake...
CAGACTTTATTTTTCTCACCATTCCAGATAAATCTATTTCAGATATTGCGAATAAAATAAATGCGGAATCATCTGTTATCGTTCACTGCGCAGGAAGTGGTTCAATAGGTCTCATTGCAGAATCTAAAACGAATGCTGCCGTTTTATATCCGCTTCAAACCTTTTCAAAAAATCGTAAACTCGATTATTTCAAAATTCCCGTTTTTATTGAGGCATCAAACCTTGAAACATTCAGAAAAATCAGGGATCTTGCAGAAAGCATTTCCAATATTGTGATAGAACTTGATTCTGAAAAAAGAAGTTTTTTACATCTTGCGGCGGTTATAGCCAATAATTTTACCAATCATCTTCTAGCACAAGCAGAAAAGATAATGGTTTCACATGATTTACCTTTTGAATTTTTGGAACCCTTGGTTGAGGAAACTGTAAAAAAAGCCTTTGCGCTTTCTCCTCTAAAAAGTCAGACAGGTCCTGCCATCAGGCATGATGAAACAACCTTACAAAAACATCTCGAAATGCTTGAAGCCTATCCTGATTTAAAGGAACTTTATGAGATAATTTCTAAAGATATTGTGAAAGGTGGGCGTTAGTGTTTTGGATTTTTGAGAGAGGTCTGAACCAATTGTCTGAATCAGGATTAGTAGGTATTTAAGGATGATGGGATTTTTGATTAACTGATTGTGCGTTGGTACTCAAGGGTTACTTTTAAACTATTTTAAATTGGAAGATTAGAAAGTATAAAATTTAGTTAGCCAAATAATTTAAAAACTTACGGTGTATCCGCTTCCGGTGGTAATTGGAGTCTTAATTTTAGGTTATTTTGATTTTAGATTTTTTAATCAAATTTCCTAAAAAAAGCATGTCTTCTTTTGGATTTTCTGAGTTTTGTTTTCTCCAATATTTCTTAGCATTTTCGATTACATTTTTGGTAATTATTTTCAATAAAACTTTTATAAGTCCAATTCAAATCAAATCTAGCTGAATTTTCATCTCGAAAATGCTTTTGTCTAATATTTTCAAAGATTAATTCAACTTTGACTTTTTGAAAGGATAGCTTTCCATTTTCACCTTCTTCTGATAAATTATTAGGATTCCAATTTTGAACATTGGACTCAATTGATAAATTGTTTGGAATAGTGAATGATTTTGAACCAAAAAATAAATCATTATGAATTCTCATTTATAAAAAGTAAAAGTTCTAGAAGTTAGCCATTTTTCTTTCCAAACCAGCCCATATATCGAAAAGTTTTTACCTCAAAATCAGACCCGAAATCTGTCTTAGATTTCCTAAAAAACTTTCATTAAGGACTTTTTCGTTAGTTAAGGTATGCCTTACCATTTCAAAAACCTCAATGTCTTTTCCTTTTTTTACAGAGGGAAAGTTATTAAGAAATTCCTCCAAACCATCTGCACCTAAAAGATATAACCAAAAAAAGTTTGAATTGGAACCCTTGTACCATTAATAACCGGGTTTTCTCCCATTGTTTCGGATCAATATTTATTCAACCATAACTCATTTTATTGTGTTAAAATTTAGTAAAGTTTTCAAAATAGCCGCAGTGTTAAAATAAATATTTTTAGAAATAAAACCTCCGAGGTTTGTCTTTCAGAACAATTAGAAAGGGATAACGGATGATTCTATTCTGGCAAAACCTCGCAGGTTTCGCGGAAGTTATCTTGAAAATATTACTTAGATAATATTTTACTCTAGAACACATTTAATTGAACCCATAGAATTTTCCCCCAAACCAATCCAAAAATTTCATCATCCAACGAATCCTAATTCAGACCGATTGTGCCTCACTCAAGTGTCTATAAGCATTTTCAACCATTACAATGCCGTCATCTACTATCACTCCAATGGCCAAAGCAATGCCTGTGAGTGACATAATATTAGATGAGAATCCAAACAGATTTAATAAGATAAAACTTGCTGCAACAGAAATAGGAATCTGAATGAGAATAATTAGGGTGCTTCTCCAGTGAAATAGAAAAATAATAACAATCAATGACACACTGATAAAAACTTCCAATAAAGTCACTTTCAGCGAACTGATAGATTCTTCTATCAATCCACTTCTATCATATTGAATTTTGAATTTTACGCCTTCTGGTAAGCCTTTTTGTACTTCCGCCATCTTTAATTTTACTTTTTTAATGACGGCATCAGCATTTTCACCGTAGCGCATTACTACAATTCCTCCAACCCTTTCACCTTCACCATTTTCATCAAAAATTCCATAGCGTATGTCACCTCCCATTTGCACCGAACCTACGTCAATGATGCGCACAGGCACATTGTTAGATGTAACAAGTGCAATGTTTTCAATTTCGGCAATTGATTTTAAATATCCCAAACCACGAACAATATAGGACTTATCGCTCATTTCAAATTTCCGACCTCCTACATCATTGTTGTTCGCCTTCACTGCTTTTAAAACATCCATCATGGATAGATTGTAAAAATTGAGTTTTACAGGATCAATCACGATTTGGTATTGCTTTTCAAAACCGCCAAAAGAAGCCACTTCACTTACGCCTGATACAGTTTGAAGTGCAAATTTGATGTACCAGTCTTGCAAGGCTCTCTGCTCGCCCAAATCATAGCCTTTTGCATCTAAAGTGTACCAAAGCACGTGTCCTACGCCCGTTCCGTCAGGCCCTATGGTTGGCACTACCCCTTCAGGTAGAAGTTTTTGAGCGAAATTCAATCGCTCAGCTACCCTCGTTCTTGCCCAGTAAATATCTACATTGTCTTCAAAAATGAGATATACGAAACTCATCCCAAACATGGAAGTTCCTCGGATGTTTTTTACTTTGGGAATACCTTGCAGGTTTGCAACCAACGGATAAGTAACCTGATCTTCTAAAATCTGTGGACTTCGACCCATCCATTCTGTAAATACAATCACTTGGTTTTCTGAAAGGTCAGGAATAGCATCAACCGGATTTCTTCTTGCTTCATAAATACCCCACGCCAGCATAGCTGCCGCTGCTAGTAGCACAACCAAGCGATTGCGCAAGGAAAAAGAAATGAGCCGTTCAACCATTTTTCTTCGTACTTATTTCTTGTGTACCGCTGTCAATTCCATTTTGCATTTGGGGCAATTGCCTGTTTTGTCTGAAATAATTTCATGATCCATTTCACACTGATAAAAGACTTCTCCACTCTTCAATGTTGTTGTGTCATAGTTAAAGGTTTGTTCCGTTTTAATGGATGAATTATTACAAGAAAATAGATACATCGTTAATGCGAATACTGATAATTTTATTGTTGTTTTCATAATAATTGTAATTCTCCGTAAATATAGGCCGCAATTTTACCCCAATCCAAGAACTTTTTGATATTTCTTTAATTGTACCAATATTCTGACCCTTTCAATTATACAAAATAAGGAGTCCATTATCAGATTTGTCATAATTACGGCTAATTCTTTTTTTGATTTGGAGAATACTCGATACTATAGAAATATAAAGGAAACGTAAGTATAAAAAGAAAGGCTGTCTCATTTTAGGAGACAGCCTTTCTTTTTAGTGGGGGCTACTGGGTTCGAACCAGTGACCCTCTGCTTGTAAGGCAGATGCTCTGAACCAGCTGAGCTAAGCCCCCCCTTTGAGGGCTGCAAAATTAAATGTTTTTATTTTTAATACAAGAAAATAATAAAATTATTTTTAAATCGATTTATTTACTCATAAATACCTTTGTTTTCGTCAAAAAATATAACCATGCAAAGTGATTGGCATTTTCTTGTAAAAACCTAAAAAATAGCATGACTAAAATCATTCCATGTTTTTGCATGTTCTCTCATATTTCTATTATTTTTGTCATACATAATATCATTTAGTAAATAACAATAAACGAGGACAATTATGAACAAAATAGAGATTAAAAAAATCCTTATCGCAGTAGATTTTACAGAGACTTCTGAACTGGCAATAACTGAAGGCATCGGTTTGGCAAAGCTACTTAATGTAGGCATCACCCTGCTTCACGTAATAGAATACAACCGATTTTCATCTCCTATTGCTAATATGGATGCCATTGTACCAAGCAGTGAAGTGATTGAGGATTTGGTAAGGAAGAAATTCGAAAAAAAGGTTGCTGAAATTGAAAGTGAATCAGGAATTAGACCTGATTTTAATATAGAAATTGGAAATATTCCTACTGAAATTATCCGTTTTTCAAAAGAAGAGAATATGGATCTCATTATCATGGGAACCCATGGTGCGTCAGGTTTCAAAGAATTATTCATTGGAAGCAATGCACAACGTGTGGTTACTCTTTCAGAAATTCCGGTATTGACCATGCAACAAAAAACAAGTATTGCCGCCTTCAAAAATATTTTGATTCCAATCGACAATTCTGTTCATAGCAGAGAAAAAATAAACATAGCCATGGTTTTTGCAGAATTATTCATTGCTAAAATTCATATTATTGGCCTGCCTGATTCAAATGAAGCTGAAGAAATGGCTAAATTCCAAATTAAACTAAAGTCAATAGAGGATATCATTACAAAAGGTAATCTCACCTATTCTGTAACGCTTGTAAGTGGGCATAGTCTTGCAAAATCTGCATTAGAGTATGCAGCGAAAAACCAATGTGATTTAATTATAATGAACACAGGGCATGAATCAAAAATTACTGGAATTTTCCTTGGTGCCTTTGCTCAACAAATTGTGAATCACTCATTGGTACCTGTATTAAGTATTAGACATTTGGAGAACGAATATACAATGACGAATCAAGGTTACGGCGTTTAATGAGGGGCTTTGGTTTTTTTTGGAAAGAAAAACAGCCTTTTCAAAGAAATTGAACTCTTCTTTTTAAGAATGCCTAACAGCGTTCTATATCTGTCTGGTAAATTGGTGGGTTAAAGTAACTTTAACCAAAATAATTCAGCAAATCCTGTTTTTTCTGTGGCGAAACTTCTACTTCACTTCCATCATTCATCACAATACTACCGCCACGGCCTTTATGGTATTTTTGAATGGCTTCTAGTTTTACGATATGACTTTTATGCACCCGCATAAAACCAAGTTCGGAGAGCATGTCTTCAAAAAATTTCAAAACTTTGCTGACCACTTTTTTCTTTCCATCTTTTAGAAATATTTCTGTGTAATTGCTGCTTCCACTAAGTCGGATAATGTCAGTGATAAAAATGACTTCAAAACCTGTTGTGGTTGGCAAAACCAATTTTCTATTTTCAGGGTTCTTCAAATTATCATAAAGCACTTTTGAACTTACATTCGTTTGTTTTTGATTTAAATGTAGTTTTACTTTATTAACTGCTTTTATAAGCTCATCAATGTCTATTGGCTTTAGGATATAATAAGCGGCACTAAAATTAAACGCTTTGATGGCATAGTCATTAAATGCTGTGATAAAAATGGTTTCGAAGTTTAATTCTGCGGTTTGTTCCAGTACATCAAAGGCATTGCCAAAGGGCATTTCTACATCCAGAAATACCAATTCAGGTTTTAGGTTTTTAATAGCTATAATGGCAGAGGGAACATCGTCAGCTTCACCAATTACTTCAATATTTTCGCAATATTTCTCGATATAGGCAAGAATCGTTTCACGGGACGCTTTTTCATCATCAACAATTAGAGCCTTTATATTTTGTTTCATGTGTGACTTTACTATTTATTCAAAATGGATACTATTAAAACTTATGCAATAACTTCATTCATGCGATGAGGCAGTGAAATTTTTACGAGCGTTCCCCCGCCAACCCCATTTTCTTCCAAATCTGTAATTTGAATCCCAAGGGTAGTCTTGTGAAGCTTATTCAGAATTTCAATGCGTTCCTGGGTGTTTTTTATACCTGTACTTTGATAGGATTTCTGATGGGTGGTTTTAAGTTCTGATGATTTTTTTCTTCCAATGCCATTGTCATAGATGGTGCAAAATAATTTTGACCCTTCAATAAAAAATTTAACTTCCAAACTTCCCTTTTCCTCTTTGTATCTCAATCCGTGCCAAATGGCGTTTTCTATATAGGGTTGTATCAACATAGGCGGAACCTGCACCGAATCAAGCTCTATATCAGATGCAACGTCTAGTGAAAATTCAAATTTATCTCCAAATCTAAAATGTTCAAGGTCAAGATAAATACCGAGGGTTTCAATTTCAGAAGCCAATCCTACAAAATCTTGGTCACTGTTTTTAAGGACAGTTCTCATCAGTTTGCTAAAGTCTGACAGATACTTATTAGCACTGCGTTCATCACTTTTTGCAATAAAATTATTAACGCTGTTTAAAGAATTAAAAATAAAATGCGGATTCATTTGTGTGCGCAAGGATTGAAGTTTCACCAACATGTTAGCCTTTTGTTTCTGCCGGATATTGCGAACCAAAGCCCAGGTAAGCAATGCAAATACCATTAAAATACCAACTAAACTCCATAAAATATTGCGTTGTCGTTTAATGCTTGCTTCTTTTTCCTTTTGGGTATTCATTAAGCCTTTAATTCTGGCTTCTTGTCTCAAAAACTCTTGATTGAGCGCAAGATTTTCCTCCTCGCTGCCAGTTTGCAAGGATTTAAAGGAATCTGACAAACGAACATAACGCTTATACACATTCAACGCTTTATCGTATTGCCCAAGGTTTTCGTAAGCTCTGGCAAGTTCTTTAACGCTCTTTTGTTCCTCAATGGCACTGCCAGTTTTCTTTGAATACTTAACACTTGCAAAAAGATAAGGAATGGCCTCTTGTTCCCTGTTTTCTTCGAGATAGGTAGTTCCAATATTATAGTTAGCAGCTTGCACCAATTTGAAATCATTGCTATTTAAACCTTCCTCCAAAAGACTGTTCTGAAAAACTATATTATCAACGGCCCTTCCGGAATTTATATTTAAATCTGAAATTTTCTTAGATACTTCTATCAAGTCAGTTTTTGAGATTTCGAATCCTGAATTTGCTTTCTTGTTTTTCTCCAAATCTATTACCGTATTATAAGCATAAAATGCATTAGCGGTATCTTTTTTCGCCACATACAAATCACCAAGTTCTTTGTAGATATTAATTTTATTTTCAGTGTTAACAGATGAATCCTGACTGAGAATTTCTAGGTCTTTAATGGCTTCCGATTTTTTACCCGTTTTTGATTTCAGTCTAGCCTTATTGTAGGCGCTGACATCTTGTTCAGTTTTACTAATTTTTTTCCTGCTTTTTTTTTCTTCATCCAAGTCTATAGCTTCCGTATATTTTTTTTCTTTCTCAAGCGATAGTGCCAGATGTTTCTCAACATAAGAAAGCCCTTTTTCATCTTTAATACTTAAAAATCCTTGACGTGCTCCTTTGAAATAATAAGTTGCTCTCGAATAGTTTCCAATATTGTAATACAAAGTCCCTAAGGTCGTATAGGCATAATATTCACCTTGCTTATCCTTTTCATTCAAACTTTTTTCTAATGCTCTCAAGGCTAATTTCATACTGTAGCCGGCATCTTTTGAGGAAATTTTATTGGCATTATCCAACATCTGCATCACCGTTTGGTTGCTCGTTTTTGTACTGTTTGATTTGTTTGATCGTTCTTCAGTATTAGTTTGACTAAAACCGAAAAAGCCCAACAAAACGAGTAATATGGATATAATAAATCTCAAGTAATTTGAATAATCGAAACAAATATACAACTCAAATTCAGCATGATGTTTTAAAATCGGTTTTGAAGCCATTCTTAAAGACATGTTCACCCTTTGTTTTTGATCTTTCACTCATTTCTAACTGCATTTTACGCATTGTTAAATTATGTTTCAAAGCATTACCTCAACTTTGAATGTACTTAAATGTAAATAAACATGAAAAAACAAATCATTTTCTTCCTTCTTCTTTCCTCATCTTTTGCCTATGCGCAACTTAATCTAAACAACATCAGCATGGGTCGTGCTGATTTTGTAACTTACCAGAACAACCAATTCAAGCTCAATGAAAACAGTGAATTTAAACAAATGGAGGCCAAATTTACGTTTGGGAATCTGCGAATTTATATGCTTAAGGCAAATGAAACCTTTTTAAAACCGAACCGAGGCATTGGAAATTATACGAGTTTGCAGGATGCCATCAGACTAAAAAAGATTGTGATAACCGAACTTGCAGGAGGCAGTGTAAATACCTTAGAAGTTCAAAATATTTCGAAGGATACGATTATGATTTTAGCCGGGGAGATAGTAACTGGAGGAAAGCAGGATCGGGTTATTGGCCAAGATATTATTATTCCTCCCAAAAGCAAAAAGCTTCAAGTTTCTGTTTTTTGTGTTGAACATGGCCGATGGTCACAGAATGGTTCGGGAAATCAGTTTGATGGTTACTACGGTGTTTCAAGCAATGCGGTTCGCAAAAAAGCAGTGGTTGAAAAAGACCAAAGCGCAGTTTGGGATAAAGTTGCCGACATGAATAAGAAGAACAAAACTGAAACCAGCACGGGCACTTACACCCAATTGCATACCTCAGAAGTACTCTCCAAAGAATTACCAAAATACAAGGCACATTTTGAATCATTAATGGCTTCCGACTCGGGTTATATTGGTTTTGTTGCAGTAACAGGAGATACCATTATCAGTTGTGATTTGTTTGCTACCAACAGGCTATTTAAAAAATCGGCCCCCATGCTTTTAAAGTCTGTTGCTGTTGAAGCCATTACCAATGGAGCCAAAGTTACCATTGCCGCCGCAACCGTTCTGAAGTTTTTAAGTGAATTTATGAAGGATGAAACGACGCAAGAAGAAACTGTAAAAAGCAATGGAACGATGTTGATGCAGAATGGCAAAAAAATCCACCTTAATTACTACAAAAAATGAAAAAGTTCCTTATTTACACTGCACTCTGCCTAGTTTTTAATTCAAATCATGTCATGGCTCAAAATCTAAATTACCCTCCAAATCCGACCCCGGAAATTAATCAAGCTAAAAAAATACAATTGGTTTTCTGTTTGGATGCAACAGGAAGTATGGGTGGATTGATAGAAACTGCCAAACAAAAAATTTGGAGCATTGCCAGTACCTTGCTTCAGGCAGATCCAAAACCAGAACTCGAACTTGGGCTTCTGTTTTATCGCGATCGTGGTGATGAATTTATTACAAAACCAATTTTTTTCTCCACAAATATTGATTCCTTATACTCAGAACTGATGGACATAAAAGCTACAGGTGGCAATGATGCGCCTGAAAGTGTAAATCAAGCATTGTTTGAAGCCGTTAATTCTTTTGGATGGTCAAAAGATACATCGGTTTATAAGGCCATATTCCTTATTGGTGATTGTCCACCCCACATGGATTATCCCGATGATATCAAATATCCTGTAAGTTGTCGCAAAGCATTAAAAGACGATATAATAATTAATACCCTACAAATGGGGAATTGTCACGGTGCTACGGAGGTTTGGCAAAAAGTAGCAACCATTACTGGAGGAGATTATATTTCAGTTGACCAAAAAGCAAACGGCTATGTAGTAAAAACACCTTGTGATGAGGAGCTTGCCCGATTACAAAATCAAATTGACAATACAGTTTTATACTATGGCACACCAAAAATAAGAATCAGTAAGACCACTGAAATTAAACAAGCCAATAAAATTTATAATTCAGGAAAAGCCAGCGAAAACGCAAGCCGTGCTGAGTATAAAAAAACCAAAGGCGCATCATCTGATAACTATTATAAGCATGATTTAGTAACAGATGTGGCGAATGGTAAGGTGAGTATGGATACGTTAAAAGATGTATATTTACCCGATACCCTTAAAGGCAAATCTCTAGATGAAAAATTGAAATATGTAAATGAAATGAAGGTTGCGAGAGATACGGCACAGCTAAGACTTGGGAAAGTAATGGAACAACGCAATGCCTATATTAAAGCAAAAACAGAAAGTGAAACAAGTGTAAGTAGCAATAGTTTCTCAAACAAGGTTTATGATTCAATGAAAAAGCAGAGTGCTAAAAAGGGAGTGGTGTTGAAGACGAAGGTGAAGGAATAAAAAGCGTAAAGTGAAAAATGAAAATGGTGAATGGTTATTGATAAATGGTTATTGATAAATGGTTATTGATAAATGGTTATTGATAAATGGTTTATACTAAATGGTTATTGAGATTTTGTTAATGCTTTAAAATTGGATTTATCAAACCCAGGCCTCCATTTGATATCGCGAGTGACCTTTCACCCGGCGTAAACCTAATAACGGATTAATATGCATATCTGACCGAATTATTTCTGGTGGGATGCTCTTTAGCAGAGCCCACTTCTGCTTCATCAGGTTGAGCAAATGTAAACGGTATTCAGGATTAATATTAAAGTGTAGATTTGTATCAGGATTTTTAATCATAAAGTGTAAACTTTTTTTAGGACGAGACATCGGTTTGGTCTCGTTTAAGACGAAAGCGTTTCAGCACGCCGTAGACACATTTGTGGTGAATCAAACATTGGTTCTCCGCATCAATATTTGTGGTGAAAATCGCCACCTTCGTCAAGCCGCAAACGATTAAGTACTGCAAAAAGACAATTCGAATAAAATGAAAATCACTAACCATGTAATGTTACTTTTCATATTTGTGGCAAATTCATATTCTCAAAACTTTGAAGAGGTCATTAAAAAACCACACAATTAGACTAAAATTTCTGACTATTGGAACATACTAAAATCTAATGACCAAGCACATCGTGGTCTCGAAAGTATTGACTCAAATGACAAGAACAATTATAAAAAAGCAATCCTCACAATTAAATATTATGGATTTCCAATTAAATCTTTAATTCCGTTTTAGTTGCTCTTCAATAATAATCAGCCAATGTAAATGAATGTTCTTTTCCAATATTCTATCAAGAATACACAAAGAGTTGGCTGTTTCATAATGGTTTTTTCAGTGGATTAAAGTTATATGGACAACCCACAAACTTTTGATTAAAATATTTTTTAAATCTTATATTAGTGAATAAATATTTTATATTTGCTTAACTAATCAATTAAAAAAATATGAAAAAAATCAAATTTAAGTTACTAATACCACTGGTATTATTGGCTCCATTCATTCTTAGCAATTGTTGCAAACCCGAAATTTCGGGTAATGTACCTAACACACTCCGTTCACAAGAAACCAACAATTGGTGTTGGGCGGCAACTACTCAAATGCTTGCGCAGCATTTGGGAATCACGGTTACTCAATGTTCTTTATCAAACCAGGACTTGGGTAGAACCGATTGCTGTAATCCTCAAACTACCGGCACTACTTGCCCCAAACGAAATGAGTGTAATGAACCAGGTTGGCTTATGTTAGATTATGTGGGGATGAAATTTTCGGAAAGTAACGCCGCATTGAGTTGGGCTGATTTAAAAAATCAAATTTTTTGCACCAAAAAACCTATGGGTTATGCTTATGGAACTCCGGGCGTGGTAGGTCATGTTTTAGTTATAAAGGGGTATATTACTTTAGGTGGCACCAATTATTTAGTGTTAAATGATCCTTGGGCTCCATGTGCGGGTCAAGAAAGAACCATAACTTATCAAGAATATGCTGACCCAGCTGGAACCGCCACCCATTGGAGTACATTTTATAATATTGAAAAAAAATAAACTTACTATTAAATAGAAAAGAAAATGAAAAATATAAAATTTTTAATCTCATTAGGGGTTACAGTATTGTTTATAAGTTGCAGCAATATGAAAAATAAAGGCAATAGCGATGGAAACACGCCATCAGAACCCAAAAAATACACCTCAGCTGCTGAAGCGGCAAATGCTGCAAAAAACGATATGCTTGCGGGCATGGATCAAAATGTGAACTTTGGGGTTGATAAGGAAAAACTCAGAGCATCAAAGCCTGAGGAAGCTATACAACGAAACCAAATTGACATGAACGGACTTATCAATGCAGATTCGTCAACAAGTTTCGAAAAAATAGCAATGAACGAGGGTAGTTCTGTAATTCCTTTTGTAAATAATAGGGAAATTATAGCCGTTTGTGGTTTATCAAACGATAATAACGAATATAGGATTACAGGATTAGGTGACAAGTATCTTACTTCTGAATTAAATATGATATACGCCATGAATGCCGAAATGAGGGGAAAAATAGCAATTATGGAAATTCAAAATCTTACGGCTACTATTTACGAATTGAAAGGTCCTAATGGAAACATGTATTACAGTTCTTATAATGGGCATAATATTAAGGAAGGGATTAGTGAATCAGAAATGATACG
>Ga0163144_10023393_pt1 | contig 12190 bp, 10 predicted proteins | sample OliLak19BULKMAT1_FD_123175 | JGI IMG/M metagenome (GOLD analysis project Ga0163144, IMG submission 123175) | Freshwater microbial mat bacterial communities from Lake Vanda, McMurdo Dry Valleys, Antarctica - Oligotrophic Lake LV.19.BULKMAT1 | ecosystem: Environmental > Aquatic > Freshwater >...
AAAGGGGTGATGCAATCTTTGTAAGTGGAGTCGGTCCCATGCGGCTTGCGGCGGCGGTATTCCCGATACCAGAGCCACTGCCCGGCTTTGATCCGGTTGATTTCGTGCAGCATGGAGACGGTGGGCGCATCATGAATGGGATGGGCTTTGGTGGCGTAGTCCACGTAGGCAGTGGTCAAAGCCTGGCCCAGAATGAGATGCACGCCGTCCAGGGCATCGTCGAGGGATGGGGCCAGGAGCACGGCGTTGGCCAGGCTCTCCAGGCGGGCGGAGACGGGCGCGTCCGGTTTCCCGCCGGGGAACTCCTTGACCCTTTGGCGCAGCCGACGGACGACCTCAGCTTGTTCCCAAATCTGCCGATGCAGAGCACTCTTGTCGTTCCAGCCTGGCAGATGCCGGCCCCATCCGGCGAGTATGCGGTGAACGGATTTTTCGAGATACTGCCAGTCGTTGAGCAGATCCACGGTCTTTGGTTTTGTGCGGGTGAATTCGTCAACCAGAAGGCGGCGCGGGGCGATGGGGAGTTGGAAGTCGTTCATTTGTGCCAAAGGTAAACGCGGCTTGCCACAGCGTCTTTGTCGGAATAGGGAAAGTTTGTGTCCAAAAATGACATCGCCCCCTGGAGCGTGCCCTTCACTCCGGTGGGAATCCGGTTGGATTCCACGCCGCCCCTTGAAATTCGGGCCCTGGAGTATGGGTACCTTCCCCGAACCGGGAAATGGTCCTACCAAAACGTCCAAAGCCCGTTCTGGCGGCTCTACTTTAATCCGACCGCAGGTGGTTGGATAGAAAGTGCTGGCCGACGAATCACGCTAACCCCCCGGCGCATCGTTCTCACTCCACCCTTCGTTCGATTCGACTGTGGCACCCAGCGTATCTGTTCTCATTTTTGGATTCATTTTTCCCTCGAACCCCAGCGCACCTCCTGGCGGGAACCCCTCGTCGTGAAGACGACCCCGCTTTTGAGCCGACTGGTCTCTGCCGCCCTCTCCGGGGCAAAGGGGAGAGTGCAGTCCGCTCCCGTGACCGCTGCCTCTGAGAGCCTGATCCGAATGTGTCTCGCCCAGACCCCTCTGCCGTCCACGCGATTTCCCGCCGACAGTGAAAGGTTGAACCGCGTCTTGGAAACCATGTCATTCCCAGCCTCGCATGTTTGCTCGAACCGGGAACTGGCCCGGCTCGCGGGCATGAGCACGGAGGGCTTTATCCGCTGGTTCCGGGCGCAAACTGATGCGACTCCGCATGACTATCTTGTCCGGCGGCGCATCCGTGAATCGGCCAGGCGGCTCGCCTATACCGATGACACCATCGAAACGATCTCATTCGACCTGGGCTTTCCCAACCGGCATTATTTCACCCGCATGTTTTCCCGGCACACGGGAATGCCTCCCGCCCGATTCAGAGCGTTCGCCGCTGCCTGTGCGCAAAAGAAACATTCCCCGAAAAAATTTCCTGATTAAAGATTTGTCCATCCTCTCGCAAGCTGGCAAGTCGTCGTCGCGAATATCTTATGACCTTGCGAGCCGTTTTTTTTGATTTGGACGACACCCTGGTCGTGGACGAGGCCGTGTCGCGCGAAACCCTGCAGGAGACCGCCCACCAGGCGTTTCAGAACCATGCAGCGGAAGCCGAACGGTTCGCCCGCGACGCTTCCCGCCACGCCAAAAGCCTCTGGCAGGCTGGTCCGGCTCATTCGTTCTGCCGCGCCATTGGCATCAGCGCCTACGAGTGCCTCTGGGGAAAGTTCGAAGGCGGGACGGAGGATTTGCGCGTGCTGCGCGCATGGGCGGAAGCTTTTCGTCCGCAGGTTTTCGACCAGGCCCTGCGTGAGCAATTGATCGAAAGCCCTGAAGGTGCCCATGATCTCGCGGAATACTTTTCGCAGGAAAGACGGCGGCTTCAGCGCCTGATGCCGGACGCCCTGGAAATCCTGACCCGTCTCTCTGGAAAGTACGCACTGGGAATGTTGACCAACGGCGCGCCGGATTTGCAGCGGGAAAAAATTGCCGCCAGCGGGCTGGGCGGCTTTTTTCAAGCCATCGCCGTTTCCGGTGAACATGGCATCGGCAAGCCGCGGCCGGAGATTTTCCAGCGCCTGGCCGCCGAACTCGGGGTGGAAACCCGGCAGGCGGTGATGGTGGGCAACAGTCTCGAACGCGATATCGCCGGGGCGAAAAACGCCGGGATGGTTTCCATCTGGTTAAAAATTCCGGGTTCCGAGGAACAGGCCCCCGTCGAGCCCGATTTTACCATTTCAGGACTCGCGGAATTACCCGCTGTGCTGGAAAAGCTGGAGACTTCGCACCAAGGGGTTTGAAAACACGGCTTGACCTTTCCGGCCCATTCCGCCATGCACTGCGAGCTTCTCCCTCGCGGGATCTTGCGAGGGACTGCTGCCTGCCAACCATGAGACTTTACCGACTATTTGCAACCGTGCTTTCCGTGGCGATGATCATCGCCTTCGTCCCCCTCCATGCCCAGGTGGGCTCCGGCCCCATCGTCAAGGATATCACGGTGGAATACGTGGGGCCTCCCGCCATCACGAAGGAGCGTGTGCTCGACAACCTGGCCACCAAGGTGGGCGAACCCTACAGCGAGCGGGCGGCCGAGGCCGATATCCGTGCTCTTTACGCCACCGGCGGTGTCGCCAACGTGCGAATCTTCGCCGAACCGATGGGCGACGGCGTCAAGGTGACCGTGCTCTTGCAGGGGCGCCCGGTCATTCAAGAAATCATCATTGAAGGCGCGGAACAAATCGGCATGAACCGGGTGCGCCGCGAGATCGGTTCCAAGGTCGGCGACGTGCTCAGCGAGGAAAAGCTCGAGGATGACCGCCAGAAAATTCTCAAGATTTACGAGGACCGTTACTTCTCCGATGTGGATGTGCAGTACAGCGTGCAGGAAATCGCGGGCAGCAATCGCGTGCGGGTGGTTTTTCAAGTCACCGAGGGACCCAAACTCGTTGTTCGCCGCATTACCTTTGTCGGCAACGAAAGCATCCTTCCCCGCGATATCATCAAGGTGATGAAAACCCGCACCTGGAACTTGTTGTCGTTTTTCAACAAAAGCGGACGGATGCTGCCAGCCCAGATTGATGAAGATCGGGCCGCCATCCGCACTCTTTACCAAAACCGGGGCTTCGCCGATGTCGAGGTCACGGACGTTCAGAGCGTACCCACGGCCAGGGATGGGGTGGATCTGACCATCACCATCGTTGAGGGTATTCAATACCGGGTCAACTCGATCAAGATGGAAGGGGTCAATGTCGTTCCCACCGAGGAACTCAAAGCCCGCCTGAAAATGATTGAGGGTTCGCTTTTCACCCCCAAGGGCATGGGCGACGACCTCAAGGTGCTGCGCGACTTTTATGGCGCGCGCGGCTATGTGGACATGGGCGCACAGCCGGAAATTCTGCCCTCGGCCGTTGGGTCGGTGGATGTGATTTACCGGATTGATGAAGGCGTCCAATCCTACGTCAATCTCGTCAATATCCAGGGCAACACGCGGACGAAGGATCGCGTTCTTCGCCGCGAGCTCGCGGTCAAACCCGGCGAGGTCTTCGACACCACTCTGGTAGACGTGAGCCGCAAGCGTTTGGAAAATCTGAACTACTTCTCCAAAGTGGAAATGGCTCCGACCGATACGATTGTTCCGGGCCGCAAGGATTTGAATGTCATCGTCGAAGAGAAGCGCACCGGGTCATTCAACTTCGGCGTCGGCTTCAGCACCACCGACAGTCTGGTGGGATTTGCGGAACTTCAGCAAACCAACTTCGACGTTTTCAACTGGCCGTCATTTATCGGAGCGGGCCAGCGCTTCCGCATCCGTGGCCAATACGGTTTGCAACGTAGGGATTTCGTCATCTCTCTGACCGAGCCCTGGTTTCTTGGCTACAAGCTCTCAGTTGGCGCGGAGGCCTACTACCGCGAAGCGAGCTTCCTTTCCGACGTCTATAATCAGTCCAATCTTGGCGTGGCCCTTCAAGTGCGCAGACAACTCTGGCGGGCCCTTTCGGGCCGGGCGGAATATCGGATCGAACAAATTAGAGTTTTCGATGTGGGCGACGTGAACAACGACGGTTTTGATGATGGTTTTAGCGGCAACGGACAAGTCGGCCCGATCATCCAGGATTCCGCCGGCACCTACCTCAAGAGCGTCGTCACCGGCGCGCTGACCTGGGACACGCGGGACAGCCTGTTTTTAACCCGCAAAGGCGAACTGATCGAACTGACCGGATTCATCGCGGGTGGCCCGCTCGGCGGCAACGTGCAGGATTATGGCATCTCGCTGGAGGCCTCAAAGTTCTTCTCGCTGCCTTTCGACCTCATCCTCCTGATCCGGGGCGAACTCTCGGTCGTGGATGGCTGGGGCGGCAATGATTCCGGCGATGACGATGGTTACGGCAACGGTGTGCCGATTTTTGACCGACTCTATCTGGGCGGTGCCAATAACTTGCGCGGCTTCAACTTCCGGGAGGTCGGCCCCGTGGATGTGGATGAGAACCCGATTGGCGGCAACTCCCTGGCTTATCTGACCACCGAAGTGACCTTTCCGATCATGTCCCGCGTGCGGGGTGCGGTCTTCGGCGATATCGGTTTCGTTAACCCCGATGCCTATGATTTCAGCACCTCAAACGTCAACGCCGACATCGGTTTCGGCCTGCGCCTGGATCTGCCCATCGGACCGATCCGGGTTGATTACGGCTACCCCGTCATTCACGATGGCTTCAACGGGCCTCCCGGAAAATTTAACTTTAATATCGGCTACCAATTTTGAACACTATGGCTTCGGGGTGGTCGAATCTTGAAGCCATCTGAAAACCCTCATCTTTCCCAAAAAAACCAACACCATGCGTAAACTCGTCGTCTCATCCATCCTCGCCGTCGCCTTCTGTGCGGCCTCACCCGTTGCCCATGCCCAGATCAAACTTGGCATTGTTGACATGAATTCCGTCTTTACCTCCTACTACAAGACCAAGGATGCCGAGGCCAAGATCAACGAAGCCCGCGCCGGTGCCAAAAAAGATCTCGATGAGCGCCTTGAGACCCTGAAAAAGGGCATGGATGACATCAACAAGATGAACCAGGATCTCGAAAAACCCGAGCTGAGCAAGGATGGCAAGGAAAAAGCGGCCAAAAGCCGCGACGAAAAAGTCCAGGAAGCCCGCAACCTGGATCGCGAAATCTCCGAATTCCGCACCAACAAAGAGAAACAGCTCCAGGAGCAATTTCTCCGCATGCGCAAGGACATCATTGATGACATCATGAAGGTCGTGAACGACAAAGTGAAGGGATCTGCCTTCGATCTCGTCCTCGACAAGAGCGGAGCCAGCATGGGCCAGATTCCCATTGTGCTCTACTCCCGCACCGACCTCGATTTCAGCAACGAAATCATCGCCTCGCTGAACAAAGCCGCACCCAAGCCAGCATCGGCTGCCGCCAACTAATTTTTCAGGCTGCCTTGCGAAAGTCGCAAAGCCAAAGAAACCCTCTGACAACCGGGAATCGTGCAAAACACGGTTCCCGGTTTTTCGTTTCCCCTGCGCCTGCTATTCGGACAATTTCCGGGAAAACAGGTGAAGAGGTCTGAGGACAGCCCTATCATTTAGCGATGGCGACACAGCCGGAAAAAAAAAGCGAACGCATTGCGGCTTATGTCAAAGCCCTTGGTCTGGACGTGGAAGGTCATGATCCCTGTTACCTGGCATATTTTGGCTGTTTTAATGCGCAGGAATATTACGAGGCCCACGACGTGCTGGAACACTTGTGGCTGCAAGGCCGGGATGGGAACTATGCCTTTTACAAGGGTCTCATCCAACTGGCTGGTGCTTTTGTGCATTTGAAAAAGCAGCGTGAGCGTCCCGAACACCCCAAGGACGGACGCCGTATGCATCCGGCGGTCAGGCTGTTTCGCCTGGCGGAAAAAAATATGTCCTCCTACCGCCCCGAACATCTCGGGTTGAATCTGGAGGAAATCTTCGCCTTGATTGGAACGTACGTTGCCAAGATCGAAGCGGCGGATTTTTCGCGGAATCCCTGGCACCCCGACACCGCGCCGGAATTACGCCTGCAAGCCCTCAGGGGGTGATTTCGAAGCGGGTTTCCCCCACGCGCGTGGCGCTGGAAAGGTCGGCGGTGGTGCCGGTTTCCGTGCCCACCCAGGAGCGTTTCTGCCAGCCCTCGGCCGAGCGTTCGATCAGGTCCGCCCAGCCGTCCGGCCAGGTGCACAAAGCGCCTTTTTCGGTCGTCTCCCACTTGCCTTCCGTGCCGCCGTTGATGGTGCTGAGGGCACGTCCGTTCGATTGCAGGGCCATGTATTGGTAGGAACCGTCGGGCTCCTTGTTCATGCGCCAGACCCCCACAAAAACGGCCTGGGGTCCCTCCACGCGGCTGGCCACAGCCTGGTTGGCCGGCGTGCCGTGCAAGGGCGTGCCCGGTGAGAAGCCCTTGTGATAAAAGCCGCCTTCCACCGCCTCGATCACATCGGTCCAGCCGTCATCATAAAGGGCGATAAGGCGTCCGTTTTCCTCACGCCACAGCCCGCGTTCGCCGCGTGCTCCGCCGGTGCTCTTGGTCCAGTTCGTCACCGCCTGTCCAGTGGGAAAAATGACGATGTCAAAGAGCTGACCGTGTTCGTCGGTGGTCGTCCATGCTCCGGGAAATTCCACGGATTTGGTGGAAGCGGTGCTCGGCTGCGAGCTGGGCGTATGAGTGGGCTGGGCGGCTTGTTTCGACGGGGGAGCCTTGTCGGACGGGCATCCAACCAGCAAGAGGGGCACAAACAGCACGAGGAGGATCCGCATCCCCTTCTTTCTCCGAATCTCCGGCGGGAAAAACAACCTTTTTCAACAGCGGAACGCATGCGAGTGTGATCGCGCGATGGTTTTGCCATGATTCATCCTTCGGAGGCGGCGGGTCATACCGACTATCAGCAACTGGCTGCCCGGATGGGCCGGGAGGTGTTGGAGCGCCGTATTCTCAAGCAGGCCGGGCTGTGGGCGAGGGAAGTTCACCAGGGCAGCGGATTTTTCAAACTTGAGAGTCTGATTCCGATTGATGAGATCCTTTCGTTTTTCCTCAAGCTGACCGGTGTGGCGGAGATCGGGCGGCGGAACTACCTCGATGTGCAGGTTGTCTCCAACGACGTCGTGCTGCCCGGTCTGCCCGCAGCCTTCGAGGGGTTCCGGTTGTTGCATTTGAGCGACCTGCACTGCGATCTGGAACCGGCGTTGATGGACGTGATCATCGAACGTCTCGGCGGCCACGCCTACGACGCCGTCGTCCTCACCGGCGACTATCACAACCAGATCGGCGAAACGCATGATTTCTCCCTGGAATTAATGGGCAAGCTTGTGCCGCATCTTCACGAACCCCGCCTGGCTGTTCTTGGCAATCACGACTTCATTGAAAAAGTGGCCTTCCTTGAAGACTCCGGCCTGAAGGTTTTGCTGAACGAAACGGAGCGGATTGGGCGCGATGGGGCCTCGCTCTGGATCTGTGGGGTGGACGATCCGCATTTTTTCGGAACCCACGATCTGGAGAAAGTGCGGGCCGAGGTTCCGGCGGGTGAGACCGCAATTCTCCTAAGTCACAGTCCCGAAACGTATCGGCAAGCCGAGGCGCTGGGCTTTGCCCTTATGCTCAGCGGCCACACCCACGGCGGGCAATGCTGTCTGCCCGGAGGGTTTGCCCTGGTGAAAAACGCGCCGGTGCCCCGCCGCATGCTGGCTGGCGCCTGGCAGTACGGATCACTGGCCGGGTATACCTCGCGCGGAACCGGCGGTTGCGGCGTGGCGGCGCGGTTTTTCTGTCCGGCGGAAATGACCATACATACTCTTAAACGTGCGCCGTGAGATTGACGGGGTGAGGCGGAGCGGCCATCTTTTTCGCGCATGATGTTTCCCCGTTTCCTCTCCACCGGAGTTCTTCTTGTTGCAACATTATCCCGCGCGGTCAGTGCGCCGCAGGACGCCGCCGCAGTCAATGCAGATGCCATCCTGCGCGATCTCGATCAAATCGAGCAGCAGCAAAAGCAAGCGATCCGATCCGCCCGCATCACCGCGATTTCCCAGATCAAGGCGGCTGCTTCCAACGGCACCGCTGCCGCGAATCTTTACGAGAAAGCGATTGAGGCCACGCAATTTGATGGCATCCGCAACAAGGGCAGTTCCTTCACCGATTGGAAGAGTTCCCATGCCGACATGCTGCGCAACAAGGAAATGCAAACCATGCTGCTCCTGCATTTGAAATATCTCGTGCTCTCGATGGAGCGCAAGGGTTCCGACAAACCGGAGCTCTTTGCCCCGCCTGCCCTTTCCTACGCGGTCGAAGTCGCCGCCTTCGATCCTGTCTTGCTCAAGCAGGCCGAGGCCATCAAAGAAAACACCGGCCAAAAAGAAGACATCGCCATGATGAAGGAAGTCCAAAAAATGAAGGACGAATTGCTCACTAAATCCCTCGCTGAAAGTGTCTTCGTCAAATGGCTGCGCCTCGGCTCCTGGCTGCCCAAGGCGGACGATTGGGAGCTTGCGCCCGGCAACATCTCAGGCATCCTGGAAAAAGATGTCCGCCCTTTCCTGCGCCAGGCGAAAAATCCCCAGTTGATCGAGACCTGGGAGTTTGAAATGAAAGTGCTGGCCGACCGCATCACCTTCGGCCGATTGGAACACCAGGCGGAGGAATTCAACACCGTCACCCGCCCGCGTCTGCAATTTTCCCGCGCCAGCGACATGGTGGAAATCGGCCAGAAAAATCGCGCCGCCACTGAGATCTACACCATGATCAAGACGTATCCGCAGCACCCGGATTTCGGCAAATGGGTGCAGAGCCTGCGCGAGATGCTCAAGCCCGCAGAGCCGGCTCCAGCGGCTTCTCCCGAAGCAGTCCCGGAGTTGCCGAAACCGGCGGGCTGAAATTTACCGGTTCTGCGGCGGATACATTTCCGCCATCAGCGCGCTGTATTTCCCGGTGATCACATGGCGCTTGAGTTTGAAGGTCGCCGTGAGTTCGTCGCCGGTTTCAAAGGGCTTGGAGACAAAACGGAAATCCGCGATGCGTTCAAAGGCCTTGAAGCCGTTGGCCGGACTGATGAGCTGGCGAATCTCCACTTCGAGGAGTTTCCGCGCCGGTTCGCTCGCCGCCAATTCCTGTAAATTGGCCGCCTGGATTCCCGCAGCGCGGAAACTCTCCAGCGCCGGCACGATCAAGGCACCAAGAAACTTTTGATCCTGCCCGACCACCATGCCGTGATCAATCAGCGACAATTCTGTCAGCCGGGCTTCCAGCGGCACCGGTTCGACATTTTCGCCATTGAGCAGGACAATCGTATCCTTCGAGCGGCCGAGAATTTTCAGGCAATCGTTGAAAGTGACCACGCCAATGTCGCCGGTGTTGAGCCATCCGTCGCGCAGCACCCGCGAAGTCTCACCGGGATTTTTATAATAGCCCTGCATGATCTGCGGGCCCTGTGCGTGGATTTCGCCACGGCGTCCGCGTCCTCCATCGCGGTGCGATTTGTCGGGATAGAGGGTTGCGCCCGTTTGCAGATCCACGATGCGGATTTCCGTGCCGGGATAGGGCCGGCCCACCGTGCCAATGACAAGATTACTCCAGGTGCGCACAGCCAGCACCGGCGAGGTTTCGGTGAGCCCGTAGCCTTCCAGCACGGGGATGCCGATGAAGTTGAAAAATTCGTCAACATGGGGCTGGAGCGCGCCGCCGCCGGAGATCGTGCCGCGGAAATCGCCACAACCCACCGACTCACGCAACTTCGCCAGCACGATGCGGTCGAGCGCGCGATGGGGAAGAAAAAATAAAATCCAGCGCAACAAATGGCCCGCACCGAGGGACAGATTTTCCGACAGGCCGCGTCCGCTCAGGTCGAGTTGTTGCCCGACAAAAAACCGTTCCGCCCTTTTCACATGGCTTGTGCTGATCCGCGCGGCGTGGAAGAGCGCGCGGCGGTGGGCGGGTGCCTTATCCACCCGGGCCATGATTTTCTGGTAGAGACTTTCCCACAGGCGCGGGGCCGAGGCCATGAGGGTCGGGCGCACGATTTTCAGGTCTTCGCCGATCTGGCGCACGTTCGTGTAATACGTGCAGGCGCCCATGCTGATCGAGACCATCTCGAAGATGCGCTCGTAACTGTGCCAGATGGGCAAAATCGAAAGCATGCGGTCGCCGGGAGCGAGGTTGAAAGGGAGGTTGCCGATTTGCGACGCCATGTTCGCGTGAGTCAACTGCACACCCTTGGGGGTTCCTGTGGTACCCGAGGTGTAGATAAGGGTGAAGAGGTCCTCCGGCCGCACGGCTTGGGCGCGTTCCTCAGCGCGGCGGTCGCCTTCCGCGCGTAACGTTTCGCCAAGGGTGACAAGGTCTTCCAGCCGCAGAACGCCGCGGGGCGGGGCGGCTTTCGGAGCCATCAGGATGATCTTCTCAACGCCGCGCAATTCGGGCCGCACTTTTTCAAACTTCGCCAGCACCTCCTCGTCCTCGAGAAAAACGAACCGCGTGTCCGCATGGTTGAGGATGTACACGATTTCCGACTCGGTCACATCCGTGCCGCGCGGCACGTCGGCGCAGCCCGCGAGCAAGATGCCGTAGTCACACACGATCCACTCGGCGCGGTTGTCGGCCAGCAGCCCCACGTGTTCGCGCGCCCGCAGGCCGAGATGGATCAACGCTGTCGCGAGGGCCAGTCCGCGTTCGTAGAGCCGACGATAGGAGAGGAAGTCATACTGCTCGCCTTTGATCTTGGTGGCGAAGGCGGGAAGATCGCCGTACCGGTCGGCGGCCACGCGATAAAGCGAGGCCAGGGTTTCTTCACAAATGCGGGACATGGAATTTAAAGGGCGGGGGGTTAACGACCAAGCTTTCTCTAGTAATGGAATCTTTCTCAGCCACAGTAGACGATGCGTCTTCTAGCGCAAATCCGGCTCGAAATCAACCCATCGTACCAGCGGGGCCAGCACCTGCCTTCCCTCCTGGTGCCAGGTCACCGGCGGCTCCTGCATTTTCCCCAGCGGACAAATGCGCGAAGGCCCCAGCGCGGCGGCCCGTTCCGCATAATCCGGCGTGGCCGGCCAGATGCCAATGGCGCCCAACCAGCCCTGCACCGGTCCGAGTGCGGCGGAGAGATCGTCCGGCAGGGGTTTGACGAAAACCACGCGGTTCAAACACGACGAGGCAAACCACGGATCGTCCTCGTAAATCACCGTCCACGCCGTCGAGTCCTCGCTCTCCCACAATTGCACACGCGGATCGCTGGCCGCACGAAAGCGGTAATTCGCGCGGATGTCGTGAATCTCCGCCGCCTCCGCCGTGGTCACTGCGCTGCGCGGATCGTGGGCCTCATGCCGGGCCATCTCCGCGGCCAGCCGCGCCGCATAGCCCCGCGCATCCCCCGCCACATAGAAATCATGCGGCGACAGGCAGCCCTTTTGGTCGAAGAGCGAGGCATCCCGAGCGGCCAGCGGGACGGAAACAAGCGCCGCATCCTCAAAAATAATCCCCAGGCTCACGCGATGCGGATGCGGCTCAAAGATCACACCCGGACGCGCCTGTTTGCGAAAATGTGAGATCGTTTCGTCCGATCCGAAGACCACCCAGGCCTGCGCCTCGCGCAGCCATTCCGGCGGCAGTTCGCGGCGAACTGCGGTGAGCGCGCGGAGCGGCTCCGGCAGCAAATCCAAAAATGCCTCCACTTCCGGCAGGCCCTGCGAAGGAATTTTCACCAGATTGCGCGCTCCCAGCAGCAACCCGCGCGTGAGACTTTGCAGCGCCGCATGCGGCGTGTTGCCGCTTACGACGTGCAGGATGGGGTCCAACGCATAGGCCCGGCTGAAATGGCTGCCGTAGGGCCGGAACCCGTCGAGAATTTCCGCGTGTCCGAGTTCCAGCTGCACGGTCTCCAGCAAATCACCGTCGGAAAAATTCCCAAGCAGCGGAAATTTTTCCGCCGCTTTTACAAGGGAATGTGCTCGTTCCGCTGTCTTCATGGTGTGCGCATCAGCCTTCCTTGGGCGCAAGTATCGAATATCGGGTCCGGATTCTGCAACAGACTGTAAAGTACATAGACCGGCTTCACCGATCCACCCGCAATTTCCGCAAGGTGCTTCCCAGCGGAAAACGCGGCGCGCAAATCAGGATGCCGATGGATTGGTCGCGGAGTGGGTTCCTCATTCTTCCCAAGA
>Ga0163144_10023396_pt1 | contig 12189 bp, 13 predicted proteins | sample OliLak19BULKMAT1_FD_123175 | JGI IMG/M metagenome (GOLD analysis project Ga0163144, IMG submission 123175) | Freshwater microbial mat bacterial communities from Lake Vanda, McMurdo Dry Valleys, Antarctica - Oligotrophic Lake LV.19.BULKMAT1 | ecosystem: Environmental > Aquatic > Freshwater >...
CTCGTCCCGATCTCGCCCAGGTACGCCTCAAGCCGCGCTTGCGCTGCCGCATCCATCTCGTAGCTCATGCCCGTCGATCGCACAGCCCGCGGCACCGGGCCAAATTTACCGCAGTAGTGCTAGAGGCCTAGCCGCTCTGCCACAACAGCGGCACCGTCCAAGAGCGTGTCGAATGTGCCGACTGTTGGATGGATCGCGGCGGCCGCAACAACCTCCTCTGGCCTAATACGGGGGGCATCGATTTCAGCCTCCAATACATCGGCATGTTCACGATCGCGTTTTCGTATGTCGGCGATCACGCCCCGCCTCAAACTCTTGTCGTCATTGTCCGGCGGCGGCCACCTACTTGGATCGAGCAAAGGCATTCCCTCTGACGCGAAAATGGCGTCAACGATCGTCGCGCAAGTGACGCCGACCTCGCCGGGTCCAAGACGGAGCATGCCTTGCGTATCGAACGCTGTCCGGCTGTACCGGAAGCCATACGGAAATCCTTTCTCTTGGTGTAGTTGAGAAACAAGCTGACACTTAGCCTTGAGAAGCAGCGCCCTCTCTGGTGGGATTCGCGGCTCAACCCAAACAATGCCAGGCCGTGCAGGGTCATCCGTGATCGGCTCATCGCTGAGCTTGCGGTGGGTTTTCAGTTCGAAGAAACGGATCCCCTTCTTCCAGCGGTACAAGATACCTGCGTGCGCCCATGCTCTGGCGCCATGCGTCATCCGTGCCGCTACAACGCCGAAGTCGCGCAGCCCACGGCACTCTGTATTGCCTCCGGCCAAACAGATGCGTTCGAGGACCGCTGCTCTGCTCATTCGATTCCAGCGAGAAGCTCATCCACCCGCGAACAGTCGTCCTTCGAGAGCCGCTCTCGTACACTTCGTGCAAACGACTCACGCTGCTTCAATCTGTCCCGTGCCGGCGAGGAGATGGACAGCATCGCAAGAAGATGCACGGACGATAGCGTGCTGTAGTCCTCGGCTAGGACAAGATCACACACGTCGAACGCACCCCGGCGAAGAAGGGCGTCGATCGCAGTGTAGATCAGGCAGACACCGTCCTCCGGCTCGTCGTCACTAGCTGTCGCACGAATCTGTTTTGCGAGTGAGGACGCTTCCTCTTGCGCTTGACTAACTAAGACGAAGCCGATGGGACGAGCCAAGCGCCTCCCGACATCGTTTGCTGCGCTGGCCCAACTGCGCGCGACAGCATGCCCGTCTTGGCCCATGGACGTCGACTCCGGAGCAGCGTATGCCCTGGTTGCATTGTTCAAATCGAAGCTGAACATGCTCATTGGAACATCTCCTCCAGTTTCTTCGTGATACTGCCGAAGAAAACCTTGTTTTTGATGTGCCTCAATTCCTCTAGAGCCGACCAGACGTCATCGCTTTGCGGCTCAAAATCAATGTCTCTGAACACGTCGATATCCAGTACAACAGGAACCACGGATTCTGTTACTCCAGAAACATCGATCGCATGGGTAATGGATGCTGTTGCACCATCGAAAGGGAGCAGCAGCCGTACGAAGACGCCGGAAAGAACCTGGGGTAGTGTAGGCCCGATCCTCGGAAATGTCTGGAAGTAGTCATCGAAGGACTTGATAGGCTGTGGCAGTTCAATCCGATTGACATACCGAACTGCAAGCCTCGTTACCGAGCGCGGCTTGACCGTCTCTGAGTAAGCTCCCCAAGCACGCCTCGCCTCGTCACGCAGTTCCTCCCAGTTTCGATATTGAGGAAGCCTGCTGAGCGCGAACCCGTCTAGACGCGCTTGCATTGCTCGGCTGCGGTCGGCGGACCATGCCAACCAGCCAAGGCGCTTCTCCTTCTTACGGGGAGCGTTGTCGTTCACTTTCAGAACGAACTCGTATTCGATGCGGTCCTGCTTTTCGGGGAATGAGTCCCGAACCACCTCGTGGACGCCCGCGAGCTTCTCAAGCGTCAGACCGGGGGCGTCGACCCTGAGGTCGATGATCGCCTCGGTGATCGGAGCGTGCGCGAGGTGGGGGTGGAGGCGGGGTTCCGTCATGGCGAGGCGAACACGTGGGTGATATCAGGATCCCTGCTCCATGCGTTCAGCAATCGCCACAGGTTTTCCACAGCATGCGGTCGCAGTTGCCACAGGTTTTCCACAGCTCTGTCACAACAAGATACGTGCCAGAATGCTTGGTCATATGTTCAGGTAAGGGAGTAACAGCCGGACGTTCGTGGTAACTGAACCGATTGTCCGGGCGATGCGCCTCGTAGTTGGCCGTCAGAACGACTCCCTCTACCACCTAGGCGCCGACGCCTTGCCGGTCGCGGACGCCAAGGGCCGGCGGTCATATGCCGGGCCTTCCACTTGTCCACAGCCCCCGTGCGGCCTTTCGCCAGCGCCGTCCGCAGTACCCAAGCGCAAGCGCCAGGGCCCGGTCAGCGCGGACGTGGCGCGCCCGGACGTGGGGCGCGGGGATGTCGGCACGGACGACCGTACCGAGCCGGCTCCCGCCAGCGGCTTTACGGCCCCTGGGCCGGACCTGTTTTTGGGCGTGGTTAGCTGGCCACATGAACGAGCTATTCAGTTTTTCCCGGTCCTTTCGGAACGTCTTCCGGCCCATGCTTGGCGAGTGGGGTGGCGGCCTCACCACGGACACCGACCGTTGGGGGTCGGCCCGCCGCGCCATCGCTGAGGCGCTCAAGCTGTCTTTGGCCATCGCCCCAGGGTGCTCACCGTGGCCGGCGCTCGTCGGACTGGGGGGCGTGCTCCCGCACTGGGCACCGCAGGAACGACAGGAGCGCCAGGGCGGATGGGTGCCGCCGAGGGCGGCGCCGCCGCTACCGCCGCTGGTAGCTCCGGAGATGCTGGAAGGCGCGCGACTCCGCGGGAAGATGGAGCGCGAGCGTCACCGGGCGATCGACGAGGCCCGGCGAGAAGTGGACGAGGCGCTGGTTCGCCAGCTCAAGCGGCGATGGCCCCACGGTCGGGGAGTGCCGAGCTAGCGCCGTGTCGGCGCGTGAAGGTCGACGAAGCGGCGCAACCCCGCCGCGCACGTCCTGCCTTTAATGCGTGGAGTTACCAGGCGATGGGCGACATTGCTGGACCAATGTCCAGGGCGAACTTTCTTCAAAATCCAACCTTGTCAGCGGCGGTGCCGTGTGCTGCTCTCTTCTGTCTCCACCCCGCGATGTCGGCGCACGAATGAACTCATGCGCGCTTCGCGAGGCAGACATGGACGACCGCTGGATCTACCTGTTCGGGCCCTTGGTATTTGCGGCTCTGCTGTACGTCGTTCCCCGAGTCCCCTGGGGACGCTTGCGGCGCATCGTTGTCGGTCGCGCGTCGATTGAGTTCGATGCGCCTCCGAAGCTGCCTGCTGCGCCACCGCCTCGACAGGCGCCCCCCGCGAAACCCAACGCTCCCGCCCGCCTTCGGCCTCCGCGCCGCCGCCAGAGGTGACCAGGAGAATGCGAGCGCCGCGGAACATGGAGAGAGCAGGAAGAGTGGTCGCTGCTGCGAGCGGTCGGAAAGACACAGCTCGACAGCGACCCCGAACAACCCAGCTACGACCCCGACACGCTGGACGTGCTCGACAAGTGGGAAAACAAGTGGTTCACCATCTCGGACGCGACGCTCGCGCGGCACGCGCCCGACGTGCACAAGTGGTTCTTCAAGAACCTCTCGCAGACCGACGGCCCGGCGGTCGTCGTCGGCGTCGGCACGTTCGTCGAGCGGTACGAGAAGATGGACAAGGCCGAGGCCGAGGGCGGGGTGAAGTCGGGCAAGGCCGCAAAGAAGCTGCTCGCCGAGCGCGGCCTCAGCAAGGCCGTGATCGCGGAAGCCAAAGGCCTGCTCGAGACGCTGGGCGGCATCTCGGGCCCCCTGCCGAGCCTGCCCGACCTCGCGGCGGACGCCGAGCAACTGGTCCAGTCCGAAAAGGCCATGTAGGCCTGGTACCTGGAATGGAGCCGGATCGCCCGCAAGGTGATCGCGCAGCGCAGCCTGCTGCGCCAGCTCGGCTTCTTGCGGAGCAGCGGCAGCGGCGGCGAGGAGGTCGAGGTCAACGACGAGGACGAGACCGAGCCACGCGCGAACAACGGCAGTGACACGCCGGAGGCTTCGGGTGCGGACTTGGCCCCTGTCCCGGACGCGGCCAAGGCCAAGAAGACCAAGCAGCCTGTCTGACTACGTTCCTCCCCAATCCACCCCACCCTATCCCGAGCCGGTCGCCTCACGAGCTGCCGTGCGGCGACCGGCATCCCGAGTCGCTTCTACTTTCGAGAGGTCCCCCCTCATCGAGCCCGTGCTCTCCCGATAGATCCAGACGAGCTCGAAATAACTCGCGCCCCAAATTCCATTCCGTGGAAGGCCCTGTTCATTCGGGTCGTCGCTCAGCCTTGGCCAAGATGGGAATAGGGCTTCCAGGTGCGCCTCGGCTCCACGGCGCGCGACGGCGGGGCGGATTTCACCCGAGCGGTCGTCGGGACCAAGGTCATGCGCCGCCACATGGGCAGCGTCGCGCTGAGCATGCGGAAGGACCTGCAAGCGTCCTGGGACGAGCTCCAGCGCAGCGGCAAGACGACCGTGCGGCTCCCGGAATCGATGCTGTTCCGCAACCTCGCCCGAGGCACCATGAGGCTCGGCTGGGGCGAGGAGCGCAAGCTCGGCATGAGCCTCGTCTACGGCGAGGGCGCCTCCGAAGACGCCGTCGCGACGATCGCGATCGACGGCTGGGATCCCAGGACTGGCCTGCTCGCAGTACCGGAGCCCAGCTCGTCGACCCCGCGGCTCTCGTGGAGCCTGCCTGTACAGGTGACGCAGGGAGCCGACCAGCTCGGCAAAGAGCTCCAGGACGTGCTCCTCTTCGTGCCCTTCGAGGGTGAGCTCGACTGGTCGGCCGTGCGGAGCAACTGAAGCGCCCTCCTCCCGGACAGCGTCCATCCCTTCCCCAGGGCGCCTCCTCTCGCACCCTCGCCGGCGCCGGATCTGTCATCCCCCGCCAATCAGCTCGCCTACCCCGTTACCGCGAGCGAGTCAGCTCATGACATGGGGGAGGGTCACTTTCGTTCGTGCGTCTGGAGGGTCTTTTCGACGTTGTCCAGGGCCTTCAAAATACGGTCCTTGATCGAAGGGCCGGTGTTCTCCCGGTCTGTGAGCGTCGCGGTGTGGGCGGTGCAGAGGTTCTCGGTATCTGCCCACCTGTCGGCCAGGTCTTTGGCCCAAGCACGGAAGTCCTGCGCTGCCCCGGGACGCTTTTCCAGCGCTTTTGCCAGGGTGGGGTGGAAGCTCGTTCTGTCTTTCAACCCCAGGAGGCGCAGCGGTGAAGGCAGGCGCAGGTACATCAGGGTGTCGTCGACGTGAATGGTCTTCGTTGCGGGGTGGCGGACGAGCACAGAAGAAAAATGGACGTTCTTGTCGGGGGAGATGAAATCCACTCCTCGGGGAACGGAAAACTCGAAGTCTTCGGCGAAGAGTGCGTGTGTCTCCTGATCTTCGGTCCTCGTCGCCTCCCACGGAAGGTCGGGGAAACGCGAGAGATGACGAGCCGTGCCGTACAGGCGGGCGTTCGGGTAACGTTCGCGCATGCTCTTCACGTGCAGGGTGTGGAACGGGTGCACGTTGACGACGGCGTCCACGTCCTGCCCTCCGCGGGTGATCTCGTCCAGGTCTCGCTTGACCGGCTCGCTCAGGGTGTAGGAATCGAGGAAGACGAAGCCACCGCTCTTCCGCCGCACGAGCGAGACGTGCGTGCCGGCGTCGAGGATGCCGGCGATCTTGAACGAGCCGCGGATATTCCAGAACCCGTCGGCGACCTGGAGGATGCTGGGGTGCATTCGAGGGAAGTGGCTACCTCCTCCCCATCGCCGCGGCAACAAAGCGGAGGTTCGTGGACACCTGGTAGGTGCGCGTCGGGGGAATAGGACTTCCAAACGATTTATGGAACGCCAAGTCTCTTTGTGACCCGCCGCGCGAGCTTACATGATCGTCCTCATGCGCGTTTCGAGATCACCGCCAAGTATTCAAAAAGAAGTGTGGATCCTGGGTCTGCTCTGGTGGCCGCCGACCGCCAACGACACGGAACTTCGTCGGCGTGATCCTCCCCCGCCGAGGTGGACAGGGTGACTATGCCGCAAGCGCGGCGACGTGTGCTTTCAATTCGAATCTGTGACGAGCGTGGGCGCGTCGGGCGCGTCGGGCCCGACAAGCGTGGCGGGCGCGGTCGGCGCGTCGAGCCACAGCTCGAGCTGCGCGGGCGTGCCGTACGAGGTGATCTGGAGTTGCTCGCCGTCGTAGATCGTGGCCGTGAAGTCTTGAACCTCGCCGAGATCGAGCACCGGGTTGCCGTCGGCATTGACTACCTGCACCGCGACGGCGTGGTCGGCGAAGCCGTGGACGGTGCCCGTGGGCTCGTCCGTGGTCACCGTGATTGGCGAGTCGGCGGCGAGGGCCACGGTCGCCTGGTTGTCCACCTGCAGGGTCTCCCACACCCTGTTGTCGATGATGCGCATGATGCCATGCTCATAGGTGCAGGACACGAGCGGGAGATCGTCGAGATCGGAGCAGAGCAGGTCGCATCTAACCTTCGCGCTGTCGCAGGGCACCTCGTACTCGTGGCCGAACACGGTGATGATCAGCTTGGCCGCGGAGGCGCCGGCGGGGATCGCGAGGACGGCGGCGAAGGCGAGGGCAGCGCGAGCGGAGCGGGAAAAGGGCTTCATGATGGTTCTCCGGGGGGCCGAGGTCGCGAGGTTGCGATCGGCGTCGAGGGTTCCGTCGGCGCGGCCAGCAGCACCTGCTCCGTCCGCGTACCGATCTCCTGGCCAGCGCTACGCCGCGGGGACCGGAGATGCAACGCGGCCGGAGATCTTTCGCCGACCGGGCTCTCGGCGCGGGGCCGTGGGGGAGACGTGAGGCCAGGCCGATCTCGCAACTACGACCCTCCGGCACCCTCGTGACCACGGCGCGCGGTGATAGGCTACTCAGCTCGGCGGATGAGTGTTGCCAGTCCCGGTGGTTATGAAAAATTTCGACGACCAGCGGGGTATTGGGCCGGTCTATCCGATGTGGATAGGCTGATCCGGGTTTCGATACCTGGACGGTCCTCTCGCGCTGCTACGAGGCGGCCGCCCTCGCCCAGGCGAGAGGGTACCGATTGCCACCGGGATGGAGGGATTGACCGGAGCGCCAAAGCGAGAATTTGAATCGCGGAACGACCGGCGCTTCGGCCGCAGGGTCAATCGCGTGAATGGCCGCTCCACGATTCGCGGCGGCGTTTCAGTGTTGCAAGTGCTCCGGCAGCTCGATCGGCGTCCCGCGATAACAGCCAATCGAGTACGGAAACTCGTTGTTGACGTGGTAATGGTACATCGTCTTCTTCTCACCATCCCAGTCGATCTCGTGGGTGTGACCATGGCACTCGTCGAGGTCGTCGTTGGTGACGAGCTCCCCGCTCTCGCCGCGCGGACCGAACACGCCGAAGCCGTCGATCGCGTAGCCGAAGAGCGGGGAGTGCTCGCCAGTCTCGCCCTGGTTGGGGAAGCAAGCCCACGAGTATGCGTGGTAGTGATACTGCTTCTCGTACGGGTGGCCGAAACACTTGTCGGGCGGGAGCGCCGCGACCAGGTCGTGTACCTTGAGCTGCTTGTCGGGCGCGATCTCGGCGTGCCAGGCCGATCCGGTCTGCGTGACCAGGCCAATGAAGACCGAGTGTATGCAGGACGGTTCGTCGTTCGGCTTCGGGTCGCGGGGAAGGGTGATGTTGATCTCGTAGGCATCGATGGGAATCTCGGCCGCGCTGTCGTAGCCACTGGCTGGAAGCGCCGTGTAATACTCGTAGTCGGCGGTGCCTTCCTGGACGGGGAACTGGCCGGTTGGATGATTGGGGAGACCGTTGCCGACGAGCACGCGCTCGGTGTCCGTCATCGTCATCTCGAATTCGCTCTTCCAGTCCGCCGCCGTCTTCAGGGCTTGCCGCGGTTCGTCGTCACGCGCGGCGGCCAATACTGCTTCATGCCCAGTCTGAGCGCCCTGGAGTGGCTCGGCGCGCTGGAATAGGTTCTAAGCCTCATCGGGAGGCAGGCACACGTTGTACTGGGCGCCGGAGTAGGTGCAGTCGCTGTTCTTGGGATAAACTGGATTGATGCTGTAGTAGGTACACGAGAGCCCGTCGTCACACGGCTCCTCGGAGCTGCATGCATTACTGTGGCCTCCGAGGCGTATGCATCTCGGGATCAGATCGGGCTCCTTGGAACAGGGCACGACCCAGAGACAGTTGAAGGTGGAGTCACAGGTCGCTTCGTCGGGGATGGTGACGCAATCCGGCTTGCACTCCGTCTCGTAGGACCAGCCGATTACGGTGCAGATGGCCACCGCGCTCTCGGGGCCACAAGGAGTGTCCACCTCGTACGGCCCGCACTCGTGGAGGTCGCCGCATGGGCCCGCCGCGCGAGGCGGCTCGGACGGACAGTGGTCCGCTGCCTCGTGCGGGAGGAGACAGCCGGGCACGACAGGCGCGCCCAGCGCGACGAGCGCCACGCCCGCTGCGATGGAACGACCGCGAATCCTGAACCGAGACACCAAGGAAGACATCGTTCACCTCCGGAGCGCGCCCGCTGGAGCGGCCACGTCGACCGCCGCGCAGTCGCCCCAAGCAGGGCACGTGCCAGCCGCGGAACGAGCACGCCGCTCGGCGCGCCGCGCGATTCACGACACCGGGGCGCTTCCACCGCGGGTGAGAAGGCCATTGCTCGCGCGGCCAGGGTGTGAGGCGCGCGCCTCACGTGTGCGGCCAGCAACCCACCTCTGTCCGTCCCTCACTCGTTCACGACGGCCATGAACATGTCCTTGATGTGGTCGTGGCCGGCGGGGTTCGGGTGGATGCACGTCAGATCGAACCAGACGTCGGCGTCGGGGCCGCGGTAACAGGGGGCCGCGGGGGATGGGAAGCGCAAGCGGTTTCGAGAGTGTCAAGTCTTTGTGAGCCCGCCCCGCGAGTTGACATGATCGTGCTTATGCGCGTTTTTCGAGATCACTGCCAACTACTCGAAAAGAGGTGTGGATTCTGGTTCCCGGATCTTGGTTTCCGCTCTGGGTCGAGTGGCTGAAGGACGCGTCGGTCCTTCTCGATGGTCGCGTCCCGGGCGTGCAGGAGCGGACCACGGCGCTGACGGCGTGGAAGAAGCTGTTTCTCTCCGCCGCCCCGGCCCTGCTCGAAAACGGCGCCGTCAGTCAGGCCGTGGTCAACGAGATGGAGCGTGAGTTCGAGCACCTGCGGCTCAATGCGGACGCCATCTTTCTCTACCCGTTCAAGCAGGCGCGCCTGCGCAAGCGGTGATCCCGCGCCTTGGCTATCCGAGCCCCATCTCGCGGAGCCGCCGCGACAGGGCCTTCTTCGATACCTGGAGCGCGTCCGCCATCCGCTCCAGATCGCCCCCGTGCTCCAGGTGGCACCGCGAGATCTCTTCCGCCGTGAGGCTTCGCGCGCTCCGCACGCCGGGGCTCCGCTCGATCAGCACATACAGCGACGACCGCGCGATCCCGAGCCGCCGCGCGGTCGCCACGAGGTCCCATCGGCTCTCGCGCAGCGCTTCGAGCAGCTCTGCCTCGGTCACCTCGGCGGCTCTCCGGCTGCCCGCCTGCGGCTCCGGCGATGCCTGTGGCTCCGGCGATGCCTGCGGCTCCGGCGAGGCAAGCGCTTCGGTCGCGGGCGTCGCGTCGCGGTCGCGGTCGCGCAGCAGCCCTTCGAGGATGGGGCCGGTCTCGAGGCGGCTCGAGCCCCGGCCGTCGACGACGAGCCGCCGCACGACGTTCCGGAGCTGGCGCACGTTGCCGGGCCAGTCGAGCTCGGCGAGGCGGGCGACGAGCGAGGCCGGGAGCCACGGCTCGGCGTCGGCCGCGGTGTCGACGAGGCGATGTCGTTCGCCGATGCGATCGAGCTCCTCCAGGAAGAAGCGGAGAGCGAGACGGCCGATGTCGTCTCTCCGCTCGCGGAGCGGCGGGATGGCGATCTCGTAGCTGGCGAGGCGGTGCAGCAACGGCGCGCGAAAGCTCCCTTGCGCGATCTTGGTCTCCAGGTTCGCGTCGGTGGCGGCGATGATGCGGACGTCGGCCTTGATGCGGGCGCTCTGCTCGCCCGGCGTCTGCAGCTCGCCGGTCTCGAGCACGCGGAGCAGCATCACCTGCACGTCGGGAGGGGCCTCGCCGATCTCGTCGAGGAACAGCGTGCCGCCCCGCGCCGCGTTGAAGTAGCCGGGCTGCGCGCGCACCGCGCCGGTGAAGGCGCCGCGGCTGGCGCCGAAGAGCTCCGAGCTGGCGAGGGTCGGCGGGATGGCGCCTAGGTTGACGGGGACGAAGGGCCCGGCGCTTCGGGCGCTCGCCCGATGAATGGCGCTGGCGACCGCCTCTTTGCCGGTCCCTGTCTCGCCGCGGATGAGGACCGAGAGATCGAGGTCGGCCACCCGGAGGATCGCGGCGCGTACGCGCTGGATCCCGTCGCTCTCGCCGGCGAGCCCGTCGATGGCGGGCGCGGGTGGGAGGGAGGCGGCGACGTGATGGAGCAGAAGGACGACCCTTCTCCCGAGCTCGAGCACGACGCCGCGTTTCACCTCGCCGGCGGAGAAGCCGGTGGCGCTCCGGATCGTCTCACCGCGATACACCAGGTTGGTGCGGCTCTGGTCGAGCGAGAGCAGGACACCGCCGCCGGAGAGGTGAGACAGGCGAATCGGCTCGCGGCTCACGCGCTTGTCGGCGAGCGGCGAGGCGCCCGCTCCCGTGGGCGAGGCGAAGTCGAGCGTCGTGCGGGACAGGAGCACGTCGTTGCCGGCGAGGAGATCGCCGAGCACGGCGCGGTCTCCGATGCGCGATAGATCCGGGTGATAGAGGACGCTGATCGCGACGAGCGGGACCGCGTCGCCGGGCTCGGGCGTCGGCCCGACTCCCAGGCTCGTCGTCCCGGCGCTGCGATGTGCGGCTGTCATGGCGGGCGGCGATGGTAGCGCGAGGCGTGCGCCGCGAGATGCCGATTGCATGGCCGGGAGAGCCGCTCCGTGAACGGCGCGGATGTCGCCGTCGCGGCCAGCGTGATAGCGTGTGTGGGTTTTGTCGTGGCGAGCCCCGATATCGACGCATTCGAGACGACGGCGCTGCCGCTCTCCGGGAGGGAGGGCGACACGTACGAGATCGATCGCGCCCGAGCGGTGAGCTCGGTTCACTTCGTCGGCGACGTGACGGAGGGGCCCGCGCTCGTCTTTCCTCCACGCTACGAGGACCTGGGCCCGATCGCGAGCGGGGCCTCCGGCGACGTGCGTCGCGCGCGCGACACGCTGCTCGGCCGGGTGGTCGCGCTCAAGGTGCTGCGCGCCGAGCACGTCGGCTCCGACAGGATGCGAGCCCGGTTCCTCGCCGAGGCGGAGATCATCGCGGAGCTCCAGCACCCGGGGATCGTCGCGATTTACGATCGCGGGGAGCTCGCGGACGGGCGGCTCTGGTTCGCGATGAAGGAAGTCCGCGGCCGGACGCTGCGCGCGGTCATCCACGAGGTCCACGCGGCGTCGGGCGTCGATGGCTTCCGCGAGGCCGCGTCGGGGTGGACCTTCCGGCGCCTCGTCGACGCGTTCGCGCGCATTGCCCAGGCGGTCGCGTACGCGCACAGCCGCGGCGTCGTGCACCGCGATCTCAAGCCCGACAACCTCATGGTGGGGGAGTTTGGCGAGGTGCTCGTGATGGACTGGGGGCTCGCCCGGCGCGTCTCGGACGCCGAAGGGGCCCTGTCCGGGATCCCGGTTTCCGCGGACAAGCACGCGTCACCCGATCCGATGACTCAGCACGGTGACGTGCTCGGCACTCCCGCGTACATGCCGCCCGAGCAGGCGCGCGGGCAGAGCCACCTGCATTGCCGCCAGAGCGACGTCTACGCGCTCGGCGCCATTCTCTATCACCTGCTCGCGGGCTCGCCGCCCTATGTCGGTCGCAGCGGTCGCGACGTGTGGCGGCGCGTGCTCGATGGGCCGCCCGCCGCGGTCGCGGAGAGCGCTCGCGGTGGCCCGCCGATCCCGGTCGAGCTCGCGGTCGTGTGCGAGCGGGCGATGCAGCGGGAGATCGGCGAACGCTACGCCGACGCGGACGCTGTCGCGCGCGAGGTCGTGACCTGGCTCGACGGCGCGCGCCGGCGCGAACAGGCGCTCGGCATCCTCGAAGGGACACGCCTGTCGCAACCCCGCA